>Ga0181380_1000428_pt1 | contig 18904 bp, 32 predicted proteins | sample 3SPOviralmetaG_FD_130116 | JGI IMG/M metagenome (GOLD analysis project Ga0181380, IMG submission 130116) | Marine viral communities from the oligotrophic San Pedro Time Series (SPOT) site, San Pedro Channel, CA, USA - 3 SPOT_SRF_2009-08-19 | ecosystem: Environmental > Aquatic > Marine > Strait... | reverse complement strand
TCTTAAAGAGAAAGAGCTAGAGCTACAGAAAATGCAGACAAGTATAATACTAGCAGAATCAAAAGGTAACTTTCTACAAAGAAGTTGGAGACCTATATTAATGTTGGCATTTGGATTTATTGTTATGTATACTAAATTCCTTGCACCAGCTTTTAGTTTGCCAAACGCTGAACTAGAACACGAGTTTTGGACTTTGTTAGAACTGGGTATTGGTGGATATGTTGTTGGTAGGTCAGCAGAAAAGATTGCAGAAAAAGTTATAATTACAAAAAAATAAAGTATATATTTGAAAAACAGATGTAGTCCTGTCTAACCTACTAAACTTGCAAAACACCATTGCTTGGTTCAGATAAGTATTGAAATTTGTTTTTCTTAGGGGACTTTTTCTTTCTTTTTCTTTTTATCTTTTTTCTTTTTCTTTCTTTTTTATTTTAAAAATAATAACTTAGTAAAATGATATATAGTGAAACACAAATACAAAAATCTATAAACTGTACTTGTAAATCAAAAAAGTATAGAATAGATATGTTACTAGAAATGGATGCAATACAATATTGTAATTTAGGAAAAGATAGTACAAAGGATGAAAAAATAGAAGTCAAGAAAAGAAGTAAAAACATTTACAAAGCGATATCTAAAATTGATTCTGTTTTGGGAAAATCATTACTTCAATTACAAGACAAGTGAAAAAAAAAAAATTAAGTAGAAGTAAAATTGTAAAAAAACTTGATTCCATATTTAGTAAATACATAAGACAAAGAAATGCTATTAATGGTGTTGCGGAATGTTTTACTTGTGGCAAAAAAGATAATTGGAAAAAACTACAATGTGGTCATTTTCAATCAAGAAGATTTTATTCTACAAGATGGAATGAAATTAATTGTCAAGTACAATGTGCTGGATGTAATGTTTTTAGATACGGTGAACAATTTAAATTTTCCGTACACTTAGACCAACAATATGGTCAAAACACATCATCAAGATTAGAAACAAAGGCCAAAGAAATTTTAAAAATATCAATACCTGAATTAAAAGATATGATAAAAAAATACGAAAATTTGTGTAATGAGCTAAATTAATCGCTATATTTGATACTTCTGTACTGTTTGTCTTTGTTTAAAAGGGGGTAAATTTATTTTTATCCTCTTTTTTTTATATTTATTTTTATTTATAAAATTTTTTGTTTATATTTGTATAGTAATATCAATTAAGATATTATTTAAATCTAACCAAATGAAACTAACTTACTATAAAGACAATCAACTAAACCAAAAATTTACTATAAATATTAGTGATGCAATACAATGCTATATAGATAGCAAGTATTACAAAAATTATGGTTTTCAAATTTCTGTATTTGGTACATTTTGTGGCCTTAAATATGGTACATATGATTTATTTACCGATAATGAGTTAAATAAAATTATTAAAATATATAAAAGTTTAAAAAAATAAATTAATTTTAAATAACAAAAAAATGAAAGATTACGAATCTTTAATGAATCAAAAATATATGACTGCAATAGAAGAAGAAAATCAATACAATCGTTATGCAGTTATAGCACTTCGTAAAAAAGTAGCTGAATTAGAAACTAGAGTAAAATATCTAGATAAACTTTTAGATGAATGTATAACAGAAAAAACCCTTTAAAATGGAACAGAAACTAAATCACAAGTTGGCAATAATTCAAACAGAATTAAAAGCAAAAAAATCAAGATTCAATTCTTTTGGCAAATACAAATTTAGAAGTGCCGAAGATATACTTGAAGCCATAAAACCTTTTTTAGTAAAATATGATGTAAGTGTAAGACTTAATGAAAAATTAGTTGATACTAATATAATTGAATCAACTGCCATAATTTATGATGGCTTAGAAGAAATAACCGCGTCAGCTTTAGTTGGTGTAGACACAGAACAAAAAGGTATGCAAATGCCACAAAGATTTGGTTCAGCATCTTCTTATGGTAAAAAATATTCATTGGGTAATTTATTTTTAATAGATGATACACAGGATTCAGATGCTACTAACAATCACGGAAAACTAAAGCATACTAATTCTAATACAACACCAATAATGGCCCCATTAACTATGGAAAAAATTCCTTTAGCAGTTGAGTATTTAAAAAAAGGAAATACACTAGAACAGCTTAAACAATCATATTCATTAACTAACGAGGTGGAAACCTCACTTTTAAATCAAATCAAATGAGCGCACTTATAACAGCAAGTATACGAGTCGATTTATTGCCTAAAGAAAAATTTGTAAAAGGCAAAAATGACGCTGTATATTATAATTTAACTATTTCATTAAATGACGAAACAAGATTCGGCAATAATGTAGCAATAACAGATTCTCAAACTAAAGAAGAAAGAGATGCTAAAAAAGCAAAAACTTATTTAGGAAACGGAAAGGTAGTCTGGACAGACGGTAAAATAACTTTGGCAGAAAAAGAAGATGTATCAAAATCAGAATTGCCAAATGATGATTTGCCATTTTAATTAGGAGGGGTTTTTACCCCTCTTTTTTTATATTTACTAACCAAACAAAGACAATTAAATTGAGGCTATCAGATAAAGAGCAAACAGAATATGTATTAATGGAAGCAATAGAACAAGATTGTTACATTAATCCTAAAGAAAAAATAGAATATCCGCCGGTGGCTTTATCACTTGGCGAAAAATTAATTAAAACAGCGCAGGGAGATTCGCTGTTACCAATCCCAATTTGCACTTTTGGTAATTTATCTACGGTGCAAGCCCCCCCTAAAACAAAAAAAACATTTTTTGTATCATTATTAGCTTCTGCTTTTTTAAGTGGTAAAAATCATTTTGCTGGTGAAATAAAAGGACACAGGAAAAATAAAAGTTTATTACACATAGACACAGAACAAGGCAAATGGCACGCTTCTCGCGCATTTAAAAGAACAATTGATATGTCAGGCTTGTCAAATGTTGATTGTTATTATACATATGCACTAAGGTCATTAGACCATCAAGAAAGAATTCAATTTATAGAATATTGTTTAAATTATAAATTTGAAAATATAGGGTTATGTATTATAGATGGCGTAGCAGATATGGTTTCTGATGTAAATAATCTTCAAGAATGTAATTTATTAGTACAAAAAATTATGCAATTAAGTGCGTTATATAATTGTCATATTATGCTAGTTATACATTCAAACTTTGGAACCGACAAGCCAACGGGCCATTTAGGTTCGCTGCTTGAAAAAAAAGCAGAAACCCAAATACAATTAGAAGCAAACACGGTAAACAAAGAATTTGTTACTGTAAAATGTAAAAGAAGTCGTAACTTCCCTTTTGAAACATTTAGTTTTAAAATAAATGAATTAAATTTACCAGAAGTGGCTAATAATTTATATGACCCACTTAAATAAAATATTATTTTGGATATAGATTTAAAATTATTATATAAAAAACATAATACTTGGATTGATATTGTTCAGTCTTTTGGTTGTAATAAAGAAACGGCAGAAGATATTGTACAAGAAATGTATTATAAAATAAAAAAAAAATTAGATACTGGTTTAGATATAAGTTACGGGGAAGAAGATTATAATTATTATTATATTTTTTTAACTTTAAAAACATTGTTTTTTGATTTAAAAAAAAAAGAATCAAAAGTTGAATTTTGTGAAGTAAAAGAAATTAATAATATAATATCAGATTCGTTATATTTAAATTATGATATAAAGTTTGAAAAAATAAATAAAGAATTAGATAAACTTCATTGGTATGATAAAAAAATATATTTAATAATTGAGGGTGGCGAAAGTATTGCTGAATTATCTCGGAAAACACATATTAAATATTATTCATTATATAATACCTATACAAAAGTTAAAGATAAATTAAAACAATTATTATGAACATAGCCTTTTTACATCCTTGTCCAATTTGTATTGGAATAACTATTATTGGATATTTAGCTTATAAAAAATACAAAAAATGAGATTAGGAGATTTAATATATTATATAACTAAATATACAGGAATAAAATATCTTGTAGACAAATATCACGAGCATCAGGGAACAAAATGCAAATGTGAGGATAGGAGAAAACAATTAAACAAAATTAAAATAACAAGAAAATGATTCAGTTCGATGAAGAAGATTATAAAAAATGGGAGCTATTTCGAAAGTCAAAGCGTAAGTCATTGCTTACCCGAGAATTTGAAATGGTGTGCCAGCTACACGCAATCTATCAAAAACATAGTTATTACAAACCCTGCACTTGTAGTCCAAAAACAATAGTAAAGTGGATTGCTGACCTTAATAGAATATTTGATAATGGGGTTAGAACAGATTAATAAATTAGAACAATCTGTTGTAGCTACATTAAATATTGATGGGTGGAATTTAAAATGGACTGGTAAAGGTTATCTTCCTTATGATGCCAAAGGCACAACACCCAAAGGAAAAGATTGTGTCGTAGAAATGAAATTTCGAACTAAATACTATGAAGATAAAATGCTTGAAGTAGATAAGTATGAATCTTTAATGACATTAGACAATGACATTTTGAAGTTTTATTTTGTGAATGACCCTAAAGGCAATTTTATGTATTGGTTAAATAATATTGAGTTGCCTGAATCTACAACTATGTATTGTCCTGATACGACTATGTGGACTAAAAAAAAAGTTTTAAAAGATGTTTATTTATTAGCGGAAAATCAAGCTACAATAATAAATATTAATAAACTTAATTAAAGTTGTAAAATTTTTTGTATATTGCTATATGCAAAAACAAGTACAAGAATTTTATATTTCATCAGAAGAACAATTAGATAGTTTTTTATTTAATACAAGTTTTAAGCTTACTGATATTATTTGTAAGCCAGACCATTGGGTAATAAAAGGATATTTTAAAAATTAAAAATGAAAAAAAAAGAAATTAAATTTCGAGACCCAGTCGTAGAAAAAGTAGTAGATAAATTTATATTAAGGTCTGATATAGGCTTTAAAAAATATGGCATTACATTAGAAGAAGACAAATCTAATTTGCAAGAATGGTTAACACATTTGCAAGAAGAATTAATGGATGCTATTTTATATATTCAAAAAACCAAAGATGTTTTATGAGCATATTTGAAAATCAATATAAAAATTTACTTTTAAAATGTTTAAACAGTAATCAAATAGCTAAAAACAGGACGGGTGTTGATACTTATAAATTATTTAATGAGTCTATTAATATAGATTTAAATTTAGGGTTTCCTATATTAACCAGTAAAAAAATATTTTTTAATAAGGCTTTATCTGAATTTAAATGGATATTTGAAGGTAGAAACGATTTAAAATATTTGCACGATAATAATATTAATTGGTGGGATGATTTTGCAAAAAATGGTTCCTTAGGAAAAGTATATGGCTATCAAGTAAAAAAATATAATGGCAAAGTTAATCAAATAGAATATGCTATTAATGAAATAAATAATAATTCAAGGAGAGCTATAATTACATTATGGAATCCTTCTGAACTGCAAGAGCAAGCTTTGCCTTGTTGTTATACGCAATTTAATTTTGTAAGAATAAATGATAAATTAAATATGTCAATGGCTTTTCGTAGTTCAGATTTATTTTTAGGGCTGCCATATGATATTATTGTTGGTGCTTTATTTTTAATAACTATCGCAAAAAAGTGTAATTTAAAACCAAATTTTTTAGGTTTAAATTTAGCAGATGCACATATTTATAAAACGCATTTTAATGTAGTTAAACAATATTGTAACAATAAGACACATAACTTGCCTATTATTCAAGGCAATTATGAAAACTATACTTTAAATAAATATGTTAGTGAAAAATACATTAAAGCAGAATTAATAAATTAATGTATTATATATATCATATAAAAGGTAAAAAAATAGGATGCACTAATAATTTACAAGAACGAGTAGAAAAACAACAGGGGTGCTACAATTATGATATATTATTTACAACAGATAATATAGAAAAGGCTTCAGCGGTAGAGCTTAATTTACAAATTAAGTACGGATATAAACAAGACAAAAATTCATATAAACAAACAATAATGGAAATAAACAATAAATTTTATATTACTCAAAAAACAATTACTTTTACTTCTACAAAAGACCAAAATTTAACAGATTTTGAATTTCCTTCTTATATTAATTATGAAAATCAAAAAATATATTTTACACCGGATGTACAGGATTGGATTAAAAAAAATAATTATAAATCTCAATATAGCGATGAGCGTTATATATACGGGGATTCATTAAAAAATTATTTTAATTCTTTAGATAATAAAGAAAAGCCTAATATTTTTGATTCTATTAGATTTTGGGCACAAGACAAAGGCATATTAGATAAAGGCGATAGTAAAACACAATATATAAAATTGCAAGAAGAAGCGGGCGAACTTGCTAATGCGTTATTAAAAAATAATAATATTGAAGTAATAGACGCTATAGGAGACATTGTTGTTGTGTTAACTAATTTAGCGGCTTTAGAAGGCCTTAAAATTGAAGATTGTATAGATGCAGCTTATAAAGTAATTTCTAAGCGTACTGGCAAAATGAATAATGGAACTTTTATAAAAGATAAATGATATTATTAATTGATGCAGACAGTCTTGTATTTGCTAGTTGCTATAAGACAAGAGAGACTCCAGAAGACGATTTATATCATAGCACAATTGAAGATTGCAAACTTAAATTTAATGAGCAATTTATGAAGATTGTAAATGATTTAGAAGATATATATGAAATTGAAAAAATAATAACGTTTAACGGCAGCAAAGGGAACTTTAGAAAACTTATTACTAAAAATTATAAAGCAAATAGAAAAAAACAGTTAATACCGCCTTTTTTAAATGAAATGCACGATTATGTAAAATCTGAATATAATAGTGTTTTTTCATATGGAATTGAAACCGATGATTTAGTTGCTAAATATTGGAAAGAATTATCTGATATATTAGGAAAAGACCAAGTAATGATTGTTTCAATAGATAAAGACTATAAACAATTCCCAGCCTTAATTTATAATTATCACTTTAAACATAAAGAAATATTACATATTAGCGAAAAAGAAGCGTTGTATAATTTTTACGAGCAAATGATAGTTGGCGATACCGCTGACAATGTAAATTACTTTAAAGGTATGGGGAAAGCTTTCGCTAAAAAATATTATCTTGGCTGCCAAACAAAATATCAATATACCAAAAAGCTATATAAATTATTTAAAAAGCAATATAAAAGCAAGGCAAGGCAGAAATATACAGAATGTTATCATCTACTTAAACTAAGAACACAATGAACGTAAATTTAAAACCAATAGAGTTAGCCAATAAACTTAAAGAGATAACTGGCATAAACGTATTTGAAAACACAAGAAGAAGAAACGTAATAGAAGTAAGGTCTTTATTATGTTATCTGATGAGAGTAAAACTAAAGATGAGATGGATAAGCATTGCTAACTTTTTTCAAAATAATGGTAAACACATTACTCACGCAACTGTAATAAATGCAGTCAATTCATATTCTACAAACAAACGATATAATAGGTCTCTTGCAGAAACAGAAAACTACTTTGTATTTAAAGATGATTTAAGTCTTGATGAAATAGACAAGATGAAATACCTAGAAGATAAATGCGAAAAGCTACAACAGAAACTAGACCTTCCATTGGTTAAGCTAGTGAGCAGAATACCTAAACACAGAGAAGAAGAAGCATTAGGCTTTGTCAGGAATGTTGTAAAAAGTTTTGAATGGAAATACAACGAGAAAGAAATTGTGTAAAAATTTACGTTATATAAATAGATTGAATAAACAAAAAAAATTCAATTATGGATAAGAGAAAGAATAATGGAGGTGCTAGAGAAGGTGCAGGCAGACCTAAAAAGGTAGATGAGGCTAAGCTAATTGAAAAGCTAGACAACCTAATAGATAGTGATAAGGTCATTGAGAAGTTAGGTGAGATGGTTCTAAAGGGAGATAGCAGAGCAATGAATCTATACTTTGGGTATCGCTATGGTAAGCCAAAAGAATCTGTTGACATTACTTCAAACGAAGGAATAAACATTAGCTTTAAGGAGCTAATTAATTTCAAGTGATTGAGGTAAACAAAAAATACGCACCTATTGCGACAGATGATTCTAGATATTTTATTATAACTGGAGGTCGAGGCTCAGGAAAGTCTTTTAGTGTTAATCTGATGCTTGTGCTTCTGACGTATGAAGCTGGGCATACTATTTTATTTACAAGGTATACATTAGCCTCTGCTTATATATCTATCATTCCTGAATTTATAGACAAGCTAGAAACCCTAAACATATTTAGTGATTTCAGAGTAACAAAAGACGAGATACGAAATAAGAGGTCAGGAAGCAAGATTGTATTCAAGGGAATCAAAACATCATCAGGAGACCAAACCGCTAATCTAAAGTCATTACAAGGTGTTACAACTTGGGTGATGGATGAAGCTGAAGAATTAGTTGATGAGGACATATTTGACAAGATAGATTTATCAGTCAGACAACAAGACCAAAGAAACAGGGTAATGCTGATTCTAAACCCAACGACAAAAGAGCATTGGATATATAATAGATTCTTTGAGGACAAAGGAGTACAAGAAGGTCAGAATATCTGCAAGGGAAACACAACATATATACATACCACATACAAAGACAACCTAGATAATCTCTCAGAGAGTTATATACAACAGATAGAAAATATAAAGAAACGCAGACCTGAGAAATATAAGCATCAGATGCTCGGAGGTTGGTTAAGCAAAGCGGAGGGAGTTATATTCACAAACTGGAAAGTAGGCCAATTTAAAAGAGTTGGTGTTTCTGTATTTGGACAAGACTATGGATTTGCATCAGATGAATCTACTCTTGTAGAGACTAATATCGACACAGCCAATAAAACGATATATCTAAAAGAATGTTTCTACCTAACCCAGTTAACCACATCACAGATAGCCCAGCTAAATCTAAAGCACGCAAAGACAGACCTTATCGTAGGAGACTCAGCAGAGCCTAGATTAATATCAGAGGTAAAGTCTAAAGGATGTAATCTTGTGCCTGCAATTAAAGGACAAGGGTCAATTACTTATGGCATCAGCTTGCTTCAAGACTATGACCTTATAATAGATGAGAATAGTATCAATCTTATAAAGGAGTTGAATAACTATTGTTGGTTAGAGAGAAAATCAAATACACCAATAGACAAATGGAATCACCTCCTTGATGCAGTCAGATATGCAGTATCGTATCAGCTTCAGAATCCAAACAGAGGTAAATACCACGTCAGTTAAAATAAAGTTGTAAAATATTTTGTAGATAAGTAAATATGTTGTATATTCGATATATTAAAAAACAATAACTAACCAAAAACAATTATTATGACACGATTTGAAACAGAAACAGGCGAAAGTTTAGGAGTAACTTTCTTTGGTGGTTGGGGTTTAGGAAAACTTAAATTTCAAACACAAACGGAACTTGAATTACTTTGGAGTCTATCAGAAGACGAAATTGTTTTAAGTGACAATGGATGGACAGGCACAATTAGCGAATTAAAAGATTTACTTTTTTCATTAAAACAATGTGCTAAAGAAGATATGATAAAAAGAGGGTGGGGCGACCGTTTAGAATCAGGATTATCATTGAGACAATCTGTTTCAGATGAAGGAAAATTAATTTGGATTAGATAATAACAACAATGAAAAAGAAATTAACCTTTGAACATTATGCGGCTTATTTTGTGGCAGCCCTTATAATGACCGCAGTATTTTTATTACCACTTGCAGGCTCAGCCCTGATTAAATACCTTTTTAACTTATGAGACATTTAGACAGATACAAACAGAACCTACACATTAAGAATAATAATGTATATAGCTATAACACAAATGTTGCTACAATAATAAATGACAAACTTCTAGTTTTAGGATGGTGGTCAGTTACAACTTCTAAACATATTAATTATGTTGCAAGAGAGTTAAACCTTGATATAATTCGTTCTTAATTATTATATTTAGCAAATGGACAAGAAAGACAGATTAATATGTGACACTCATATAGATGTAGTTATGCGCATATTAGATGAATGGAGTAAAGGTAAAAAAGGTAATCAGAAACTTAATCAAGTTATAGAATCCTTTTGGCAAATTTCATTTTATATTAGCAAACTAACCAATGGCTTGCTCGATGCTCAACTAGAAGCATCAGACTTAAAATATGAACACAATATGCTCAAGTTAAAATACAGGGAACTAGAGAATAAATTAAAATCGTTACAAGATGAATTACATTGATATAGGAAATCCGTATTTAGTAGATTATGGGAACAAATGTTCAGAATGTGGAACAGAAATAGATGAGGGACAGAGTGTTTGCTCTAGCGCTTGCAGAGAGGCCGCGGATAGATAAGTTTAGTTGCTTTTGGTTAGGCAATTTGGGTGGGCAGAAATGTCCGCCCTTTTTTATTAAATTAGAGTTTAGAAAATATGTTAAAAAAATACGTTATATAAATATGAAAGTAAAGATTACTATACCAACATCTCTTGCAGAAATAACATTAGGTCAATATAAAAGGTACTTAAATATTCAAACAAGCAGTACGGATGAAAGATTTTTACAAGCTAAAATGATTGAGATATTTTGTAATGCTCCCTTAGAATATGTAATGGAGTTAAAATATAGCGATAGCGAAGAAATAACATCTACACTTGATGAGATGTTTAAAGAAAAACCTGATTTAATTCAAAGATTTAAATTAGGTAGTAAAGAGTATGGTTTTCACCCTAACCTTGAGGAATTATCATTAGGGGAATACATTGACTTGGATACATACATAGGCGATTGGGAGAATATAGAAAGAGCTATGAATGTTTTATACAGACCTATAATAGCAAAGCTCAGAGGGAAATACGAAGTGGAAAAATATAACACAAAACTAGATGAACAAATATTAAACATCCCTATGGATGCGGTATTAGGTTCAATTTTTTTTTTGTGGAATTTAGGGATAGAGTTGTCGCAAACTATGATGAAATATTTGGAGGGGGAACAGAACTTGGACTTGATGCAGTTTCTAACTTCGGAACTAAATGGGGATGGTATTCCAGCTTATATGCGCTCTCTCAGGGAGACATTAGACGATTTAAACATATCACCGAATTAAATTTTCACGAATGTTTTATGATGCTATCATTTATGAAAGACAAAAACGAAACAGAAGCTAAAAAAATTAAAAATGATTTTAAATGAGCAATAACGACAACCAGGCGGTAAGAGGTTTTTACCAAGTAACTGAAACAATTAAAAGTCAATTATTAGGTGACCCCAATGTAAATACAGTTACAACAGGAGAATTGTCAAATGTAAACTTAAACAAACAAGACATATTCCCAATGTGCCATTTGATAATTAATAGCGTTACAGATGAAGAACAAGTTCTTAGGTTTAATATATCGGTTTTAGCAATGGATATGATTGACCAGTCTAAGGATGAGACATACGATATATTTACAGGCAACGACAACCACCAAGATATTTTAAATACACAACTAACTGTTTTAAATAAACTTGTTCAAGTTCTTAGAATGGGACAATTATTTACAGACAAATACCAGCTTGATGGAAACCCAATTATTACACCTTTTTATGATAGGTTTGAAAACGAATTAGCTGGTTGGACTAGTACAATGGATGTAATGATTTATAATGACATTTATATTTGCTAATGGCTGAAGTTAATACATCTAAATTAAAGGAATTGCTTCAGATATATGCTGATAGAATAGTAACGCAAGCAAAAGAAAACCTTGAAAAAAATAAAAAGGGTGGAGGAGATTTATACAATTCTATAAAAAATGAAGTAGATGTAGAAAAGGGAGTTTTTTTATTATCGTTTTTTATGGAAGATTATGGTAAATATGTAGACAAAGGAGTAAAAGGTGTAACATCTACCTACCCAGCAACATCAGCTGCATTATCTAAATTTCAATATGGAACAGGCACAGGAAAAAAAGGCGGTTTAACGGAAGGAATAGATAAGTGGGTTAGAAAAAAAAGATTTCAATTTAGAGACAAAAAAGGTCGTTTTATGAGTTATAACGATATGTCATTTTTAATTACTAGGTCAATATGGAATAAAGGCATAGAAGCCAATACATTTTTTACTAGACCATTTATTGCAATTGGAAATCAAATTAGAGATGTTTTCTTTGATGAATTTATTTTAGAAGTTGAAAACCAATCCATTTTTGGAGATGATAAAAAAAGATAAAAAATAAAACAGAATTATGTCATTTCAAGCACTTAGAAGTCCTCAGTATATAAATACCCTTGCAGCAGCAGGAACGCTTTCTCATAGCTTAGAAATAAGCGTGGGGGGAACATTGAGATATACCCTACTTAAAAACACAACACCAGCAACTTATGTTGTTTGGGAATATGCTAAATTAGTTAGAGATTATTTTACACCGACTTTTACAGGCACATATCCTGTTGACCTAATAAATGTTTCCTTAGTAATGAAATCATACACAGGATTAAATGGAACAGGAACTTCTACAACTATTTCTACAACCGCACTTCAAGCTCTTGATGGTTATGGTACATTTATGGAAGGAGTTAATCCTACAATATCATCTACAGGCGGATGGTTAGTGTGCGCAAAAAGACCATCAGATGACAAATATGTAATATTTATTCCAACAGGAGTAAGCGGTAGTGTCCCTTCAGCAACAGAAGGAACATTAAGGTATCAATCATATTCTACAACCGACACAACATTACAATTACAAGATGGCGGAGAAGAAGATGAGTTGATTATTGAGAGAATAGATTGTACGAAATATGGTGCTGGAACTAAGTTTACATTTTTAAATAAGTATGGGTTGTTGCAAGACCTTTACTTTTTCTTAAAACAAGTAAAAACATTAAACAGAACTAGGGAACATTATCAGAATAATACATTAAAAACAGGACAAGCAACTGTTACATATAGTGTAAACGAAGCAACAAAACAATCTTTTAACACAGAGGCTATCCAAAGCAACACTTTTAGCTCAGGCTATTATCCTGAATATGCAAATTGTTATTTTGAAGAAATGTTGTTGTCAAATTATATATGGATGACAAGAACAAATTCTGCTGGCACAACTGAGATTGTTCCTGTAATCGCTAAGACTTCAAATATGATTTATAAAACTTCCTTGAATGAAAAGCTAATTGAATACACAATAGAATTTGAGGATGCGTTTGACTACATAAACAATGTTAGATAATGCAAAAGCTGCAATTATTTATACAAGGCGAAAGGCTAGATTTGTTTGACGATGAAACTGTGTCAATGACACAATCAATTCAGAACATAAAAGATATTTCAAAGATATTTACAGAATTTAGTCAGTCATTTACTGTACCAGCAAGTAGAAGCAATAACATTATTTTTCAACATTACGAAAATATATATATTGACAACGGATTTGATGCTAGGCAAAAGATACCCTCAGAGATACAATTAAATTTTATACCGTTTAAGACAGGGTTTATACAATTAAATGGCGTAGAGCTAAAGAAAAACATACCCTATGCATACAAGATTACCTTTTACGGAAACACAATAAACTTAAAAGATGTATTAGGCGATTCTCAGTTGTCATCTTTGGCTTCATTAAATCAATACACTTTAGATTATGATTACCTAAATATTAAAAGCAAAATGGAAGGTGGTCATCAATCAATTATAGCACCATTAATAACACACACACAAAGACTTTTTTATAATTCACATTCTAGTCAGCATAATGTTGCTGGTAATTTATGGTATCATAGTAACAACTCAAGTGGTGGTGCTTTATGGTCTGATTTTAAGTACGCTATTCGTTTATATGAGATAATACAAGCAATAGAAACAGATTACCCATCATTAAGTTTTTCAGATGATTTTTTTAGCACAAGCAATTCTACGTTTTACAATCTTTATATGTGGTTGCACAGAAAAAGCGGAACTGTTTTGCCTGCTGGTCAAGTAAAAACTAATTATGTACAAGTTCCTTCGTTTACAAAAACCACTTCAACGAATGGAAGTTTTATTGAAACAATTAATGGTGGTATTATAGTAGATACTTCTTTAATTCAGTTTGGAGAGTTTAATAATAATTCTTTGACTCTTACACCTTTATCAACAACAGGAGATTATGATGTAAGAATATTAAGAGATGGTGCATTGTTTTTTCAGTCTTTAGATAATTCAGGTTCTTCAGTAACTTTTAATTTTTCAGATTTTGGTTTATTAGGTTCAGGAACATATACTGTACAATTACATTCAACAACAAATCCCAAAGAATTTCTTGCAAATAGTATTGTGTGGACCTTTTCAGGTTTTCCTTTAGGAAACGTAACTTCTGAGTTTCAAAACATTCTCAAAAACAACACAACAGTAAACGCAGGAAGCCCAGACACAGAATTTATAATTACAGACCAAATACCTGAAATGAAAATTATTGATTTTCTTACAGGATTATTTAAGCAATTTAACCTTACCGCTTATGTCGATGCTACAAATACAATAGTTGTAAAAACATTAGATGATTATTATGCTGATAGAACAAATAACATTAGTGGAGGTAATTATACTATTGACAAATATCTAAGCATAGACAATAGTTCTGTAGATGCAGCATTGCCATTTAAAGAAATTAACTTTTCATTTGCTGGAACAAAAACATTTCTTGCAAACCAATATAGAGAATTAAACAATTTAGGCTGGGGAGAACTTAGATATATGTTAAATGATGCAACTTACGATGCACCTAATAATACATATTCTGTTCAAGTTCCTTTTGAGCATATGTTGTTTGAAAGATTATCTGACCAAGGAGCAACTCCTGTTATTTTAAATTCAACCACAATACAATATGGTTTTTTTGTAGATAACAACCAACAACCTTATTATGAAAATCCCTTAATATTTTATGGGGTTTCAATATTAGGAACATCTTTATATTTAAAAAGTGGTTCATCTACAGGTTCTTCTGTAAATACTTATATGATACCTTCTAACTCTTTAGCAGTTAATCCATCTACAAGTAAGAAAAACTTAAACTTCGGACTAGAGGTAAATGAGTATACTGCAACAAGTGATTTTACCGAAACTGTTTTTGAAGAAAATTATAAAACATATATATCAGCAGTTTTTAACAACAGGCGAAGGCTAACAAAAGTAAATGCTTTTCTACCCTTAAAAATATTGTACAATCTACAAATGAATGACTATATAACTATAGGTCAAACATCATACACAATAAATACAATTACAACAGATTTAACTAATGGGAAAAGTACACTTGAACTTTTAAATAATGTATAATGATTAAAAACATATTAGACCTCTTAAAAATTGCCAAAGGCGAAAGTGAAAACATAAAAATAGCAAAAGGCAAATATCAATTAGCAACAAACCTAAAGTCTGCATACAAACAGATAAAAAATGAAATACAATGGCGGAAGTAAAAGAGTATGAAATCAAAGTGTCAACTGCTGATGCACAAAAAGCAGTTAAAGAGTTAAATGAACAATTAAAAATTCAAGGTGACGTTGTTTTAGATTTACAAGAAGAATTAGTAAAGCTAGAAAAAGAATTAGATAATGTTGAAGGTAATTCAGGTAAAGCTATTGCTCAAAGAAAAATTATAAATGACCAAATAAAAAAAACAAAAACTGAGCTTAAACTTGAAACACTAGCTCAAAAAAAACTTAGCAAGGAAAAGAAAGATTATACTGATGTATTAAAGTCTAATTCTGCTGCTACAAAAAATGCCACAAATGAAAGTGCAGACTTTTCAGGTGCTTTAGGTTTTATAGATTCCAAAACAGGAGGTGCGGTAACTGCTATTAAAAAATTAATTTTAAGTCTAGGTAATGCCAAGAAAAGTTTTAATGGTGTAAAAGTTGCTATTGCCTCAACAGGAATTGGTGCTTTAGTTATTGCGGTGGGTGCTTTGGCTGCAGCATTTACAAGAAGCGAAGAAGGTCAAGAAAAGTTTCAAAGGATAATGGCAAAAGTTGGTGCGGTTACAAACCAAGTATTAGATGCTTTTGCTAATTTAGGTGAAGCACTTTTAAAGCCTGAAGAATCACTAAAAAAACTTGCAAATGGCTTTCTTGAGTTTGCAAAAAAACCCTTACCATTTTTAATAGATGGGTTTAAAAAAGCTGGTAAAGCAGCATCTGATTTTGTAGATGAAACATCCAAAGAAATTGATGTAATTGATAAAATAACTAAAAAAAGACAAAAGGCTCACCACATTGAAAGAGAGTTAGAAACTGAAAGAGCAAATGCCGATAGAGAAATAAATGAACTAAGATTACAAGCAGAAGATAGGCAAAGCAATACTGCTACTGAAAGAATTGCATTATTAAGAAAAGCTCAAGCAATTGAAGAAGAAATAACTGCTAAAGAAATAAAAGCCAAACAACTTCTTGTAGATGCTTTGGAAGAAGAAAATAAACAAGGCAAATCTACTATTGCAGATAAAGATAAACTTGCCAAGCTACAAGGGGAATTAATTGATTTAGATACTAAAAAACTAAGAAGTCAAAGACTTTTACAAACACAAATTACTACTGCTATAAATGAAGAAAAAAGAGAAAAAGAAAAAGCGGTAAAAGAAGCTGAAGCTGAAAGACAAGAAGCTGCAGATAAAGAAATTGAAGATGCAGAAAAACTTGCTGCATTAAAAAAACAAATTAGAGATAAAGAAGCAGTAACTGAAGATGAAGAAAGAGCTTTGAGGCTTACCAAAATAAAAGAAGAATACGATGAGCTTATAAGGTTAGCACAAGCTGCTGGTTTGGTTACAACAGAACTAGAAGCTGCAAAGAACACCGCAGTTTTTAATGCTCAATCAGAATTTGACAAAATAGATAAAGACAGAGCAGATAAGGTTACTAATGAAAATATAAAAAGAACGGAAAGAGAAGCCGATGCTGAAGAAAAAAGAAAAAACGAAATTATTTCTTACAGGAATGAAAGTTTTGATAATGCTGCAAGGGTAGCAGGAGAAGAAACAAAACTAGGTAAGGCTTTGTTGTTAGCAAAACAGTTATTGTTAGCTAGAGATTTTATAATGTCAACAAAGGCTACTATACAAAACGCAACTGTAGCTGCATCAAACGCAACTGTAAAAGGCGCAGAAGCCACAACTGAAGTCGCTGGTTCTGTTGCAAAGGCTGCTAATACTGCACCACCACCTTTTAATATACCATTTATATTAAGTGCTATTGCTACAGGATTAGGGATTGTATCTTCTGTTAGGTCTGCGGTAAAAGCTACTAAACAAGCATCTAATGCTGCTGGAGGTTCAAGTGGTGGAGGTGTAATTGGTTCTTCTTCAATAGCATCTGTTACCCCTTCAACACCATCAGCACCACCCGCATTTAACATAGTTGGTGCAACAGGAACAAATCAACTAGCAAGTGCAATAGGCTCGCAAAACCAAAGACCAATAAGAACTTATGTTGTTGCTGGAGATGTTTCCACTGCTCAAAGCTTGGACAGAAACATAATTACAGGCGCAAGTCTAGGTGGTTAAAACGCAAAACAATAAATTTAAATCGTTATATAATTATGAGAATAGTTGAACTAATATTAGATGAAGCACAAGAGATGATGGGAATAGATGCCATATCTATTGTAGAAAGTCCAGCAATACAAGAAGATTTTGTAGCATTAAATTCTGATGAAATAAAATTAGCGGAAGTATCTAAGGAAAAGAAAATATTAATGGGTGCTTTGCTTGTACCAAACAAACCTATCTACCGAAAGAATGGAGAAGATGATGAGTATTACATTTACTTTTCAAAGGATACAATAGCAAAGGCTTCACAGTTATATTTAAAAAATGGTTATCAAGGTAATTCTACTTTAGAACACGCAAGTGCTTTAAAAGGTCTTACTCTTGTTGAAAGCTGGTTAGTCGAAGATGATGTTCACGACAAGTCAAGAAAGTATGGAATGAACGTACCTGTCGGGACTTGGATGGGTGCAGTAAAAGTGGACAATGATGAAATTTGGAACGAATACGTTAAGACAAATAAAGTTAAGGGTTTTTCTATTGAGGGTTATTTTGCAGACAAAATGGAACAATCTGATAAAAAAGTTGAAAAATCTGCGGAAGTAGAAGCTGCTGAATTATTATCTGAAATAAGAAAGATAATTACTGGCAATGAATAAAAATTCAAACTATATACCAAGTAGGTCATCTCCTAAAGGTGCATCAAGAGGGTGTTTGTGTAGAGACAAAAACATATACTCAAGGAAGTGTTGCAATGGAGATATAATAGCACAAGGCATAGGCAACATTACAAGAACCAGTTATTAGAAAACGCTGAAAATGCAAAATTTAATTTAAACATCGTTATATAATTATGAAATCAAGTGAAATGATAAATAATATCAAAACGCTTCTTAACATCGAGGTCAAACTTGAAGAAATGAAGCTCGAGAATGGCACAGTTGTAGAAGCTGAATCATTTGAAAAAGGAAAGGAAGTTTTCATCAAAACAGATGATGAAAAAGTCGCAATGCCTGTTGGTGAATATCTTCTTGAAGATGGTCGATTGGTAGTTGTTGAAGAAGAAGGAATCATCGCTGATGTCCGAGAGGTATCTGATGAAGTTCCTGCCAAAGAAGATGAAGAAGGTGAAGAAATCACTTCTGACTTAGCTGATGAAAAAGAGGAAATAGCTTACGCAACTAAAGAAGAATTATCTTCTGCAGTTGAGGAAATGAAATCTATGATTGAAGAAATCAAAGCTATGGTATCTCCTAAAGAAGAAATGTCAGACGATGACGAAGAACTTTCTGCAAACATTAAGGAAGAATTATCTGCACCAGCTGCT
>Ga0181380_1000427_pt1 | contig 18924 bp, 33 predicted proteins | sample 3SPOviralmetaG_FD_130116 | JGI IMG/M metagenome (GOLD analysis project Ga0181380, IMG submission 130116) | Marine viral communities from the oligotrophic San Pedro Time Series (SPOT) site, San Pedro Channel, CA, USA - 3 SPOT_SRF_2009-08-19 | ecosystem: Environmental > Aquatic > Marine > Strait... | reverse complement strand
TTACCAACTCATCTCCTAAAACATCTTCATAATCAAAGTTAGTATAGTTTATTCTTGGTAAGTCTGTGTCTTCTGTGATTTCTATTACTGATATGTTGTCAATAAAAAGTGTACCTGTATCTGCTGACCCTCTTAAAACTCTTGCACTTGTGTTTGTTGTTGATGAGGCGTTAAAAATATGACTTACTCTTGTAACTCCACTTGAAGCGATAGTAATTGCTGAAGAGCTTTGACCTAATAAATTTAAAATTACAGAAGTTCCTGTGTATGTTCCTATTTCTACATCTGCTTCTAATTTATATTTTTTTCCTGATTGAACAGGTACAGTTGAATCACTTGCTAAACCACTACCACTTTGAGCTGCAATAGTAACTTCGGCTTTGTTAGAATCAAAAGATAAAGTAGCGCCATTAATACCACTCCAATTCTGTCCGACCTCTTTGACTGATACGTTGTCTATTTTGAAATCATCTGTGTTTGAATTTCTACCTATATAAAAATTAATATTATCTGTTGCGGTGACGTAAAAAGTTTGTTTTTCTACAAGACCGCTAAACAAGACTACACTTGCTCCTAATTGAATTTTACCAAGACCAGAGTTTACTTCTGTAACACTAACAGTGACTTTATATATTTTGCCAATTGTTAATATTGATTGTCTTATTAAATCACCTGTAAAATGAACTTCTCCATCAGAAACAGTTGGGTCTCCTAAATGTATAGCCCAACTATTTAAGCCATCACTAAAATCACCATTAATCACCAACTCCGAGCCTTCTTCAGAGAAATCTCCATTTTGTACTAAATTCCCACTTAATATCTGTACATCTTCTATAAGTCCTTTTTCGTTTACTCGTGTCGCACTGGAATTTCTTGAAAATTGGAAATCTGCGTCAATTACTTCTTTTACGCTTACATTATCTATTGAGCCATCAAAATTAGCAGCAGCATAAAATTTAAATCCAGATGTTGAGGTTGCAGTTATCGTATGTTCTTGACTTCCAGATGTGCTAAAAACAGGTATAGTAACTCCGTACAAGTCTGCGTTAGCAACTCCACTTGTTACAATAGCGTCAAAAGTAAATTTATATTTTTTTCCTACTGTTGTTGTTGGTATAGTCTGACTTAAAAAAGAGCCAGTACCAGACGTTTTTATGGCTTTACCACCACTAATAGACCAACCAGTTTGTTTAGTCCAATCGCTATCTGTGTCAAATGTACCATTAGTAACAAGTTCACTACCAAAAGATTGAACAGGCTTAACACTATGTAAAGAGCCATTATCGTATGCAGTAGGTGTTGTAAGAATTGAAGCTTTTTCTAATAATGAATTTGCCATATTAACAATTTGAGCAACTTGAACATCCTTCAAGAGCAGTTAGTGTTTCAGTTGTACCTTTTACGTTTTCAAAATACGTTGATCGACTTTGCAATTGACTTAACAATTGGCTAATCTCACTTGGAACTGTCGGTGTTGATATATTTATTCCTAATCCAATCATGCTGAATTATCTTAAATAACAAACAACTTTTCCACTTGCAACAGAAACGTCATCAAAATTTCCATAAATAATTGATCCTGCGCTTAATGCTAATGAAGTGATTGAAGTGTCACCGCCAGTAGTGTCAATATCACAACTAATTGTGGATGCCTCAATTGCTTGTATGGCGCAAAAGTTTTCACCTGCCGTTGAAGTTGCACTTGCAGCCAAGATTCTTAAACCTTTGTCACCGAAAGATAATTTTTGAAAATCACTTGAATAATATAAATTGGAAGCCATAAACTAATTTTTTTATTTAATATTTACAAAAATACAAAAATAAAAATAGTTTAATTTGTTATTTATCGGCCTTGACCTCTATATTTTTTTTTGTAATTTTTAGAGTTTTTACAATGCGAAGTTTTGCTTTTAGAATGAACGCCTTTGCGTTTTCTGCGAACCTTTTTATAATGTATAATATTAGCTTGTTTACGCGCCATTATTTCTTAAATAAAGATGTTGCCTTTTCCGTAGTACGCCCACCAAAATAAGCCAATACAACGGCCATCATTACCTTTTCAAAAGTATCATTCCAAGTTGTGCCTATATTAAAAGGAATAGAATCTACTGAATCCAATATCCCTGCTAATGAAAAAATACATATACACCAAATTAAAACCAAAGGGCGCACATTTTTTGAAAGCCAGGAATCTGACATTGAATCGGCTTGCCAACGGCTTGTAATGGCTTCTATCTCTTTATTTTGTTGTTCGTATATCAATTGTTGAAGTTTGATTTTATCTTCGTTAGAAACGTCTGATTTAGTTATTTGTTCAATAGCTTCTTTTGGCGATGTTACGCCTTCAAGAACTTTTCCTAATGTTGGGTTAATAACACCGGCAGCGCCTAATAAAATTTTACCTAATGTGGTTGATCTAAATTCTTTTTTTGGCATAATCTAATTTTTTGTATAATCCCATCTAGCGGTATAATCTCTGATGTCTAAATGCGTAAAGGTGTTATATTTACCAACGCCACCAAAATTTAATTGGCCCAATTCAATCATTTCACAAACTAATTTATGAACTTGTTCAGGCGTCATTCCATCAACAACAATGTCAACGGCTTTTCCAAGTTTATGTTGGCTATGCTTTGCGCCTTTTACAATATTATCGTTATAATCGGCACATCTATAAGCTGAATTTATTTTAATAGGTTTATTTATTTTATCGCGAAGGATTTGCAATTGATCTGCAACTTTTATAATATTGTTTTTAACATCAGCAGTCATTTTACATTCACAACCTTTGAGATTGCCTTTGCATTTAAATTCACTAATTTTAAAATTCTTTGTCATAATTATAGCATTATATTAACACCAGTTTTTAAGAATATTAAATTTTTATCCCAAAACTTTGTGCGTTCATATTCAATAAAAATACCAATTTTATTTTTAATCAAATACAATCCTGACATTATACCAACATTATAATCTAGCCAATCATCCCTTCCAATAAAATTCTCATAGCTATATTTATAATCGCCTTTTAAATGGTGATGTTTCGGCATAAGGTTTGCCCATGAATGCAACCAAAATTTATCACGATAGAAATAATAATCTAAACCAACAACAGTTGATAATGTGTAAAGCGTTCCAATTTTATCAAGTTCGCGTTTGTTATAATCATTTACAATTCTTTGGTAAACGTTTCTTCTAGAATCTGCATCAGTATCGGCAACCTGATTATCGTTTAAATTATACCAATACCAATCATAAACATCATTTTCGCCATCTAAATCATTATCAATACCATAAGGCGTATCATAATAATCATATTCATAAGCTAAATCCCACCATTGATTTGTTTTTAAATATTCTGTTATTGGATTATAGCCGTATGAATTATGAGTTCTAACAATACCACCAAAAGAAAAATTTAAGTTTTTAGTTATTGGCAAACGAAATCGTAAATCAGCAGCGTCATAATTAAGGTTTATAATCCCGTTTTTTTGTGATTCAACCTTTATAGACCAATATTTTTTTAAGTATCTTAAAAAATACCTATGCGATTTGTATTCCATATTTCGTTGGCGACCAAAAGATTTTTGAAATAAATATTCTAATCCAACAACTGATCCACTATTAGATGAAAGGCTTGTGTTTTGTTCTGTTCCATCGTACCATTTACGCGCCTTATTTTCATAATCAAAACGTGCTAACTTACGAATCCCAAACGTCATTAGATAATCATTTGATCTTTCAGGCGTTACATTGATGACATCGCCAAATTGTGTTACAAAATATTGTTCATCAGTTGTTAAAGGGTTTGTTTCATTATAACTAAAAAACGGCGTTGAATATTCAAATATATTTTTTAGCCATTGTGCATTAGCAAAAAACCCAATTAACAATAGTATAATTAGTAATTTATTTTTCATTAGAATTTATTTTTTAGTAGTTTTTCAATTTCAGTATAAATTAAATCAAATGTATTTTTAGGGAGTTCTAAAGCAATATTAGATTCAATTCTTTTGAGTTCCGAACCATTGTTGTACAATACAACAGTTGGTAAATATTTTATATTTTCTTTTTTAAATGCCTTTGAATTATTTGACAAATACAATGTTTCATAATTGTTTATTTTCTTATTTGTCATTTTAGATAAGTCTAACTCATTATTTTTTACAAAATCAGCAGAGTATTGAACAACTGAAATACCTTCTTTATTTTGCGCCTTAACAACACTAGTAAAGAAGATAAAACATATAATAATATATTTCATTATTCAGATTTTAAATCAAACAATCTTTCGTCTATTTTATTTAATTGTTCCTTGACTTCGTTTATATCTTCAACAATATTTTCTTGTTGTTCATTTATTCTTAAAATAGTTGAGCGAATCAATTCATCTTTATATTTAAATTCAGTTGAATTTACAGAACTGTCTTTTAATTCTTGGATGTCATTTGTGTTTTGTGCCACGCCTGATTGCAATGTGAAAAAAGTCAATGCAATAGAGATTGCGCCACCTAGTATTAAACCAATAGTTTTTAAATCAAAAGTTACGTTTGTTGATTCGCTTATTTTAGTCATTTTAAATTTCTTCTATTTTATTAGATATTTCAATAATTGCTCTAAAGTATGTATGATCTGTGAGATCATCTTGTAAATAATTAACGCCTTCATTAACGCTTGTATAAACGTTAAATCCATCCGATGTTAAATCAATATAATTTGCTGATCGTGTTCGCAATAAGTTTAAACATTGTGAAACCATACGATTGCAATCCAGTTCACCACCACTATCAGAAACAAATCTTGTAACGCATTCCACGCGCGTTATTGTTTCCATTGTAAATGAACTTTGGTTTTGATCTATTTCATCATTAGAAACTGAATAAACACGAATGTAAGGGTATGAAGCATCTGTTGGAACACGATTATAAATCGGAACTGTTGAACTGTTAATTGTAACATTCCCGTTTAACTTTGCAAGTATAGCCTTGCGAACATAATGAATTGCTTCTAACATTATTTAATTGCTTTTTTTATTTCGCCATTAAGACGATTTAATAAATTTTTAAATCCAACACGCGCAGAACTAAAGAAAAAAGGGCGCGCAGGTAAATTAACATCCCTTAACCCTTTGCCCTTAAATTGTTGAGCATAGCTTTCAGGAATACCAAGTTTTTTCATATCATCTAAATCAACCATTCCACCAGTTCCAAATTCAACATAAGGCGCATAATGAGCGTTAGCAAATACTGTTATTGATTTACCGCTTTTTTGTAGGCCTATGGATTGGCGTAAAGTACCGCCATGAACTTTTCCAACTTTGGCTGATTTCTTGGCTAGCTTTACAATATCAAATCCAGTTCTTCCTAATTCATTTGATAATTTTTTAGATTCAAACGTTCTTAAATTATCTAATTTTCTTTTTAGTTTAGACAAATCTGATTGATCTATTTTGATATTGACGTTCATTATACAGATTTAGTTGCTAATAATTTTGTGTAAAAATCCAAATCAAATTCAAATTTGTCATTGATTCTATATTTTTGTGATCCATTTTCTAATGTAAAGATGTCACCTAGCTGAATTAAATCTGCGGTGTTTTTACGCATTGTAATTTCAACTTGAATATCTTGTTCCCTTTTACCAAATTTATCGTTTATTTCGCCTTTTATTTGCTTTAGATCGCACCATACTGTTGCAACATCTGACAATGTAGATGTAAAACCACCAAATTGATCGGAAGTTTTAGATAATCGTTTGATTGTTATTTTAGAATCTAAATTGCCGGCTTGCATTATATAAACATTGTTTTATAAGACGTTAATATTTGTTTAGTTGATGTTGGTATTTCAGAATTGTTTGCTATCCCGCTTGTGCCTTCAATAAAATCTGCCCTATTATCATAATACGTTGAAATCAATTGAAGCATAGCTTGTTTAACTAAAGCATCATTTAAACCTTGTGTTACATAGGTAATTTTAACACGTTCAGCAGGCCCTTGATCCAATTCAATAGTTTCATTATCTAACCCTAATATTTCATAACTGGTTGTTGCAGTTCCATCAATAGTGATTTCAGAAATACTTGATATTGGACCAAATGGCAAATCAAATATGCCGTTAGTTGAATCTAAATAATAAGTTCTGTTTTTGGCGACTATGTCACGCGTAATGTAGTTTTCACACCATATACGCGCCTGGCTAATCATTGCAGTAATTAAATTATCATCCGCAGTTGTATCAATACGAACGTAATCCTTGACGTTTTGAGTAGTTAGAATTTCTGATCCAGTTGTTGAATTAATCTTTATTTGTCGCATCGTCTTTTATTTCAATATATTCAACTTTTAATTCTTTAGTTTCAAATTTATCTTTGTTTTGTTTTTTTCCGATTTTAGTAGCTAAACCTTTGGCAATCCAATTTTGTGCAATGTTGTCAGGCAATTCTATTTTATCGCCTTCATCATAGCGTTTACCGCCTCGCAGAATTGATTGTTTTAATTTTAGTTTCATAATCTTTTATTTTTTGTAAAGATAAAAAAAATGCGCCACATAAATTTGCGACGCATTTTCGAAGAATAGAAAACAATAAGAAAACATTAAAGTAATGCAAAGTTATTAAAATAATTTGAATATTTATCTAAACCAACGCTAAATGATTTAATTGTGCCTTCATTTTTAATTATAAAAAAACCATCACGTTGTTTGGAGTATATAGCAAAGAAATCCACGTCAATTTTACTGTAAGCGCTTTTATTACGATCTAGCAATTGGATTCGTTTACGTTTTCTATTGCTTTCGTTAATGGCTTTTATTTGTATTTTAAACAAACCCTTTGGCGAATCTACAATGCAATCATAAGGTGATGTATGAAGCAAAGGAAATGAAACATATAAATTATTTTTCATTGCTTCAACGGCGAATAAATATTCTGCATAGCAACCAAATTGATTGGCATTCATAACATAAAGTTATAAAAAAAAGCGGTTAAATTAATAACCGCCTTCTAAACAAACCAATAAATTAATCAAATCATGACTAATTTTCGTTAGCTAAAGCAACGCACATTCCGAGAATAAATAAGAATATCGCCGCTAGCATATCGTTAAACATCATTACTTGTCGTATAGAAAAAATCCAAAATGATATTGTTAATAAAAACTTAATATTTTTTTTCATAGTTGATCAGCTAAAAAGCATTCATTTGAACAAACGTAAACATCTTCAAATAATTTTACACCACAAACTCGGCATTCAAATTCGTGATCATCATCCGGAAATTCGTCAAGTCCCCACATAATTAATTTTTTAAATTTAATATTTTTAGAACTGCTTTCAAACATTTATCAAAAATATTTTTATTTTCTAGTTCTTCAATTTCTTGTTTAGTGTACACGTTGACGCGGTTGCCATCGTGTATAATCGTTAATCCAGTTTTAGTTTTCATAATGTTTAATGTTATGGCGCGCCGAAACGCGCCGATTAATGTTTTATTTTAAAGTTTTTAAATATTTTAATAATGGCATTAAGTCATCAAAATATAATGCTTGTGCATAAGAATGATTTCCCAATTCTACTGCTCTATACATTTCATTTTCTACTTTCTTAATTTGCTCTATAATAAAATTTTTCATAATGTTTGTTTTTTTTACTTAATGTTTTTTATGACCAACTTATTTTTTTATCTAAAACAATTCCGTTTTCTGATTTGTTAAAATTTGTTTCACCGAAAATGTTTCCTATTTTAGTTGTGCGCTTCAATTCTTTTTTAACTTTTACACAGAACATTCCAAATTTAAATTTTTTGATTTCAATAATTTCAACATTTTGAAATTGTTTTTTTACTTGCGATTTAATTGTTGACTTGTGCATAATTTTTATTGATTTGTTTTCCAAAAGTACATTTTATTTTGGAATTAAAAAAATATTTTCACTTTTTTTTTAAAGTTTTTTTTCTTTTTTTTCGTTTCTTATCTGTTGAGCGCCTAAAAATAAAGCATAAAAAAAAGGCCTAGAAATTAATCCAGGCCTTAAATTATGGTTGATTATCCGTAAATTACGGCGTTTCAAGATCAGCAATTGCAGAAGCAAAAGTTCCAGTTACAAACGCATTTGGTAAATAGTTTGTTAAAGCTACTCTTTCAGATACTCTTACAGTTACAAATCCATCACGAACGTTAGTTCCATCTTCTCTGAAGAACTCAACGTTTACTCCATCACGAACCCAAAGTTGTGTTCCAACACCAAAGTTTCCGATTAAGAATGATCCGGCAGAAATAGCAGTATTTAAAACAACTTTCACGCCCATAAATACCGGTTGTAAACCTGAATAAACTTGGTCTTTTAGGTAATTATTTTGAGAATCTTTTAATAATAGAATCTTGTGGAAATCTGAAGGGTGTAAAAGGATTGTATCAGCATTGTAATTTGCACCTGCTAATTGATTTAAACAAGCTACAATTACATCAAACTGGTTAGCCTCATCAACTGAATCAGCTAAATCACCGGCAGCAAATGCAGTTGCATCAGTAATGATACCACTTAAATTTGGCGCAGAGCCGTTACCACTTAAAATTTGTGTATCCTCAACTTCTAAAAGTTTTTCAGGCGCTCTTGCCGAAAGGTATGAAGTCAATTGAGGTGTATCAGCTAACATTTCTTCAGAAATACGGAAATAAGTTCCGATCTTTCTAACGTTAGCATCAGCAGCAGTCATGTCAAAATCAGATTGCGTTAATGTAGTACCTTCAGCAGTTGCAGCAGCACCATTTGAATAACCACTTTCTTTTACGAATCTTACAACGTCAGATTGAGTTGATCCTTGTGCTAATAATTGACGAATGTGCAATGGTCTTGTTGGATCAAATTTATAACCAGGAACTCTATCCGCAGCAATAACTTCACCAGTAAAATCAGCGCCAGTAGTCATATCAGCTTTGATTAAGAATGAAGCACTTCTTGAATTTCCTTTTGCAAGGTTTTCAATAGCGCCATCTTCTAATGCTTCAGTTAAAGCACCTTTGAAAGTCATTCTCTTTTTAGCGCTAAACGCTTTTTTATTAGATACTTCAATAGCGTCTAATCTCTCATTTAATTTAGTTGCCATTTCAGAAACTTCAGATTTTACAATCTCGTTTGCTTTTACAACAACAGATTCAACAACTTCGTTGTTTGATTTTTCAATTTTGGAATCAATAGCATTGTTGAATTGATCCAATTGATTTTTTAAATTTTCTTCCATTTTTAATTTTTTAAGGAATTTAATAAATAATTTAACACGTCAGAATCATTGTTTTTTATCTCAACATCCGGCGAAGTGATTTCATCAATCGGCTTCGTGAACTCAACAAATAATGATTTTAATTTTAATATTTCAGCTTCGATGGCAAAACCCATTTCATCAGAAATGTCGCCTTTTCGAATAAGTTTGCAAAGATTATCATATCTCTTTGATAATTTTTCAACGTCAACATTACCTTTGACATCTAATATTTTGGCTTGATCATTAGCGGCTAAAGTAACGGCGCTAATCTCATATAATTTAACTTCGTTTATTTCACGATAATCGCCTTTGTCTTGTTTTTGAATTGGCATAATACCAACTGAATTTTCTGTTATAACGCCTGACTTCATAAGTTCAACAACGTCTTTTCCTAATTGTGTTTTAGCGATTTCAGCAACAAAAACTAAACCTTTGTCATCTTCATACAATTCATTCATTTTGCCAATTGGTTGATTCATATCGTGCTGATATAAATACTTAACACGTTCACCATTTTCGGCGATAGTCTTTTTATATGCGCCTTTCATTATAACATCATTATCGGAATCTTTATTTCCAAAATATGATCCATAACCTTTTATTATTCCGTCCTTTTCATCAGCATCAATTAATTCGCCAACTGGCGACGCTTTATATAGAATTGTATTCATAAGAAAAATTTTTGTAAATATACGATTTTTTAAAATTCATTAATGCCACCACTAGCCAAACCAAATCCAATTGTTGTAATGTCACCAATAGTTTCAGCGCCTTCAATTGGAAAATATGCAACCGAACAACGGCAATTAATAGTTTCAGCAGCGCCACCCGCAGGATCACCAGGGAACATCATAGGTTGGCCACCAACTAAAAATGTATTATTAGCCATAACAATTTGGCCATCAGCTTGTGAATGAGTATCTCGAACCCTATCATCAAAACTAGCAATCCATTCTTTTTGCATTTGTTCAGGCGGAAATATTGTTTGCGCGGCTTGGGCTTGTGCAAAGTTAGCAGCCGCAGTTGCTTCAGTACGAACTAAACGTTCAGCCTGCCATTGGGAATATTGATTGAATTGGTTTCTTAATATCCTGCCCTTTTCAATTGCGCCTAATGTCATAAACTCCGGATCACTCATTAATCGTTCTGTTAAATCTATAAGCGTTTTTTTAGCCGTACCATTTACAAGCGTTACACGTTGAGCGCCAATAGCTGATCCAAAAGACGCAAAGGCATTGGCCCAAATATCATCAAACGCCGATGTGTCAACGGCCTTTGTTATAAACTTTCTAAAATTATTGACATACCATTTAGCAAAACGCATTCCTATATCGGTGTACAAATCACGATATATTTTTAACAAGTCTTTATTATCAAATAGTAATTGGAAATTTGTTTGACCATCAGAAACAAAAGATTCAACGCCTTTATAATATTCGCGTTTATAATAACGCTTTACTTTAGCGATTTGTTTTTTCTCTGCAATATCTAATTGTCTTTCAAATGCAGATTGCCATTTGTCCTTGTCTATTGCCAAACTAATCGTTTATTTGGTTTAGTTTTTTGTTAACCCAATCACGCATTGCAGTCCCACCCCAAAGATTCCAAGCGACATAACCATTGTCACGCCAAGGCGTATCTTTATAGCGATCAGCAATTGTTTGATTGCCTTCGTGACGTGCAAAGAATGATTTCATTCTATTAAGCATATCAATTGTAAGTGGCGCTCTAGATGCTAACATTGAAGCACGTCGCCATCCCGTTGGCGTTCCTGCTCTAACTTCAGAGCCGTACTTTTCACGCCATTCAATCATTCGTTTAGCGTTATTACTTGCAGTTTGTGGATAGTTGGAATATGTATCGGCTTTGTCAATAGATTTATCTTTTGAACTCATTGGATGTCCTTCAGGCAATAAATCTACATCGTGTTTGCCACTTCTAAATTTACCATTCTTTAAAGCATAAAGAAATGAATTAACTCTAGCCATTGCCCATTGTTGAGGCGATGAAACGCTTGGCCTTACGCTTGAAGGGTTTGTTCTATAAGCACCAATCCCACGTTCATAAACTTTAAATAGTGTTGGAACATTTGTTTTTTTACTAGCGGCGTTGTTCACTTCATCGTTGTGATCATCAGCTTTTTTTTTCAAAGCCGCTCTTAATCGTTCAGAAATTTCTTTTTTTTTTAAATCTTCATCCTTATTTAAGAACTTATTGACATCAACATCAATAGATTCTAAAGGTTCATCAACTTCATTATTGTTAACCGGAATAAGATTTGCAGGGATATAATAATCATCTAAAGCATTTGTATCTTCATCTTTACCATAATTCATTGCAGCACGTTTTTCATTTGGTGTAATCCACCACGCTTTTGATAATTGATCAACAACTTTATCAGTTTCTTCTTGTAGTTCAGGAACAACAGAAAAGTCAAATTCAATACAAAGTTTGTCGCCATATTTAGGCGCTAACCAACGATTTAATTCATCTTTAATTTTTATTAGTTCAGGAATAACGGCGTTTTGATATAACGCTTTTTTGGCTTCCTTCATATTGTTGTAAGAACTAGAATCTGTATTGTTAAGCAATTGAACCGGTACATTGTAAATATTACACAAATCTTTTATAGATGCGTTATATTGTTCAATCAATGAAACGTCAGCAGCATTTAATCCAAAGTTAACCCACGATAATTTTTTAGGTGTTATAATAACATCCCCTGCATTGTCTGATCCTTGGAATTGTTTTCTGAATTTATCTTTTAATTGTTGTGCCTGAACTTCATTTATGTCACCTTCATCACTCATTAATAAACCACGCGCCGTTTGATTCTGTAAATATTTAACTCCCGTTTGTGTGGCTTCATTGTTAGTTGTTAATGAACGTAAACCGGCACGCAATGGCGATTGACCATAAAGATGCGATCCAGTTCCATCATAATAAGGGTTAAAATCTTTTATATGGCATATTTCTGATGCAGGTATTTCATAAGTTCCGTTATATTCTATCTTGTATTTAGAAACGGGTTTCATAATACCACCTGAAACAATTTCCATAATTTGTGAAGGCATCACATAAAGTTCTGTATATTTCCCAATGTTTGCACCCGTATCAGGCCCAATACCATAGATGTAACGATTACCAGTCAATTTACCAAAAGCAATCAATTCACTAATCCAACTGTTGTAAGATTGCGCCGGATTTGGTCTTTCAAGTATCTTGTGAAGTTCTGTATCTTGTAATTCAACTAACGAACGCTTTTGCAATAAATTTGCTTTGTGTATTGTTGAAGCATCAAACGTTCCTGAAGTCATTGCTTTATAACGCTTGTAATCATTTTCATTAGTCTTTTCATATACTTGAAAAGGTATTGTAGTTGCAGCTTTTGTTATAAGGTTAATCAACGAATATATCGTTGCATTTTTGCGATAACCTTCAGTAATATAAGAATCATCATTTTCAGGATTCCAAACGATCGAATCGCCTAACCAGTTGTAAATGGCGCGGTTATATTGTTCCGCCGTTTGTTGTGAGTTTTTTGTAATTAAGGATTTCAAGCGATCGTATAATGAAGCCATATTTTATTGAGATATAAAATTTTTGTAAAAATACAAAATTTAAAATAGTTTTTTAGACAACAAAAAATTCAGTTCTGTTTTTAAATTTAGAATAAACTGCATATCGTAAAGCATCCATTAAATGATTGTTTGCGTCAATAGGTTTATTAATAATTGTTTCATCTTTTAGTTGTTGCCAATAGTATGTGTGTTGTTCGTGTTTAAGGTTTGTTGATTTGTTAGATATAAATACCTCATGCTCTTTTATTAAACTAATACCGGCGTTAATTGATCCTGGGCCTTTTACTGCGCCTTTAGCTAATATACCCATTTGACGAAGTTCAACAATTGATTTTGGTTCGGCGCTATCACAATACGCTAAAACATCAGCTTTGCCAATGTTTTTTAAAAAGTCTGCTATATCTCGATTCGTCATACCTTTTTTATACATCAGTTCATTGACGTATAATTTATCTTTTATCTTACCGACTTCTAATATTCCAAGACTATCATTAGTAAATCCAAAGTCAATACCAATAACAGTTTCATCAAATTGTGGGAAATCAGCTAATGGAATATATTTCCAATTAGTAAATATTTGACGTTGTGAGAATTGCGCTCTTTGGCCTTCACCATATACGCGCCAATAATCAGGATCACGTTCTTTTATTCTCTCTATCTCTTTAACTAATTCACTAGGCAGAAACTGATTATCCTTGTATGTAGTTATAAATAAATCACAATCATCACGTTCAATGACTTCATTATAAAGCCAATGCACCGGATCAGAAGGATTAAAGTCAATAATGACTTCGCCAACAGTACGCATATTTAACTGGCGAAAATGTTCAAAGTTTAATTCATTGCTTTCATTCAAAAAACAAATATCGTGCTTTGCACCTCTAATTTTTTGCGGATCATCAGTTGATATAAACTGGACCATTGAACCATTGTAACGAAAAACGTTTTCAGCTTTGTTATGTTCGCCTTTATAATACACCCCTAGTTTTGTGGCAATAGATATAAAATCACGCAATACAGAACGTTTTAAGGCAGGCAATGTTTTTCTGACAATTGATATTGTCAAAGGCGTTTTAGTAGTTGTTAAACGATAAATAAGATATTGGCAAATAGCATACGTTTTTCCCGAACGCGTTCCGCCCTGATGAACTTTAATTCTAGATTTAGAATTAAGCGTTTGATAAAATTGGATATTGCAAAACTCTTTTATTGTTCCTTTGCCGGATTCCATTCAATGATTTTAGATTCAATGCCGCCTTCCATTTGGATTTCTTGACGCTCAACAAAACCACGTTTTTTGCCTTTGGTTTTTAAATAGAATATTGTTGCAGTTGTGTTACCTTCTTTTATTTGCTTATGCAGTTCAGATTCAACAACATCTAACGTAAGGTTTTGAAGTTCATCAACTGCATCACGAAACTTTTGATCACTATTATAATATTTATAATATGTTGAACGATTGCATCCGACTTTTTTACAAGCGGTTGTTACTATCCCCAATGATTTTTCCAATGCTTCTAATAAATTCTTTTTTAATATGTTGGTTTTCGTTGCCATAGTACAACATTATTTTTTGTCAGTGTACCAAATAAAAGTAATGCCAATAAAAAAGAAATGTATTTCAAGGCAATTTTCTTCACCTTCTTCAAGTGGTGATTCCGTAGTAACGTGATCCATTTTAGTATTCCAATAATTGATTCCTAAAAGAACTCCATAAATAGGATAAATGATTGTGTTAAAGTTATATCTCATAGCTTAAAATATTTTTTGTAAATATACAAATATAATTCCCAACATTTATTGTTGGCTTCTGTTTTAGTGTATGTTTGTGGTGAAATAATTTTATTTCCTCTGTTGTTTATTTCTACTTTTAAACCTCTTTTAGTTGGGTTTACATAGACTTTAATATTATTTTTAATACACCATTGAATTGCGATTCGGTGTTTGTATGTGGGTTGTAATGCTTTTGCCATAATCAAAAAGGTAAATTATCTTTTATAACTTCAAATTTTTTAGTTTCTAAATCAACATCTTTATAAATACCACCATTTTTAAAATCAGGTGCAATATCAAATTCGCCAAGTTGTCCGTTTTCTTTTCGTTTGACTTTTTCAATATATATTTTTACAATGTCAGATTCATATTTAGTGCGTTGACCAATACAACGATAAACAATAAAACCATTATAGGCTTTATTAAAAAAATCAGCAGAGCCGCTTATATCATACAACGTTGGTTTTTTATAAGTTCCGTTTTCTGATTCTATTTTTCTAGGGTGCGCCACTAAAAATAAATGGGTGTTTGTTTGTTGGCAGAACTGGGTTATTTCTGACAATGAGCGCCCAATATATGAATGATCACGTTGTGCTGAATGGTCTAACATATTCCAAGGATCAATGACAAAAACATTAATACCCTTTTGAAATACCAATTCACGAAAAGCATTTAATATACCTTTTAGCGTTAAATTTTCTAAATCTATTTTAACCCAAAAGAAATGATCCTGAATAAAATCTTTTGTTTGATTTAGTTGCTCATTATTGCAATTTGTTTCATTTAATTTATTTGATATTCTCTTTATGTGGCCTTCATAAGGAAATGATTCAGGTGCAAACATAGCGCAACGCATATCGTATTTCAAGGCTAGATTACAACATACCTGATCCATAACATCAGATTTTCCTGAATTAGGAATCCCAGTTACAACTGACCATTCACCAAAAGACATTTTAAAATAATTATCTGCATTAGGCAGACCAATTGAATAGTTCTTTACACCATTTTCATTATAGTTTAAAACGCTTTGCCAAATGTTTTCAATATTTAGCACGCCTTCTAATGGGAAGTTTTTAGCCGTTTTGATTACGTTTCGTAACGTTTCAGCACCTTTTGTGACTAATATTTCGTTAGCGTCTTTATATTCGCCAAAATCAACGTATTTACAACGATAAGCACCAAAGCGCCTTGCAAGTTCTTTGCGCAACTGTATTCCAGGCGAATCATTATCAGTACACAAAACAATTTCTTTTTTGTCTTTGAAATACTCAAAGCAATTGTCTAAATATTCCAAACGTTGATTGCCTTTAGATGCGCCATTTGGAACAGAACAAACTGAATAAATGCCTGATTCATGAAGTGACAACGCATCAATTTCGCCTTCAACAATATAAATTTTATCCATTGTTTTTATATTGTCAAGACCATAAAAAATGAGTTCAGCACCTGAAACCATTTTAAAATTCTTTTGACCATCACGATATTTAATATTAATTAAATCATTTTCACGATAATAATTAAAATTTATAGCGCGACGTTTTTTTCCTACTTGTGGAAAATACTCTAAAGATTCGCCGATCTTCCAATGAATTAAAGTTGGTTCAGAAATACCACGATCAGAAAACCATTTAATTATGCGCTCTGTAAGATTAACTTTAATTTTTTCAGGGCGAATAAACTCTTTTTTCTTTTCAAATTTAGTTGTGCCTGACCATCCACAATTATGACAATTAAACAAACCTTTGTCAATATCTACTGACAAACATTTATCACTTTTGTTTTTTCTTGTGGCGCTACATTGTGGGCATTTAGTTTTTATTTTACCGGATGATTTGTTGCCAATATCAATGCCGAAATCTTGGAATGTTTTCATTATGTTTTGTTTTCTTATGCTAAACTAAAAATATTTTTTTAATATTTAGGTAAATAATAAAATAATTTTTCAATATTCTTCAATTTATTGTTTTTTATCTCGTATGTGTCTGTTTTCATTTTAAAGGTTGTGCCGTTTGTTCTTGTTCTAGTATCGCCTTTTTTATACAATGTGGCTAATGCTAATAATTCTTTTTTGCCTAAATAACCACAAACAGATAATTCATTTTTTTGTTTGTTTAATGAGCAGAAAATATAAATATCACAATCGTATGATTTTTGAAAGGCAATAAAATTATTTACAAAATAATCTTTAACGTCAACGTTTCGCCCCATTGTTTTAACATCTATTTTAAAACCCTTATATGTAAAATCATAACCGCCGTCAAAACCTTTTTTCCATTCGTGTTTTATGTTAAACAGATGTTTGATAATTATCTCGCCAACAAGTCCCACAAATTGTTCTTCTTTGTTGCCGTTAGCTTCATACCGATTACCAATATTAGTTTCATTTAGATATTGCCAAACATCTGTTTTTAACTTATTAGATATTTTATATTTTTTATAATTCATTTAAAACATATTGTTTTAATTCTTGAAACTCATTTGTCATCATAAGTCCTTTAATTTGAAATTCGTGAATATTACCATTTTTAGTTTTAGCACCAATTTCTTTTTGGTTGTTAGCCGGATTTTTATATATAAAAAATTCTTGAAGGTTTTTTATTTTTTTAAATCCAATGGGTTTTTGTTTGGCCTTATGTTGCATCATGAAACGATCAATATATTTAATTCCGTTTTTATCAGTATTTCTAAATTTTAGTATTGTAAGAAAATTGTTTTGCCAAAACTCATCATTGCGCAGTTGTTTTGCAATGTTATAAACTTCGCGTAAGTCATAACCATCAAGCCGTTGTATTTTATCTAAACAATCCAACCATTTGTTTTTTTGTGTTTCTGTTTTAGGGCGATATTTTAAAGGAAATAGTTCTGCAAAATATGAAAACGCTTTTGTTGTTTTTTCTGAATATTGGCGTTTTTTGGATTTTGTGGTATTATTATTATTATTAGTATAGTTAGTATATATATTATTAATATTAGTTAGTATATTATCCTTTAACTTTTGTTCAAGGGGGGTATTGAACTTTTCTTCAATAGGTATTGAACTTTTCTTCAATAGGGGGGTGATGTATATTCGGCGCTCTTTTATTTGTTTTGTGCCTTGTAGATATATCATTTTTATGCGAATGAATTTATTGTTTTCTAAATTAGAAATCCACTTTGAAACGCTTGTTTTAGATACTCCATAAAGCATTGCAAAATATTCATTGGACGCAAAACAAAAACCTTTGTCGTTGGTCAAAGCGGTGATTTCGCCATACATAAGTTTTTCATTAGCCTTTAATTTTTTTGAATATCTTACTGGCGCAGGTATAACTGCATAATAATTTTTCTTGTTTTCCATTTCCTAAAAGTAAAATTATATTTTACAAAATCAAATTGTATTTTATATTATCGCAAAATGATCGCAGTTCATCAAATATTTTTTTTAGTTCGTTAAGTTCAATTTCACCATCTTCATATTTGTACCATAGTAGTTCAATCAACAAGTCAAATTCTACTCTAGTAGATTTACCAATGTAATTGTAAGTAACGGCAATATTATCAGGATGGCTTTGTGTAAAACGTATTTTTTGATTTTCTGCATCAAAATAAACAGTGTGATATTTCATTTTTTTAAAGATTTTTTGGTTGAGTTAGTAAAGTAATTATCAATGATTTCAATGCATTCATCTAAATTGTTTGACCAATATGTAGCCCAGTTGCAATTTTCAAGCCATTTAAGCCACTTTTTTTGGTTGTCCGTAGGTTTGTTATATTTATATTTTAATTCGATCGCTAAACCGCTAAAATTAGCGTTTGGTGAAAATATTAATAAATCAGGGATTCCAGGCTTTGTGCCTAGATATTTCATTTTATATTGTTCGAAAGGTGTTCGTTTACCTTCATTCATAGGGTGAGTAAATATTGCGTTTGGATAATTAAATTCTAAATAATTAATTATTGCGCGTTGCAATTTATCTTCACCTTTTAAATATTTTTGATAGGGATTAGCCATATTTATTCATTAAGACGTTCAAGTTCAAATTCTAAATGCGCTATTGCTTTCTTTAAATCCTCTAATGGTGTATTATGTTTTCTTTGACTTCTTAATAAATATGTGACCGCAGTACCAACGTTATATGTTAAATCAAAATCGCTAACAACATAACGCGCCTGAATGTTTCTATCTTTATTTTTCCCAATATAATAATCAGGAACTTTTTTATATACTTTCATTTTTTTAATTTTTTATAAAATAAATATCCAACAATTGTTAATGTTATGCAAATAGGGCAGGGATGCAAAAAAGCTAGATTCATTTTTTTAGTTTTTT
>Ga0181380_1000424_pt1 | contig 18985 bp, 21 predicted proteins | sample 3SPOviralmetaG_FD_130116 | JGI IMG/M metagenome (GOLD analysis project Ga0181380, IMG submission 130116) | Marine viral communities from the oligotrophic San Pedro Time Series (SPOT) site, San Pedro Channel, CA, USA - 3 SPOT_SRF_2009-08-19 | ecosystem: Environmental > Aquatic > Marine > Strait... | reverse complement strand
TTGCTCTGAACCGAGCATTTCCTTAAACGGAATGTCGTATTGAAGCCCGACATTGTTCGTTGGGTCGTTTCTCCACTCTTCTTTGATAAAACTAAACAGGCACTTACCAGTTACGCCGTCATTAGAAAGATTACCAGCAACGCTTAGCTCGATAGTTTTTGCGCTGGTGTCGATTGTGGCTTCAGTGCCTTGGTTTAAATCATCAGGATCGGTAATTAAGGCCATTATTTATCCTTTTCAATTCCTATACGTAGTTTAAGGTAACTTTAAACTCACCTTCGGCTATTTTTATAGCGTTAAGGCTTGTCAAATTTAAAAGTTAGCCATGTAGCCAGGCTCAAAGTGAAAATCTAGGTACTTCACCACCCAAACAAAATAACCAAGCTCATCTTGCTGAATTTGGTGAATTAGCTCGTGGTCCTGTACCTGTAGTCTTTGATGCTCGGGCATATCATTAGCAATCAATGAAATATTAGGCATCCATGCGGTGCCGTCATTGCCTAGCAAAAGCCAGCGAGGGACGTGGTAGACTTTATGCATTTTCTAACGCCTCGATTCGAGCGTTAATACCTGCTGCGATAAACGCCAACAATTCTGCGTACCTGAAACCGTAACGACTGCCAGCCCACTGGACTTGCTCAGTCCAAGCCTCAACTGCCTCTGAGCTTTCTGTAGCTTCTACCGCCTCATGCTCTACAAACTCATCTTCCCATTCGTCATAACAGATAAATCCGTATTCAAAGGGCGCTAAACCGCAAGATTCCATTATCTCTATAGCCCGCTGTACGGTTATGCCGATGTGCTTTCTAGCTTCATCCCCTTTGGCCTCAATTGCTGATAGCCATTTATAAGTACCGATTTCTTTTCCAAGCAATTTAGAAGCCTGAAGTTCATCGGGGGTAAGCCATACAACTTCAGTTTTTTCTCTGGCATCGGAAGTGTTGATTGTTCCCGTGGTGGCATAGATAGTAGTCCAACGCAGGGAAGCCGTACCGTTTGAAAAGTTAGCATCAAGTAAAGGCGCTATAGTACCGCCAGTTGCTACTGCGTTAGTGAACGTGGCGTTCTGATTATCATCAAGCACTAACGCAGTAGCAACGGCCCCTTCATCATTAGTCTGAAAAATGATGTCGGGACCGCCTCTTATTACAGTCTGGTCGTTTGCGTTACGGGTAAGAATTGAACGGTTAGCGGTATTTGCGGCATTCCGAGCTTCAATACTTTTATTATTTGGGTACATAATGTCACCGCCAAACGTGGCGTTGCCTGTCTGTGACAAAGATAAAGTAGTGCCACCTGTCTTATTAGTGAATCTGTGCGTATCACCACTTGACCCCTCGTCGCCTGATAAAACTAAACCACCAGTTGCATCCCAGAATATTGTGCCTAAAGATAAACCGCTAGGGTGTCCGGGAAAGGCTCCTGCCGCTCTTATAGCACCGTTAAACGTGGCGTTGCCTGAAGCTCGCTCGATGTTAAAAAGTTCTGTCCCAGTGAATCCGCCTCTACGGATGGAAAATCCAGAACCGAGTCCAGCACCCTCGCTTACTAGAGAGATATCAGAGTCACCCGCATTTTGTCCCACTAGGGTTATATATGCAGACTGGTTAGCGCCGTTGGTCTTGACGGTAAGTCCCGCATCTCCTGTGGTTCGCTCTTGTGTTACATTACCGCCAAACGTGGCGTCGCCACTCGCATCCAAAGTCGTGACGCTGGCTGCTGCGGGGGTGGCTGAAAATAACGTCAAAAGCGCCGACAACACTTCGTGCCGGTAGTCACCTCCGCCGGCTTCCTGAATCAAAACCGTATCGCTTAACTCGGCAATCGGCTTGTTCGCATAATTTTGAATTGTGGTCATTGGTCTGGCACCTGTTTTAGTAGCATAATGTCAACGCGCGACTTGGCGCTTACGTTAAAACCGTTAGTATTTACACCGTTAAAATAAATTTGCAGTTTTGCACCCTCCGCCGCGTCTACTATGATCGCTTGCGACGTTGAGCCGAACGACGTACCGAAACCGGCAGTCGTGTTATAGGGTTTCGCCTCGCTGAAATACTGATAATTTTCTGCTGGCGTGAAAGTTACCCCGTTTGCTGCGTATCGTGTATAAGTTTGGAAAGTGATAAATCCAGGACTTGTAAAAACGGTTTCGTTATCGACTCTAAAGTCGAAAGAAAAATTGATAGTTACAAGGTAAGTGCCTGCCTCGTCAAATTCGAACGCAGTACCGCTTATCAATGTGACCGGCGTACTGCCGTCGCGGTCTTGTTGCCATGTGGAAACGGGTAAAGCGTCTGCGGTTAGAGTTCCAGTTAAGCTAAACGTATCGGAGTACAGCGCGCCAGTGTTGGCGGTTGCGTTGTTTTGTGGTTTGCCCGGTCCACTTACTTGTGTGCCCCAATCCGCGCTATTTAAGACAGCGAGATCACCCTGATTAACGATGCCCGAAGCTATATTGCTCGCGGTCGTGTCGGAAACCTTTGTCCAAGAACCTAAGATCTTTGCATACCATGCTTGTTGGGTTGTGTTAAAAAATAAGTTTCCATCAACGCCGATAGCGTTAGACGGCGTAGTCGCGCCACTCGTTATTGTGTTGTCGGTTGCATCTAACGAACCGTTAAACCCAAGCCCAACTATAGTAACTTGACCCCCCGAGCCACCGACTAAGGTGCCATCGTCAAGAATAGATAGCGCAGTATTTAACACCTGGTCGGTGTTGTTTAACCTTGTTACGTCTAACGAGCTGACTTTTACGAACGTACCAGTGGCCGTAAATGGCGTACCAATAGGATCCGTTACATTGCCGCCGCCCGTGTCGGTGATGGTGGTGTAACTGTTTTCGCTGCGAAGTACATCGCCGGTACTGGTGTCAATCCAAAACGTGCCATCGAACCAATCCGGCTTCGGCCCTGAAAACGTATTGGTCGCGCCGTCTTGTGGTCTCGGTCGGTTGTAGGGGTCGTCGTCAACAATTCCTGTCCAGTTGGCTGTCGTGGCTGCCGATGCTAGATCATTTCCGGCCGTCGCGGTTGCTGTCGACGTTTCCGTGTTCGGGACGTAATCACTAACCTGATTTGCTTTGCGCGCACGGATCCAATAAAAAAAAGTCTCACCGGCATCGAGCTTGTGCAAAAACTCATTTGCGCGACCTTGATAGATTCGCAAAGATCCTGTTCGGGCATCTGAAGTGTTTGCGTAAACCTCCACAATATCCCATAGCTGCGGGATAGTTGGATTGGCCCATGCGACCAGGTTGCCACCTTGCTTTGATGTAACAGTTAAACCAGTCGGCTCCGGAACAACATCAATTGCAGGAATGATTGCGCCTGCAGCAGTTCGCAGCGAGTAATCTTGAACATCAGGATCCGCATATGTGTCGGCATCGTCCTCGATACAAACTAATTCGACCCCTTGCAAATCTCCGAGATCGCTCAAACGGTAAGACTGAACTCGCATTAACTGATCAGCTAAACCCAACTCCGGCAACGAAAAAGACACACAATCATGCGTTGCCAGCTTCAGCGCTTTATAGTTACACGGCAAGCGAAAGGACTTTGGCTTGTCTGATTTGTTCAGATGCTTGAATGCGAGCCGCTGCGCCTCAAGCTCGCCGTCTGTCATCAATAGAGTAATTTCATCGACTAAAAGCTCGCTGTTATCGCGTGCCAGGTAATCGGCATTGCTTACTGGCAATGCTTCCGTCGCCTTGTAGTTTTGCGTAGGAGAAATATACATCGCATCGACACGATTATAACGAAGCTCTTTCGGTGGACTACCGGACACGCCGACATTGCCAGCCATCCAGTCCGCGCCAATATTCACGTCAGTCACCTTGTATATTTCGACATGACTAAACTCGGCATCCTGTCCAGTGACCGCTGAATCCAAATACAGTGAAACGTTTAAAGTGCCGGTGGCAGTGGCTTTGAATGTAATGCGCAGCTCGGAGTTTTCCGTAGTCTTTGTCACATTTGCCAGCGGACTAGACCGACCGTCTGCCAGGTAAGACGCGACCAGACCGAAAGAACTCGCAGAATTTCCGGATTCCTTAACGACAGCGCGCGCAGTGTACGTCGTGCCCTCGAAAACTGAGATCGGGTATTTAGCGGTCTGATAACCGCCCGTGCCGTTAGTCAGTTTGAGAAAGCCGGAAAAACCGTCCCGTTCTATTGATCCAGAGCCAAAAGACACCCAGCCGTCCGTGTTTACGGGAAATTCTCCATTGGTGCAGATATTCGCACCCTCACCAAGTCGGCCAGCGCGGATAATCCACTTGTCACCCCTGAAGGACATACGACCGTTGCAGGCCGACAATAAAATAAGAATGTTCTCGCGATGCGTGTTGCCGGTATTGAGCACACCGTTACAAGTGAAACGCTTTTCGGATCCGGCGTTATGCAGTGGCACTTGTCCGTCGCAGTAATTGGCCTCGTTGGCAACAAAATCCCAATCGATTCTGTCGTTTGAAATGCCCATTCCCAGACGAGAATCTGTCAGATAGTTTGCAAGGCAAAGAATCGGATTATTTGACCAGCCGCGATAAGTGTCGCTTTCAACGTTCGATCCAGGCGAGCTGTCGGGGCGAGGATCATAAATGTCGTTTTTACCCTTGACCAATCCCTTTAAGTTTATCGGTGCGCCGGTTTGATCCCATAGTGAGTTGTTAACCTCGTTCCACAAGAAACGCGTCTCGAGCAGACAGCGGCCTTTTGCGGCGTGCGCTGAAGTAATATCTACAAACGCATTGTCGAGGTCGGTCGTTACAGTTTGCGTGCTGGTGCCGAGCTGCTTATAAAACCAAGCGCTACCACTGTAATCGCCAGCGTTAACTTGTCCATCTGTATCCCAGTTTATTTCGCTGTTTCGTATTCGGGCAGTGTCTAGGTACACTTCGGTAATGTCTTCGCACTCGTGCCCCGCCAAAATGTCGGAGCGCCACAAGTACTCATTTTCATTGCCAGACGTGCCGCTAAACCGCAGCACGCCACCGACTAAAGTTTCGCCGTAAATAATAGCGACATTGGCTGAAGCGGATCGTGTCGATACGTCACGCGAACCGAGTCCGCTGTCGTTCTCAAAGTCTTTGCGACCGGCTAGCTTGTTAATACCAGCGTTTAAGGCAGTGAAAGCCGTAATCTGAATGGCTGTATTCGCCAAGGCTGCGAGCGTGCCTGTTTTTGCAAAAACAGCTCCCGCAAAAGCCTTTGAAACAAAACCTACAACCGCAGCGACCGCACTAGCCAACGTGCCAACCCTCTTGGATGTTGTTCCGACAAACGGACAAAATACCTCGCGTTGTCTTACACGCGACGAAGTTATCCATATAGATACCAATAAGTTTTATACCGTTGACGTGGACGAGCACCGGGTCGCCGATTTCAAAACTGGAACAAATCGAGTCGCCAAATAGATAAGTAAACAGTCCAGATAAACCGCCGTGCTTTTCAAGAATCAGATTCGCGCCGTCTTCATCTTCGTAAGGAAGTTCTGAGGAGTAGTCTTGACCCGTATAGGATTGAATTACTCGGGCTGCTACCTGGCAACAGTCCATCTCCCCGTAGCTGAACGGCCGCCGTGCGATCTCGTTGAGCGTTGAGATCACAGCGGTTCGTCGGTTCATCTTTGGCTGCGCAGCTCCGCAATATTCACCTGGTCACGGCGACCGCCGCCCGTGCCAGATGTTCCACTCTCGGCTCGGCTGCCTCTCCACACGATCTTTGCCTCGACCATCTGGTCCAGATATTCGAAACCCAAGTCGCCGGGATATTCAGTCTGCAAATCAGAGTCTGTGTACCGTGAGTTATTGCTACGATCAAAAATCGCCATTTCTGACTCACACGTAACACGAACGATATTCTGATTACCAACAACAATTTCCGGCACATCCATAAAATAGACGCCGTGTTGAGCCGGGTCGCCTAACAGGTCGCCGTCAGCATCAATGGCGCCGGTATAGATTGTGACCGGACGCATATAGATGTCCTCTCCCATCACTGTATCAAGTAGGTTGATGCTTGACGCTTTAACCGCGTCATCGATACCGGAAAGTCCTATGCTGATGGAGTAAGGAGATAGCTCGCCGCCCTCTTCTATCGGCTCAATAAAACCGAAGTCACCTAAGCCAATGTAATTGTTTCCGCCAAATGAGTATTCGCCCAACCCGTTATGGACGCGTACCGTACCGCTGTCGAATCCGAGGTCGACAAAAAAGATAAGGCGAAAAAATTCCGATTGCGATGCCGCTTCGAAGCTGGCGTCTAATTGTCTAGGCAATGTCTTCTATTCCGCTTATAGTCATAGTCGGCAGCGCACCGGGCTGGTTTTGCCAGTCGATTGTCGGCTTAGCCAACATAAACGTGCAAACTGGATCGGTTATGTCAAAAGTTTGATTATCAGCTGGCGAGTTGTGAATTTCTGGCGAAATGGGGATGGTAGCATTTCCGGATCCATCGACAATGACGTCTTCGGTGATCATTTTCAATTCCGAACGACCGTTAGGATTCACAAACGAAAACATGTTGCCGGCACGCAAAGTGATTCCATGCGTCCAGCCATCCGTGACAATCGATGTGCCAACTTGATTCGCGCCGTTCACCCGAGGCGAACCGCTAAACGTGCCAAACTGCTCGTGCGAATGATCGTGAATGTTGAATCGATGCTCAGCACCATTCAGGTTTGCAAAGAACGCACGCAATACGTTCGCGTTTTGATTAGACAGGTTGCTAAACGTAAGCTCTATCTGCCAACGCGTGCCTTCTCGAGAAAAGCTTTGCGTAAAACCGGTAAATGGAGACACAAAAGCGCCAACGTTGTAAACCAAAGCCCATTGGCTAGTGTTCGGCTCAATAGCCGGAAAGTTGTAGATCGTGAGCGCCATCTAGAATCGTTTCCGTCGCATAGAATTTGCAATGTCGGACTTAATCTTGATATCCCGACGATCCAGCTCTTTTATAAGTGTTGCGTCGGGCGCACCACCGCCACCATTAAAGTTGTTCGTGACGTTTAAGACAACCGGACTTCCGCCCATAGCCTGCTGCTGTGGCGTCTGGATAGTAACCGCCTCGCCTTTTGTTGCGCGAAACGCAACAATGTTCGAATCTGTTCCGCCTCGACCGCCAACCGTAAAAGATCCACCACTAGCGAAACCGGGTAAGGCTTTGATAAACGAAGATAAGAAACTGCCGCCACTCCCTTCGCCGCCAGCGTTCTTTCCAAAGTTGGAGAACATGTTTTGCAGTTGAGAGTTAATCCAAGTGTTAACCATCTTTTTCACAGCGTCTTTGAAGCTGTCTGCCATTTGGCCGAACACGGATTGCGATTTATCGAAAATATCGACCTCGATCCTTTCGCCAATAGATTTCATGTTAGCGATCATCTTGGCGGTCGTGAGGTTTACACGTCCAAACGCGCTGTCTACGTTATCGATTTTCTCGATCGGAATATTGGCGATTTCGCGATTCGTATTAGCAAAGGCTTTCGCTGCGGCTGCGCCAGCCTTGTTGGAGCTGTCCAGCAACGTCTTAGAAAACTCGATCATGCCAGCGATGCCTTGGCGCTCATTGGTCGCCATATCATCGAAACCTACAGCCTTAAGTGCGTCGGCCACTATCGCCTTGAAAGTGGCATAGCGGTTGATCATTAACGAAAGAACGCCCAAGCCAACCTCGCGAATCTTAAAAAATGCGCCTGTCGCGATCGCGGATGCTTCGGGTAGGACGGTCGCCAGAGTGTTGGCAACATCGGTAATGGCGGGAATCATGTTTATCATCGCCTCTTGGGCGCTGGCATTCATGACGGCTTTGACTTCGCCGAGAGCGTTCTTTGCTTCTTTCGCTCCCTTGGCGGTTGTGTGGGACATAACCACACCAAGCTCGTTTGCGCGAGCCATGTATTCGTCGAGACCGGTTGCTCCGTTCTCAAACATTTGGAGGAGGGAAACACCTTCAGAATCGAAGAGTTTTTGAGCCAGCCTTGCTTTGTCGTTGGAATCAGCAACGCCGGAAAGCGCCTTAGCGATCGCTCTAAACTGATTCTCGGGGCGAAGGTCGGCAAGCTCTTTCGCCGAGATACCCAATTCAATAAGCGCAGCCTCCGCCTCACCGGTGCCGTTTGCAGCCTCACCAACGCGGCGAATCATTCGCTGCATACCCATTGTGAGGGTTTGGAAAGAAACACCAGACTGTTCGCCAGCAAACTTTAATGCCGACATTGCCTCAACGGATACGCCGAGGCGCGTCTCAAGCTTGGCGAGCTGATCAGCTAGGTCGAGCGTTTGCTTGGTCATTACACCAAAGGCTGTTGCGTAAGCTGCTGCAGCGCCAGTAGCTGCTATACCAGCGGTCCGGTTAAATCGCTGGAATGCACGCTCGGCCTTACGATTGAACCTTGTAACCGTATTGGTCGCGGTTTTAATGCCAGCTTGGAACCTAGCAGTATCCAGGCCAAGCTCGGCAATTAACGAGCCGACTTTAGTAGCCATTACGCTTTACTCCGCCAATCAGCAGCGTCGCGTGCAACTCGTGCCTCGCGCTCTGCTTGCTCTAGTAATTCTTCTTTAATTTTCCAGTAGGCCAAAATTTGCCCAACATCTTTCGATGTGAATCGCCGTCGCACTTCGTGTGGTGGAATTCCGTACTCTAAGGACAACCGCACCGCGATCGCCTCAAGTGGACGGCTCTTCAGTTTTTTATTTCGGCCTCTTGATCTAGGCCGTTGTCAGCCTGAAGAGAAGCAAAAATATCGAACACGTCTTGTGCAGAATGACCTTTCAAAACTTCGCGCGCCTGATCAACGCTTGCAAAGTAAAGCTCGCCCCTACCATTACAAAGCGAAAGCGCAAGAAGGTTTAAAAGCTGATCGCCTTCGGTTTCCTCGCCCATGTCCTCGATCCTTTGTTGATCGCCGAACGTAAGTTTTTTGATGTATGCACGTTTGCCCAAAAACTCGACCGGAGTTAGGTCGAGCCTCGGCACCTCAAGATCGTGAAAGGTAAGCTCTTCCATTACGAAGTGGCTCGTGTTAGATCGCCGGCTGCTGTAAAGCTTACCGATGTCATCATCAATTCACCAACCGACCCACCTATAGGCGGATAGCTAAGCAAAACAGCCGATCCATAGTAGCTTGGGTTTGTGCTGGCGACCGCTTCGTTTTTCGGGCGAATTATAACCGTAACCGTGGTACCGTTATCAAAGATCGGCCATAGCGTCGCATCGACTTCACTAGCAGCAAAGTCTTGCGCGAACTCAACATCAATAGACCAGTCCTTGAGACCAGCCTTATGCACGCGAGTTGCGTTCCCCATGTTTGTATCGTCAATATCGTCTCGCGACATATTGAGAGTGACACTCTTAGCACGATCTGAAAGATCGACACCATTAATACTGACAAACGCATTGTCAAAAACTTCGGAAGCCATCTATAAAAACTCCTTATTGAATCCCAACCACCACAAAGAAATTGAAGCTCGGTGCAGTTCCACCGAGAGTAAAATCGACGCGCCAGTAGTCGTCCGTCACCGGCCCGCTTAACTCTAAAATTTGACCGCCAATTGCTGATGCAGTGGCGAAGTTGATGCGTTCGACCGCGGTAGTGAATCCGCTGTTATCGTCGCTTTCGATCGTTACGTCCAAGGTCGGAGCAATGCCGGACAAGGAAGTAACAAACAGGCCTGCAACCAGTTTTGCGCCAGAGGCAACAGCTCCCTGTTGAATACCGGCGCTCGCACCATCCGCGGTTTGGCCAGTGGCGTTTACGTGAATAGTGCCTCGAGCTACGTCACCACGTGCGTTGCCGCCTGCAGTGATGCTGTGCAATTCACCTACCGAGCCACCGTGCTGGTAGGTCGATTGCATTGTCTTGAAGAAGTAAGCCAACTCGCCTACGTTGCCCTCTTGAGCAGCGACGGCTACCGGTACCTCGGCCGAATCCATGTTTGAAAACTGCTGGGCATCTAGCTCGCTGTCGAAGAATCCCTCGATCGAAAAACCAGCTGTTTTTAATCCTCGCTTATGAACACGCGTGTCATTCGCCAGGGTTGTGCCGTCCAGATCGTCAGCCCCAAGATCCAGAGCGACCGCGTTCAGCTGATTAGAAAGCTCAAACCCACCAATCCAAACCGGGCGGCCTGTAATTACTTCGGACATATTTTATTCCTCGAAAAAAACTTGGAAATCCAAGTCACGACGAAACTCTTTCGTTTCGGCCTCGTAATCCGCTCGCTCGGATTCGAGATAGATCGATTGTATAACCACGCCACCGGAAGTGCCGCGATAACGCTTGAGCGCGGCCCTTACTTCAGAGGCGATCGCTAAACACTCGCTGCCGTCGTCAGAAAACACAGACACCTGAATGCCAGCCTCAGAAGGAAATATGTCCGCACCCATTGCGCTGTTTGCTTGAAAGGTAACCAGATTAAAAACGACAAGCGGATTTTCAACGCCTTGCCTTGCAATAACTGGAAAGATCGAAGATCCAACCAGGTCGGTTAAGCCGGAGTAACCCGAAAGCCGAGCGAATATTGCGCTCTCAACGTTAGCCATGTTTTTCTAACCCTTGTCGGATCTTTAAGCCTACAGCGTCAAATACCGCGTTCGCGTCGTTCTTGAGTGCCTTTCTCCAAATCGGATTCGGAGCCTGAAACTTCGAACCAAATTCCAAAATGTGAGCGTATGCTCGAGCCCAGCCGGTGACGCCTACGTGGTGCTTAATCATTCCCGCGCCGCGAACCTTTCGAACCGCGATCGATTTGGAAAGTGGCCGATCCTGCTTGGTACTATTTGAGGATCCACTTTTAAGCTTCCACGATCTTTTCCTCGGGTAAGCTAATCCGCTCCGTGGCATTCGAGAGGTGATCCGTTTCTTTAAGAGAGCCGCACCAGCTCGGTTTGCTTGCGTCGCGATTTTCCTTTCGACCCTTTCCTCAAGCCGCGCCAGTGACCTCTCAAGCTCTTTACCGCCTTTGATTTCAAATTCAATCACGTTCGACCGCGCTTATGATGAGGTGCTCGTTCGCTTCGCGCGGATTAATTACTGATTCAATATCAAACACGCGGCCAGACCAGTCAATGCGATGCGATGGGGTGATACCAGCCTGATAACGAATCGTGAATTTGTGTGTTACTTCGCTAGTTACCTGCTCAGCGCTTTTGAATTCTCGCCCACCAGTAGGATCCACTTTTGCCCAGGCTTGTGCAAAGGTTTCCCATGTACCAGAGTCAAAACCAGCCGAGTCCTTACTCAAAGTTTTCGTCTCTATCGTAATGAGCCGATTAAGTCGCCCGATCGCCACCATTTCCGTTAATCTCCCATAAAAGACGCTTAATCTCTTTAATGTCGCCGCGAATTTCGTCTACAATCTTGTCTTGAGCGCCGCTTTTAGCTTCGACCACCGCAATTCGAGTGTTGAGATCAGAGATAAACCAAAATGCCGACATCACCAAAATTGCAGTCGTTAAAATATGACCCGCGTCTATGGTTTTACCGATGTGCCATTGGTCATCCTGCCGTCTTCGGAGTCGCTCGTCGTCTTCCATGATTTACCCGATCTCGTATCGTTTATAAGGTCGAAGGAAAAAGCTCGACGCCATATCAATTTTGATATGTCCAGATTCGCCAACAACTTCATCCTGTCGATTCTCGTAAGCAGTTGCCGCAATCAACATGATCGCCTGCTTAATCGCAGCCGGGACAGGATCCATGCCAACTTTGATAACGACAGTGATGCGGTCGCGAGCATCATCCTGTAAATCCGGCCAATCCTGATCTGGCTTCAAATAAAGCCGCGCCTGCATTTTGTCGACCACAAGCTTATAAACATCAGTCGATAACGTTTGCATAGCAGCCTCGGTGTCCAGATAGGTAATCGACTCCACTGAAGTCACCGGATAAACCGGCAGCAACAGACCATCCTCAAAATGGTTAGTCGTCCAGGTTAATTGCTGTTCAGCAATGTACTGGCCGATCTGGTGCTCGGCCATGATTCTCGAAGCAGAAACCAGGGCAGCGAGATATTCCTTTTCGCCTGCTGGTATTCGCGCGTGCGTTTCCAGTTCCGCCGCCGTGACCGGCTCGGTGATCTGAGAAGTGGTATTGGTTAAGCTCATTTCGATTTATTCAGCGGTGGCTTTTTTGCTTTTGTGGTTTTCTTTTCTGCAAAGCCGCCTTGAATCGCTTTCTTTGCCCAACGCTCGGGCAAGTCGTGTTCGCCTTTTTCCAGGGTAATAACCTGGTTGCCGTTTTCGGCGTATTTGAACGTTCGAATCAAGTTAACTTTCACAAAAGAACCCCACTATTAAAAAAAGGGCGACCCGAAGGCCGCCCGTTTTTGCTGCTGCTGGCTGCTTAGAATTAAGCGCCGTTACCGAAGCGAAGAACCTTCACAGCTTCAGAGTTCACCAGGAAACCACCAACGCGCTTAGTGGTGTAGAAGTGAACGTAAGGCTTGTTGGTGAACGGATCGCGCAAAACGCGAGTTCCGCGAACGTCTACAATGTAGTAGGCGCGACCGAAGTTACCGAATACCATGCTGTTAGATTCTGCCGCGGCTGCGGGCATATCTTCGTTTTCCAGGATTGGATAAGCGAGCAACGTGGAAGGCTGGCCAGCTACTAGAGAAGGCTGCCAAATCATGTTGCCGTTATCGTCCTTGATCTTACGAGCCTGGCGCAAGCCGTCGCGGCTAGTCATAAATGACGCACCTTGTCGGTAACCTGGCTTAAGGTCGTAAGTCAGATCAACCAGGTTATCAACCTTAGCTGCATCGTTTGCACCGAGCGTTCCGTCTGTACCAGTTAAACGATACTGGATCTCGCCGAAAGTTCGGCTGTCGTCGTCATCGGTCGCCATTGTGTAATCAAGAATGCCCTTCGGCTTGTTAGTTCCGTTGCCGGAAGTAAAGGCCAGGTTTTCTTGCTCGGCGAACTCGATTGATACTTCCTCGGCAAGCCAGCTTTCGGCATTGAAGAAAATATCATCAAGCGATTTTTGCGTTGCCGCTGGATTCGCGTAGATTTCGCCGAAGTAAGGCGCCAACTCGGCAAGAGTAGGCGAGTTAGTTTCGGGTCGAGCCGCGGTTTCACCAACCCAACCGGAAGCGGCGCCGCCCAGGCTAACGAGTTTCTTGTAGTTCTCGTTAGATACTGGAATAACGCGACAAACCGATCGCATTGGGTTGTTCTGGCGAGAAAGTTGCTCGATCTCGGTGTCGAGAGTTTCAGGAACAGCAAAGCCGCCATCGGCATCGCTGCCAATGCTTAGTGCTTTTTCTTGCAACTCTTCGAGGCCGTTCTCGTTACCTTTGCGCAAGAAAGCATCGAACGCTTTCGCGTGTTCGTCGATGTTTCGCTCTTGCTCGGTCATGCCAGGACGGCCGCCTTTTACTTCGAGTTCTTCGATTGATGCCTTGATTGCTTCAAGCTCGTCGAAGCGATCGTTCATCTTTTCGAGTTTTTCCTCGAAGTCGCCAACGGCGCCATTTTTCTCTAGAGCTTCAACTCGACCGTCTACAGTCTTTTTGAACTCGTTAAACGTGCGACCGATTTCCTCGATCGTATCTTTTAGTTCGGACATTATTCTGCCTCTCCCTTGATGGATTTTAAAAGTTGATTGGCCGCTTCTTCGAGGTCGTGATCATTCGCGTCGCGCGCGATCAATCCCTTATAGCCTTGCGCCATAAATGCTTTGGCTCGCTGTCGGCTAAAACCTGCATCGCGCAAGAGCCGCTCAACTTGTGATTCGTGCGGAGTTTCACCCGCAAGAATCAAATTCTTTACATTCTGAACCCTGGCTTCGTCGTTAGCGGGAAATGTAACTAGACTGATTTCCCAAAGGTCGATCGACCGGATCATAAATGCTTGTTTTTCTGAGTCGTAATCGTAGCCGTCGGGTAACGAGTAACCGATCGACAAACCGGATAGTGATCCGGCCTTCATATGTGCGTGCGCTCGTTTTGCGAGCGGATCATCGTCGATTAGCAACCGACCTTTAACCGCCAGGCCGTGATCATCTTCACGAATGTCGGTATAAATGCCGATTGGCTCGCTATGGTCGTGTTGCCAGAGTAGAGCAGGGTAAGAACCTTTTTCGCGCCACTCTTCTAACGATTTAGCAAAGGCACCTTTTACAACGATGTCGTCGTAACTGTCCTTAACTCCGAAAACCGAGCCGTAACCTTCAAACTCGCCGGAATCATCAACCGACTTAACCTTTAGTGCTACGTCGCGTCTATTCTTCATCATTTTCGAATTCATCCTCTTCGAATTCCTTCATGCCGACCGGCATTCCGTCGATCGCCATGTTCAAAGGCGTTAAGAAAATGTCGCCGCCTTCTCTTGGATCCATATCCTCTAATTCGCGAATTTCATTTGGTGAAAGCGCGCCGTTTTGGATCTGTCGGGTATAGAATTCGGCTCGCGTTCTGGTATCGCCGCGGAGCAATGCGTTTACATTGATCTTGCTGTACTGCTTACCTTTGTTTTTTCGCTGAATTAGCTGCTTGTTAACACGGTTTTCGATCCGCGTTATGTAGGGCATTAAGCAATCTTCGACGTGCGCCGTTGATTGGTGTTCGATGTTGCTAAACGTTGCCCGCTCAAGATCGCCGATCTTATGCGGCGCAACTCTAAAAATGCCGGCAATTTCAGATCGACTAAGTTTTCGCGCTTCGATGAATTGCGAATCCTCGGCCGACATTCCGATCGTTGTCCACTCGAGGCCGCCGCTAAGGATTGCCGCCTTATGGGCGTTGTCGCCGCTTTGGGTTGATTCCCATTGTTCACGGATTGACTCGACCTGCTCTTTATCTAGTTTTTGATCGGTTGAAAGAATGCCGCCAGGTCGCGAACCGTTCTTGAACATCAATGCGCCATAACGCTCGGTCGCCATGCCGAGGCCAATGGCATTTTGGTTTTGCTTAATGGGCGACCATCCTTCGATCATATCGCCAGGCAAGCGAATATGAAGAATCTTGTCGGCGCCCAATATGTCGCGCGTACCATCGGCAAACATGACATCGTAAACCGGTTGGTAGTCGACAAGTTTTGGCGTTACCGCGTCAGGGTTTAATGGTAAAAGCTCCGCCACTTCGCCCCTTGGCGCGTTTACGTAACTGTAGTGATTGCCACGAAACGCAAGATGCAAAACGACCATTTCGCGCCATTCTTGCGACGTTTGAAAGGCATTCGGCGAATCATGCAACACCGAGTAAAGTCTTTCGTCGACGGCCTTCTCGCGCTTGTTATCTTCCGTTCGCATCAAGTCAAACGGGAGCTTGCCAATATCCTCGGCGATTACCTTTGCACAAGCATAAACCGGCGAATACGTGGCGGCATTTTCCGGCGTAACCGTAATGCCCGAAGTCGTTCCGTTTCCGGCACGCAAGAACGTATCAAGATCGCGCGAGGTGCGGATCTTGTCGCTTTTCAGAAAGTCTAAAAACATTATTCGTTGTTGCGTCCTGCCGAAACGACCAAGCCGGCACCGAGTAACATGCAAGCCAGTGAAAGGGTTGCAAAACCGACTACGAGGTTAACCTGGAATCCGCAATAAGTCAGGATGCCAACGCCGAGCAAGAAGATAATTTCGCCCACGATTTCCTTTGCCTTTGTCATATTGCGATTACCTCGGGGGTTTCCTCTTCTTCTTTTGCCAACCATCGATTCAATGCGATCAAGATTGCGACCACGCCATCGATTTTGTTTTCGGGAAACTCTTTTCTCGGATAAATTTCGTCTTTCGCGTTAACGTGACAAACTACGTTTGAAATCATCCATTCGAGAACGGGGTTTCCGTCGTGAACAAAGCGACCTGACAAAACCAATCGCTCCAACTCTTTCATAGGTTCGTTTAGCGTCTTGATTGACTGCGCAACTTGAACCATTGGCACGCCTTCCTCGAGCAAATGGCTCGAGAGTTGCGTCGCCTGGTGTGGATCGAAACCCAATTCCGCGATATCAAACGATTGTGAATCGTCGATAACTTCCGCCTCGATCACGTCATAATCGGTAACGTTTCCAGGCGTCGAACTCAAATAGCCGTCGATTTCCCATCCTTCATATTGAGAATTTGACGAGTTTTCGATCGTTTCTTCGGGTAAAAAGTGACGATCAAAGCAATAAATCTTTTCGTCTTTCTCAAAAAGCCAGATTTTCGATGAAATATCGCTAACACTGGCCAAATCGAGCCCGCCCCAACAACGCGCCCCAATAAAGTCGTTAATATTGATCGATGGATCGCCGCAATTCTGCCAAGCCCTCATATCCATCCAGGCGGTGTCAGCATTCACCCAAACGTTTAAATGTTTGGTCAAAAAGTTGTTTTGCGCCGCCGCCATCTGAATAGCTTTGCGTGCTTTTCGGGCGATATCGTCAGGATTTACCGAAACGCCCCAATTCGGATTGGCTTTCGCCCAACATGCCGGATCCTGCCAATCATCATCATCGTCGATCGTGTAAATGATCCCGAAGTATTCAGGATCGTCGAGCCCTTCCAATACTTTTTTGACGTAAGCGCGTTGCTCGTAACAAATGCCCGCACGATTGAAGCCGGCCGTTGTAATCAACCATAAAAGCGGTTGACGCCGCGCACCTGTCGCCGTTTCCAGCACGTCGAATATTTCCCGCGTCTTATGCGCGTGAAGCTCGTCAACAATTGCACAGTGAACGTTTAAGCCGTCCAGGTTACCGCCCTGGTCGCGACTCAACGCTTTGAAAAAACTTGCCTCGCCATCGACATAGATCGAATGCGCCGAGGTTTTAACGCCGAACTTGCGATTCAAGCCCGCCGACTTTTCCGCCATGATCTTCGCGTCATTCCAAACGATTTTCGCCTGGTCGCGAGTTGTGGCCGCGCTATAAACTTCTGCACCTGGTTCGCCGTCCGCCGCTAGGCAGTAGTTTCCAACGACGCTGCTTAGTGTCGATTTGGCATTCTTTCTGGGAACTTCGATATAGACAGTTTTAAAACGTCGATCACCTTCCTCGTTAACCCAACCAAAAACCGTTGTTAGTATGAACACCTGCCACGGATCGAGAACGATCGGCGTGCCTGCAAATCCCTTGCCTTTGACGTGAGTCATAAGGCCGGCAAACTTACAAATGTGCTCGGCCCGAGCGACATCGAAATGATAACCCTCGGGAGGATTCTCTAAATCGTCAATTTGTCTTTGGCACGCCTGCTTTACGAGCTTGCAAGCTGGTATCTCGCCATCGACTATGTCGTTAGCGTAATTCCACGCCTCTTCAATGTAGGACACGGCTTTTTACAGATCGTCCCAATCGTCTTTGCCGGAATCCGGATCGGTGACAACAACCTTTGTCCGGCTCGACGGCGTCATGCCGAACTCGGTCAGCATTTTGCTGAATTGATCGAACGCTTTGTTCGCCATACCGAAGTAAGGCGACGCAATCGGATAACCGTTCTTCGGAGACTTAACCAGGGCACCCATTGTCCGGACCTTCTCCTGATATTCCTGCCACTCCGCATACTTCAGGCAGAGAGCTTCGATCGCAGGCAGGTCGGTATTCTTAACAACACCGATCGCTTTGAGCTCAGGTACGAACTTTTTCCAGAATTTCTTAGCTTCGGGAGGCAAACTCGCTGGGCATCTTAGCTTGTCGGTGCCGGCTTTCGGCTCCGATTTGTTCGTGCGACAAGGCTGGTCAGTTCCTTTAATGACCTTTAGAGCCGTGGGCACAGCCTTTCTACCCATCGAACACTTCTCCTGTCGCTACGTTTTTGGCCGTGAGGCCGGTAAATTCCTGCCAGCGCTTAATGATTACGTCGCAATACTTGGGATCCAGCTCCATTAATCGAGCAGACCGGTTAGTTTTCTCGCAAGCAATTAGCGTAGAGCCGGATCCGCCGAAACAATCGTGGACCAGGTCGCCAGACTTGCTGGAATTGAAAAGCGCTTTCTCGATTAGCTCGACCGGCTTTTGCGTTGGGTGAACATACTCACCGGTCGCGCCGCGGCTCATGTACCAAACGTCGGACTGCGCTTTGTCGCCGTACCACTGACCACCGCAATAGAAGATAAACTCGTGCTGTGGTCGATAATCTGAATGGCCTAAGCCGATCGACTTTTTGTCCCAGACGATGCAGGCTTTTGGCTTGAGTCCGATTTGCTCGAGCGCGCCATCAAAATCCGCATAGGTGCGCCACGTGAAACAGATGTAAGCAGCCGCTCCATCTTTGGCTTCCATGACTGCGTTGCCGATTGAATCAGCAACCATTTGCAGTAGCTCATCATCGCGCAGGTCGTCTCCAATGATTTCGCCGTGCGACTTGATCTTCACGCCGCCATTCTCACCGCGAACGTGATCGCCTGCAGCACGGCCACCGCCGTAGCTCATTCCGTATGGTGGGTCAGTAAACACCAGGTCCGGCGACTGACCATCCAGCAGCTCGCGAACATTGTCGATCGAAGTACTGTCGCCGCACATCAACCGGTGCCGACCCAACTCCCAAACGTCACCGAGTACCGTTACCGGCTCTTTAGGTAGCTCCGGCACGCTGTCTTCGCCGGTATTACCTTCGGTGGATTCGTTTGTTAGCTTTGCGAATTCCGAATCATCGAAACCCATCAAATCCTTAAACTCAGCAAGATCAAGCAGCTCGCTCGAAAGGATTTCGTTATCCCAGCCGGCGTTCATTGCGATGCGATTGTCCGCAAGCATGAAGGCTCTGGCTTCTGATTTTGATAGGTGGTCGAGTTGAACGACCGGAACGGTTTCCAAGCCAAGCTTGCGAGCAGCCTCTAATCGACCGTGCCCAGCTAAGACCGTGTTTTCGCCATCAATTATGATCGGCGCATTGAAACCAAACTCTCTGATCGATCCGGCGATCTGGTCAATTTGAGATTTGCTATGTGTCCGTGCATTGCGGACGTGAGGAGTGATGTCCTCTATGGCAATTTCTTCAAAATTCAATTACAAATACCCTTTCGAGATTCTGCACGCACGAGAAAAAAAGGCGCCCTCGCTTTCTATCT
>Ga0181380_1000423_pt1 | contig 18986 bp, 15 predicted proteins | sample 3SPOviralmetaG_FD_130116 | JGI IMG/M metagenome (GOLD analysis project Ga0181380, IMG submission 130116) | Marine viral communities from the oligotrophic San Pedro Time Series (SPOT) site, San Pedro Channel, CA, USA - 3 SPOT_SRF_2009-08-19 | ecosystem: Environmental > Aquatic > Marine > Strait... | reverse complement strand
GTATCCATCCTCGCGATCGACAGCGCCTGCGCCTGCACGCTGGCCTCTAGCATCTCCAGCCTGTTTTCATGTCGTGAGAGGTCGCGTGCATTCTGGCTCACAGATGCATCAAGTCCTGCAATGAACCAGATCAAAGTCCCAGTTTGAACGACCACAGCGAAGATTATACTTAACGGTACGGACTTACTCAGATGCCAGGGTTCAGATTCCATCGTCTTTCCTGACAACCAAACCCGCGACGGGCTGTTAGGTGTTACGCCATATGCTGCATCCAAAGCCTCGACATCCGCGCGTCGAGCATCGCCTACAAGCCTGACGTTAATGTGCCAGCCATCCAAAGGTGCCGTCTCTTCATACTCAAAGCCTGCGTCGTCCGTCAGCGTGTTCCCCGTAGGCTTATGGATCACACCCACGATGTCGATGGCGTAGTCTGGCGTGTGCATGACAAGGTAGGGGTCGCCCACGTTGGTGACAGTTTCCTCGCCCGTCTCAGGGTCCATCTCAGTCACGGTGTCCTGACGATAGAACGCAGCAAGGGCCGTGGGCGTGTCAGCCTCGGAATCTAGCTTCAGGTAGAAGTCGGTCTTGGGGGCTTGTTCTTCAATCATGTCGAAGTCTCCTCAATGCCCGTGTCGCCAAGGTCAGAAGACGACAGATCAGGCAGGGCGGATGCTTCCCACTCGTTGGGCTTACGGACGCGGATGCTCATGCGGTTCATGCAGGTTCCTCCTCATACTGCTCTGGGAATTGCTGTTGGTGAGCCGCAAGCATTTCCTCCTCAGTGTCAAAGACCTGAACCGCAGCACCGTCAGGGTAGCTGACCACCGTGTCTTCCGTCAGGGCGATAGCCGCAGAGTTGATGATAAAGTATCCGCTTGTCTGGGTTATCATGCTGGTCCTCCGTCAGTGATTGTCCAGCTATCCGTTGAGATCAGGTTGGCCCGTGCAGTGGCTGGTGCACCTGCGGAGTATTTCGAACCGCCAAAGTCAGGTGCCATGCCGTCGAATGGGTCTTGCGCGTCCCAGTTTACCAGCAGGGTGTCGTAGTCCAGAGCGCCATTCGGAACATTGGTCGCGAAGCTGTTCAAGTCGCTTGTTTCGTTCAACCCTTCAATGTCAAAGTCTTCAGGTCCGACGAGAGAGGTCAAGCTAGAGCAGTCACGGAACATGCTAGACATATTCGCAACCGAAGACGTGTTGAAATTGGATACGTTCAACGAGGTCAAGCTGGTGCAGTTATTGAACATGCTAGACATATTAATAGCCGAAGACGTGTTGAAATTGGATACGTTCAACGAGGTCAAGCTGGTGCAGTTACGGAACATGCTATTTATATTCGTAGTCGAAGACGTGTTGAAATTGGATACGTTCAACGAGGTCAGGCCAGAGCAGTTACGGAACATGGCAGCCATATTAATAGCCGAAGACGTGTTGAGACTAGATAGGTTCAACGAGGTCAAGCTGGAGCATTTATTGAACATATTGGCCATATTCGTAACCGCAGAGGTGTCCGTTGTTCCTGCTGTGAACTCTGTCATGTTGGAGCAGCCCAAGAATGCCTCGTCCAAACGCCCCCAGCCCACCTGACCCAAGTTGAGAACCTTGGTGACTTTCAGCTTATCCCCGCCGTCGTTGAAGTAGATGTTAGGGAAGGTGCCTCGAATACGAACGATGTGGTCCCCAGCGCTTGCATATGTGTGCGTTAGTGCGCTGTCGTTGTAAGCCGTGATGCTAGACACACCGCCATCGCCCCACTCAATACCAGCATCAAACGTACCAACGTTCTGACACGGGATCGTGAAGGTTTCATTTGCTGTCGTAGTAGTAACGAGCATCGCAAACTCAGTGGTGAAGGTTGGGTCTGTCGCCTCCACAATTCCAGCGTCAGCCAAGTCTTTCGGCCACACGCGAAGCTGTTTGATCGTTCCCATGTAGTCGTGGCCCAGCTCAAAGTTGGTGGCTGACAGATCAGGCAGGGCGACAGGCGTGGTGTTAGCAACATAAGAAGTGCCATCCGCTGCAGCGTTGATGAACGTGGAGCCGTGTCGAGAGGCGATGTTGAAAGGTACGTTGATGCCGGGAGCGTATGCTTCCGTTCCAGAGTCCGTAGTCTGATCATACGTTCCAGAGGCTGTTTGCTGCGTAATATACCGACCGACCAGTGAACCAGACGCATCAATGCGCGATAAAATTTGATTAGGGCTACCCGCACGCCATCTCCAAAAGCGGATTTCTGTCGAAGCACCCTCATCGGCGTACGTCATCCGCCCATCCATCTGGATGCTCACGGCGCTGGATGACCACGGCATGTTGGCCGCAGGGACAGTCAGTGTCTCGGCTGCGCGGGTGACTGTGCCGGAAACGGCAAGATTGGGAATGTAGCTGCTAGGCGTAGAGCCGACTTCAAGCTGCGCATCGGTGAGGGTGCCGGAAACGGTCAACGTCAGGCTTGTCGCGCTTGGGGTAAAAGTCAGGCTAACGCGGTTTTGCTCACCCGTCCCGGTGCCAACCAGCGGGCCAGCGGTAGACGCGCCAGACAGGGTGACGGTGCCTGTGCCAGTGAAGTGCAGAGTGTGCGGCACAGCCGTAACTGTGTGGGATTGCGTAACCAGCGCGTTGGTCGTGTGCAAAAGCTGCGTCCGCGCCTCGCTCTCATGCAGCAAGCCCTCGTTGACCCACGCAGAACCGTTGTAGATGTGATGCCCAATGCGCGGCTCGTTGATCCCAGCAGTCTGCAATGTCCCGGTAGAATCGACATACGTCGCAGTTGACGCACGGCTGTGGGTGATGCTGTCAGAGAAGGTAGACCGTCGCGAGTTGACGAAATACTTATCCGCGTCGAAGTCAAAGACAAGCTCTGGCTTGATGCCCAGCACGGCATAGCTCGCCAACGGCGACGTTAGCTGCCCAAACGGACTGCGGATGCCAGATAACGGGGAGACAATCTCACGCATGACTGACCAATACCTCTAGCGATTTAAGCCCGTAAGCCCAGACGCGAACGGCTGCAATGCCCGGAAACAAGTCAGAAAGCAAAACATTGCGCTCACCTTGGCCGGGATTGTAGCGCACAGCGCCATCATCATTAGTAGGTTTGGTCGCGTCAGTCGTTCCTTTTACCAGAATATAATACGTTCCTTTGTTTTGAAACGTAATCGATGTGATGTCAGCGTTTGTAAGCTGAGTCCAATCATCTGCCGCAAGAACGATGTCAGTGTTTTGTGCCATAGTAGGCTCCATTCATTTTGGATTACTATTTAATCCTGTTAATCACATAATTAGGCAAACCAAATCAACGCACAAATCGCCCAGACAAGCTAGTTAGCCCAAGCATTCGTAATCTGATTTATGTCATCTTTCAAAAACCACATACGAGCAAACGGCAAGTTTCGAACAATGTCTTTGCCGCCCTCCCCATAGTTGCCGCTCGCAAAATTAACCATAGCGGAGCCCGTGTCATAAGCCCAAGAAGGGCCAGCACCAGCAAGCCCCGTGATCGCTTCAGCCACGCTTGCTTGCTGCTTAAACTTTGGAGAGAGAAGGCCGCCAGTGATGTTGGGACCACCCAAGGCCAACGAGGTATGCATGGAAGTGTAGAAGATGTCTGAGTACAGAGCCATGATTCCGCTCATGTCAAAGCTGCGAGCGAACCGATCCTGCGCACTCATTTCGTTCCAGACATAATCCGGGGTTCGAAGCTGCAAGGACATATAAGCCAAGCCCATCATCGTCGCAGCACCAATTGCTCGGTTCTTGATCTGACCTTGAGCCATCGCGCCCACGGTCTTGTTCACGTTTGCAAAGACGAAGCTGTAGAACTGGAACGGCAAACCCATCAAGCCATTCTCGATTCGAGCGTAACCCTTGAACTTCGGATGCTCCTTCATCCCAAACTTAGAAGCGACGTTCATCGGGATATACACAACGCCATCAGTAATGATTGGCTTGTCCGCAGGCGTCCCTGACATGATGGTGTTCAGCACACCGCTGTTAAGCGCGGCCCGGAACTGAGTGACCGTTTCTTCGTTCAGCCTTTGAGCAGAGCGATAGTCTTTCAGAGCAAGATCATTGATCGCATTCTCATATTCAATGTTCTGCTCTTTGTTGAAGCCCAAGTCTTCTCGACGAAAGCGATTGTGATTGATCTCATGAAGCATCACAAAGTTGGACCACTGACGGGGCGTCTCAAAAATATCAGGCAGCGCCTTGATGCCCTCAGTCCGCGGAGCAAGCCAAGGTTTAGCTTCAAACATTTCGCCCTCGATGTAGTCTCGATCGAACCGAATTGTTTTTGCTTCATGATTGTAGGAAGCCGGAACATATCGGTCTCCTACCATTTTGCCGACAGGAGTGCCGTCTTCATTCTCATAGATGACGCGAACCTGCTTGTTGTCGATCTCGGGAATGTAGATGCTGTCAGCCCATGCCTCAGTGTTAGCCATGAAGAGACCATTTTCAGTCCGGTCATATGGCGCTCTGGCAATCTTCTCAGCCATGTCTTTGCCAATGCCGTGCTTGGCGAGCCACTCAATGCCTTGATCGTCAAGCTGCCCTTTTCCTAGCTTGATTGAATAATCAATAATCTGATGGGCATCGATGACACCAGCGAGTTGCTTGGCAAGCGTTGTCAGCGGAGCAAGACCGTTGAGAATGTAGAAAGCATTTCGCGTTTGGGTCAGCAGATCGTTGGCATCAATGTTGTTGGACATATCCTCCATTAATCGCATGTGAGCAGTGCCTTTGAGAATATCGATCGCTTCCCCGGCCAAGCGAATTTCATCAACGGTCATGTTGATTCGGTCCCTATCTACAATGGCCTGAACGCCCTTCCAAACATTCTCCATCTCATATTCCATGACGATGCGTCCAAAGTCAGGAATGGCTGCAAGCCCGGAAGAACCCATGTAGCTGAACGATGCAGCTTCGCGCACGAATCGTGCCACCTTTTGATTTAGGGCGTCTGGATTTTCCAAGACAGTGCCGATTGTTCGATCGTACATATGCTCGAAGTAGAGCATGACCTTATTGATTTCAGCTTCGCTCTTTCCCTCTCGAAGCATTTCTCGCTTAATGTCAAAACGAACACCGTCGAGGTCTTTGCCAAACATCTTGGCAAACTCGTAGCGCGGTTCAATCCGCGCGGCGTAGGTCTTCATGACAGCCAGCGGGTCTTTCATCATGAAGTCAGTAACCAAGCGGTTTGGAATATCTAGCTGACGCCCTCGGAAATGCTTAGAGCGGCCCATCCCAAACGAAACGGTATCAACGGACAAGGGGTCAGCCTCGCCAAGAATGCCGTCGATGGTTTGGTTGACGCGCTCCCTGATTTTCTCAGGGTTTGTGCTAAGTTCCACCCTTTTGGGCTCGCCCTTATCCATCCGGTAGACATACGGATTTGCTTCAAACCAGTTGTAGAGAATCTTTTCAAATTCTTCACGGCGCTTTTTGATGGCCCCTTTGTCAAAGAAGCGGGGAAAGAAAGGCTCTTTGCTGGCGGGCGTGTCAGGCTCGAAGCGCATTTTCTCCAGACCTTTTTTCCGGCCCTTCAAAATATCGATGCGCCCTTCAACCATGCTGCGCTCGGCTCGGGCAGCTCCCTTCAGGCTGGACTTCAGACCCTGGATTTCTGCTTCAAGCATTTCAATTTGGCGCTGCATACCCTTGGCATCATTCAGCAGGCCAGTTTCCTGAAGCCGCACTTCCGAATCACCAAAGTATTTCGTGATTACACTTGAGGCTTTAAGCTCATTTTCAGACAAATCCTCAACGCCAAGCAGTCTCTTTTCGCTGACGTTGGTAAGCCACTGGCGATACGTTTCATTCGATCGACTCACTCTTCGAGCCATATCCGAAAGGTTAATGTCCAAGCGAGATGTCGCAGACGCGCCCGTATCAACGGCCCAAAGCTTAACCAAATCATCTTGAGCTTTAACCCACCGACCAGAAGAAACAGCCGACCTTACAAAAACAGACTGAGGCGTAGGAAGACCCAAAGAGTTCATTGCAACAGTTACGCCATTATCCCCAAATGCCCGCAGAAAAGTCTCCTTAACAGCGTTGGGATAATTGCCCTGCAAGGTCCGCTTCATCGGAGTGGAAACCGATTTGTAGAGGATGCTGTTGGTGAACCATGAAGACTTCAGATTGAATGGATCGTTGAGATCAACATCCAAGTCTTCGACCTGACGCAAGCCCAACTCGTTTCTAAGAGCGCGAGCTTGGTCCCTGAGATCAGATGCACTTGCGCTGTCAGCGCCAAGCTTTTCAGCTTCAGCATCATATGAACGAATGTCACTCCGCAATTGAGCATCTTCCACAGAACCAAGAGGACGCAACGACCTTGCTGGCGCGTTCCTGATCTGATCGGGCGTCATGCCTTGAAGGTTTTCAATCCGGGCAGCCATCTGAAACAACTCAGCATTGGCTGCGTTCGTTTGTTCAAGGGCAGCCGCGCGGCGAGACAAAGGAATGCTTATAGCGCCACCCAAAGCAGCGCCAAACAGTGCAGCCGAAGCTGTGTTAATCGTTGCCTCTTCAATGGTTTTTACCGGATCAAGGGCGTAATTGATCCCCTCAACAACGCCTTCAGCAGCGGCAGTACCAAGACCAACCCGCGCAGCCGATCTGACAACGCCAAGGCTTGGACCGCCAAGAGGCAAGGCAATAAGATTTACAGGATCAAGAAGGCCAGCCCCCAATTGAGTCAGCATCGTAGAATCAGAAAGCACCTGACGCCGTTCAATGCTGCGATCGATCATAGACTTCAGAGCCGCCATGTGCTGCGCGTTCTTAGCCGTATATAGACTGGTGGCATACATGGAGTGGTTGCCAAGATTCTCTCGCCAATCAAAATTGCGATCACGTTCTTGGTTTGCAAAGCGCAAGGAAATAAGGCTGCGATCAACCGCTGGAGCAAGCCGCAAGCCAACTGTTGCACGAACGGTCTCACCAAATGTGGACTGCTCAGATACAATGGTGGGCTCGAAAAGGGCTGGTGAGTAGCGGTTAAGATCAGCCATTATTCATCTGCTCCAAAGATTGTTTGCATAAATGATCCGGGTCCAGTTCCTGAGAATACCTCGCTCTCTTCAGCCCTCTTGAGTTCCTCCTCTTGAGCAAGAAGATTCGCCTGATCAACGGCAGCCGTAAACCTTGGGTCTCTGTTGCTAATGATTATCGGAGCAGAATAAAAAGTTTCGCCTTCAGCAAAAGTTCCATTGACAGTTTCGTCACCACCGTCCTCAAGCGGGCGCACCCGCTTAACCGTATATCGAACAGTCCCGTCGCTAGAGGCATCCAAGGGAACAAGGTACACTTCTTCATCTATGCGGCGATATGGTCCAGCCATTCTGCCGCCAAATGAAAAGTCTTGACCCTCAAGATTGCTGAACTGTGAAATCACATTTCGAACATGATCTTTGAAGAGGTCTTCATGGCCTAAAGCAACAAGCGGCAAAGCAAATCTTGTACGACTGCCACCATATGAATTAACCACATACCCGTTTCCATCCGGATACGTGCGCTCTATCTGTCGATTGAGACGATCTACAATGTCATTCCGATTGGCACCAATAGAGACCAACTCAAGAGCCGCGTCCTTCATTGCGCTCAATCCAGACAGAGGGACATCTTCAATGCCATCAAGCTCATTGAGAACAAAGTCATCAAGCGCACCTTCAAGCGTAGCTTCAACACGGCTTTGTACGCGAGGATCATTCTTGTAAGCATCCATCCGAGCGTAGACTTCAGCCAATGTTTCTGGGCCTACATTGCCTTGAACATCAAGCGAATCAGCAAGGTAATCAAGCATTGTTATTTGACTCTCAGACAGAGAGTTAATCGCAGGATTGTTTACGACTTGGCCCTCAAAGTTGTAATTCCTAACATTGATATAATGAGACAAAACCGCGTTTGGGTCGCCAATTCGAAACTCACCGTTAGCCAAAGAAGCAAAGGTTTGATGCAAGGACTGAGGAAGAATGCGAGCCCTTACCACATCGTTCAAAATATTCCGCGCGATGGGATTGGTTAAAGAATCGGAAGAGCCCCAGATGGCAGAAATATCCTGCCCTCGCGCAAATCGACTCGTTAAGCTTTCCTCATAAAGCTCACGGTTTTCTATAGTTAGACTTGCTTGCCCATTGTTAATCCGTCGAAGCAACAAGTCGCGCTTTCTGCGCTCTTCAAGTTCAGCAATGCGAGCCGTAACAGTTTCTTTCTGGCTGTTGAACGTAGTTCGAAGCTGGCTGATCTGTCCAGCTTCAAGCGCGTAGGCGCGAGCCTGACCAACTTGAGCAATCTGTTCGTCGGTAAGAACACCTTCTTGAGCAGCGCCACCTTCAAATATGCTCTTAGCTTCTCGAAGTTGCTCTGTCGTTAAGTAGTCATTGCCGAAGAAAGCCTTCAGATTATTTCTGCCAGCATTAACAAGGATCGAATCGCGCATTGTCTCTGCGTCTTTTGGGTCAAGATTTGGAATCGCATTAATCTGAGAGATCATATCCGGAACATCTTGATCAAGATTCTGAGAAGACAAGATTGATGAAACATTAACGCCAAGGGCTTCTCGTGCAGCAGCAGCCCGCAACATCACGTCAATGTCCTTGCCCGCAGCCGATCGATACGAACCAATGTGAGGCAGAAACTCTTGAAGAATCGGCTGACCAGTTGCAGCCTCCATGCGCATCAAGGCATTCAACTCAAGCCGTGCGCTCTCAGGCGCAAGCATAACGTTCCTATTTGAAATTGCATTTTCAAGCGCATTTGTTTGCTCAGTGCTCAAGCCACTTAGGGCTCTGGCATAGAGACCTTCAGATTGTGCAGCCAAAACAGCATTGCGTTGCTCAAGATATTGATCTGAGATTTCCTTGCGACCAGCAACCGCTTCCGAGCGAGCAAGCTCAGTTGCCTGCTCCCAATAATTCCCTGCTCGAACAGCAACAGCAAGCGGCCCCCTGCCCATAGCAAAGGCTCTCTCGCCAAACGCTATAGCCGGAAGGTTTTGCCCCATATCAAAAAGAAGTTGCGCAGTCTGGGCTTCCTGAGACGCCACTTCCCTTTGCTGAATTATCTTTGCGCCTGCAATCGCATCAGAAAGAAGGCCATCTGAAAACCTTTCCAGATCAGCCAGCCCAGAAAAATTTGAGCCAAAGCCTCGAAGGGCTTGGGCGACCTCAGGAAATTCCGCAGGAACAGCCGCTGGATTTTGAGTTCCAATCGCGCTTTGCAGACGAGCAAGAGTCTCAGGGTCTTCGGTTTGAGACGCGGCGTATCGAATAAGTCCTCTGGCAATTGCTGCCTGACCGTCTCGTCCGTATCTGGCAATCTCGTCAGCGCCAAACAAACCAGCTTCACCGCCATCGTTTGCAGCAGCAGCCACAGAAGAAATCAAACCAGCTTCTACAGTCGGCCCCTGAAGTGATGCGGGTCCGTTCTGAGCAACCATCATCTCGATATTGCCAAGGCCATCTTCAATCGCAGCCTCTTGAGACGCCCTTGCCGCGGCCCGCTCACGACGAACTTGAGCAATCTGCATGTTGGTCATAGTGGCATTCAGATAGCTGGTGCCGACATCCGTAATGAAGCCGCGAAACTCATCTTGAGCAACGTTGGTCATTGAGGCCAGATAGTCAGACATGGCCGACTCATACATGGCCGGACTGCTTTCGTACCTAGCAGCAAGCTCTCGGCCCTTGTTCCGGATTTCATCCTCAATGCTTTGCTGGAACCTGCGCATGACAACGCGCTGGTAAGCATCAGCGCCGATCGAACCCATGCCTTCAGGTGGAGCGTAGGCTTCAGGCTCACCCGTCTCAGGATTGATTGTGATCACCTTCTCACGGTCAGCAGAGGCTCCCGCCTCCATGCCACCCTTCTCAGCCGCCTGCGCAGCTTCCTTGTAGAACATATCGCCAAGAGCATTGGCGGAACGCGCAATGGTTTCGCCAACTATCTGGCCGCCCTGAGAAGCGCGAGCAACTCCAATGGTGCCGATTCTGAATTGACGCTTCTCTCGAATGACAGCCATGTCTTATCCCTTCGGCATCTTAACTTTGTCGTACCTATATTTGGCTCCGACCATGGTGGTGAAGGCGTCCGTCACCCCAGCAACAAGAGAAGCCTGACCCTCTCGACGTATGGCGGAAGCTTTTTGCGTTAGCTGCATTCCCTGCATCATTGCCATGAAGTCGGATCGAGCGGTGTCAGATACAGCAATTTCTTTCTGCTTGTCCAAGAAGGCAGAAACAGAACGGTCAGCCCCAACGTCTCTGCCTTGAGAAGCGAACGAAGCAATGTTTGCGGAAAGGTTCGACCTGTACGCCTCCATGCGATCGTTGTTGCGCTGGGCCGCCTCGGCCTCACTCATCTTCTTTTCAGTCTCTACGCTGAAGGCATTCAGATCAGCAGCAGATTTTGCGCCAAGCCCGCCAAGCAATGAGCCCCCGGCCTGAACGCCAGAAGACAGAAGCATCAATGTAATAGGGTCCATCAGACAACTAGCTCCGCTATCATCCCATTGACCTGTAGGCCAAGTGGGTCGTCTTGCTCAATTGTGACCTGCGGGTCTCGACTGTAACCTAGCAATCGAAATTCTTTTTTACCGTCAAATGGAAGCGTACCAGTTAAAGGTCTATTGTTTACCTTCATGGACTCAACGCTTTTTGCATCTACGATAACGGAAGACACTCCACGAACTTCACCCGTAATAGCACCAGCGCTTACAGCGGCATCGACTGGATTTGTTACAATCTTTGCAGTGAACTTATTGCCAGCATAAGCATGTGCGTATCCAGTGTGCGCAGAAAGATCGACTTCGTTACTGCCGTTCACAGTAAAAGAGCCAAGATAAGACTGAGCCCCATTGTTAATTCCAATGACATCAACGGCATCTCCGCTGGAATACTTTGCGCTTACATCCAAAACGTTTGCGGACACAGCCCCATAGACCCAGAAATCCAAGCCGACATCCTCGCTGAACTCGCAAAGATGAAGGTTGCCATCGGTATCGTAAACATTTGCGAAGATGCGATCCTCAACAGCAATGACAGAAGCAAAGGAGCCATCGGTTGTTAGGCTGGTCCAAGCAGCCCTTCGCTCCGCTCGATTGGAGGTAAAAAGCGCAGCATCACCATTGCTCATGACCATCATGGCGTAAGAGTCAGGAAGCGAAAACGCGCTGTGAGCAACCGTCATGAAGATCGGGTCGTTAATCAAATGAGACGCAAGAGTCGATATAGCATTCGCGGTGTAGGCATCTTCAGAATCAGTGAAGAGATATTCTCGAACAACACGGCCATTGTTCGCCGCAAAAATCGTAGCTCCATCAATCGGAACAGGCATGACGTGAGCAATGCCATAGGGTGTTTGCTTTCTGATCTGAGCGTTTGTCGGCGTGATCGCTTGGTTCAAAAAGGTTGGGATATAAAGCTCAGAAGAGGCCGTGAATATCTGAAGGTCTCGGTTCGAAATCATATACCTGATCTCGTTCACATCTCCAGTCGCAGCCACCAAAGCAATCGAGTCAGCGTCAGCAGCTTCACCCACATCAAAGTTGAAGAAGTTGCCAATCTTAGACATCCAAATTGAGTCAGGCTCAGAGATTGTTCCGCCAAAGATGAGTCGGTTTTCATGAAAGGTGACGGAAGCGGGATAGCCTCGGGCGGAAGACCAAGACTGCTCGTTCCAATCGACTGTTGGCGCATGAGATTCAATTGAAACAAAACCACCCCCGTCTTCACTTTCATTTGCGGTTCCTCCCGCAGTGTAAGTGAATGTGTTTTCGTCAATAATTTCAGTTACAGTGCGGCTGCCGTTAATCTTTGAAGAATTAATCCCGCCAGTAGGCGCGGCGTCATAAATGATAATCGCTTCGCCTCCAGCGAAACCATGACCAATCATTGTAACCTGAACCTCATTGCTGCCGTCCGTAGTGCGCAATGGGTTTAAGACTTCTAGCCTACGTTTAAGCTGATCAACAACATCCACCTTAACACGATCAGAGGATATAACCTCAACAATGATCATCTCAGCTTCACCGTATCTCAGCGTTACGCCAAGGTGCGCAGAGTTTGGATATGCACCGTTAACCTTACTTCCCGTTATGTCAAAATAACTTACTGACTGCCTCTTTGAGACCCCAACACTTAAGTTTCTAAATGAATTGGTAGAAGAAATGCTTGTTATTGTTTTAATGTTCCTGCTTGTTGCAACTGTGTCATTTGCCGCTGGGCCACTAAAAGTCTCAGTAACTGACTCGCCGTCTTGGTCAGTCCCCGTGATCGTAAATGTTTGTTGGGTGTGATGATTAGAGGATGTAGATGTTATTGTAATTTGAGCAGCAACATCCAGCGTTACGGTGCCTCCGCTAGCAAGGGCTCCGTTTAAATCAAAATCAAATGGGGATAAAAATTCATTCTGAGTGACAGCAATCCCATCTGGATCACTGGTGCCAGTATTCGTAAAAAGTTGACAAGCTATAGAGGTTCCTGATGTGCTGCTCGGATCGAAGAACACATTAGAGGCTTGAAACTTTGTGTAGGGTTGATACGTTTTTTTGCCATCCAATTGAGAATCAAACGTAAATACGCTCACCTCAAAGTCAGTTAAGGATGTTCTGGTAAGCATCCGAGGCGCAAACAGCGGATGGGAGATGAACATGACATCTCCATATTGAGCGGTCGTATACTCCTGAAGATAGTCGTCATCAAACGGAAGGGCGTTGCTATCGGTGTCTTGAGTGATCGTATCAACAAGGCTCACGCTGCCATCAGCGAGAAGGCGGAAGCAGCGGACCTTGCCCTCTTCGACCGAGATCACATACTCTTCGTTCTCGTCAAAGATAAACCGGAACAGATGAGACTGCACCTTGCTGTTCGAACTTAAGCTGTAATCATAGATGTGCTTTAGTCCGGGCCGTTTCTTTGCAGAACCCTCTGACATGACCAACATGTTCTCAAGCTTCTGCGCAGATTGAGCGTAAATAGGAGAATCAGTCCTCATGATCAATGAGTCACTGACTTCACCATACTGAAAACTGCTAACGGAAACTCGTAGTTTTTGCATTAGCTGCGCCTTTCAGCAATAAACCTCGATGTGTTGAGTTTCTGCGTTGTTTGACGTTGCGAATCAAGACGGCGGGCCTGCATCATATGAATCTGAGCCTTCTGATCTAAAAGTCGAGACAACGTTGGGTCTCGCGCAATAGACGTAGCAAGCATTGAGGCAACAGAATATTCCACCGCAACTGTGAAGTATGGCGGCCAATCTGCCTCATCTGCGCGATAGATATAATCAGCAACAACAGTCTGAGCTTCAGACACGTTGCAGTAAACTTTGTCCCCATAGGTGTCAAAAGTCACAGCAGCGTCGTTTACAGTCAGCGCTGAAACAGTCAAAGCCGCGGATGGGAGTTGATAAGCTGCATCAAAACGAGCAGTTGGCGCGTCAGTCAATCGGCTCAAAGCCGCTTGAGCCGTAGCAAATCCCCATCTAGAATTCACAAGAGCCGATCGCGCAATGTCTTCGTACATTGCCTCGCAAACATCTGCTTCAGCAGTACCCTCTGTGAATGAAGAGATTGGAGAACCGCCCATTAAAATGGACGCCCGAGTGCATACTTTGAGTGAAGTGTTTGCTGTGTCTGGCATGGAAGATTGGGGGGCCGAAACCCCCCACTCCTATTAGTTGTTGTCGAGAACTTCGTAGACACCATCGTCATCAATGACCACGGCACCCATCGACATCATCGATGTGGCAAGGTGAGAGACCTTCTGAGGGACGTAGTTCAGTTCGGTCTGAACATCAGCATTAATGCCAAGACCGACTGAGTTCGCGTGATATGCAAAGTTCTTGCCACCAGCGACCGCAGACGTGGAGAAAATCTTGAAACCCAGGAATTCCTTCATCGTCATGCCACCAGCAAACGGAAGGTTCTGAGGTCCAACATAGTCAGACGAAGCAAACTCTTCGATGTTGAAAAGATCAGCAAATCCAGCAGGCGACATGGCGAGATAACGCTGGCCGTCTTCTGGCAGGTCGGCAGTGCCAAACGTTTCAAACAACGTCAGCAGATCAGCCTTTTCAAGCGCAGAGCTAGTGTCGTGGATTTGGGTGGAGTTAGCGCCCGCGTCCATTGCCGTAATCAGGATTTCATCAGTCTTGCGACCCAGAGCAGCAGCAGCAGATTGCGCTACGGCCTGACGCTCATTGATGTTGATCTTCAACTCATCAAGCTTGTCGATGTATTCCGGCGCGTAGAAGTCGGCCATCGTTGCTTCGACAGTGGTGTGGACGAGTTCCATTGCGGTCACATCGCCATTGCGAGCTTTGGTGTTTGCAGCGCCTTTGCCAATCACTTGGAAGCGAGTAACCGAGCCTGTCACATTGGACGTGCGAACAGTGTTCCGTAGCTTGGAACCCATACGCTGGTATGCCATGTGAACTTCAGTCTCGAACTGCTTGATAAAGGCTTGATCGATTGTATTAGCCATTGTTTCAGTCCTATGAAAATTCAGTTTGCTACGGGTATCCGCACCTTTACGTCAATTCGGGTATCCCAACAGGGGCCGATCAGTGCATCGCGGGCCGAGATAATTCATCCTTAATATTTTTCTGACGCGGATTACAACGCACAAATTCTACATACTTCTCAAAGCCAAGGTGGCTGACGCCTACGGGCTCGAAGCCCAACCACGCTGACCAATTCAAAATAAACTCGAAGTCAGCGTTCACTGTCATCGACATGCCATCATGAGACTGATCGAAATGGCTCACGAACATGCGAGACCCGCGGGCCATAGCGTGCCAGTTGCTTTTGATTTTGTCGGAGAACATTGCAAACATCTGCGGCCAAGCCTCATCTGCGCCAAACCAAAGGCCGCCAATCATGATGAATGACTCACCCTCTTCCCGGCAGAGGTAACACTCAGAAGTTTCGTGCATGTCGAGCAAAGCTTTCCTGATATCAGAGTGACCAAGAAGCTTTAGCTCGCGTCGATTTTCGGCGCTCAAACCTTCGATCACTTCCTCAATGTGATCCAAGGTGAAGGGGGTAAGATAAAACCTACCCCGCTTCATGATCTTAACCTCTGTAGATTTTCTGGAAACCTTCGGTGACTTCCTTGATGAAAGCGGGGTCTCGGTCTTTCCAGTATCTTGGGTCATTCATCATCTCCCTCAACTCACGCTCTGAAGTTTGCGCGGCTGGTGCTGTGTTGCCAGCAAAATTGCCGTCCTTCATCGCTTCCTGAATTGCCTCAAGAGCAATGATCCCAGCATGGCTTTCACACATTCGCTCGATCGCAGGCAGCGCCTCCTCGGGGAAGAACTTGTTTGCAAACGCAGAGGCCGCATCAATACGAGCCTCGGCATTGTCTCCAAGCTTTGCAGACTCCGCTTCCATATCTGGCTGGCTGCCAGCAATGGCTTGAGCATACATCTCGATGCCCTGCTGGAACTCTTCTTGAGAGTAACCGTTCTCAAACGAATGATCTGACCACCACTTCAGAAGATCATTGTCTACGGCCTCTTCCGCGTTGACCGTTTCAGGAAGCTGATAGTCTCCAGCCTTTTCGGGTCGGCTGCTGAATGCTTCCTTCTGGATTTCTTCCATGATCGAATTGCGAATGTCTTCTTCAGAATTGCCCAGCTTCTTGGATAACTCGGTGTAAGACTTTGCAAGGTCTTCGGCTGTCTTAAACTTTTCAGGAAGCCACTCCGGTCGATCGACTGTCCCAGATTCAGCCTGCTGTACATCTTCTTGCGTGACAAAATCTCGACCATCTGCCTCCGCTACTGCTTCTGCTGATTCTTGATCGCTCATTTCTTGCTCCTATGTGCGTGTCCAATGCGCTGCTCGATGAGCCCGACGACATATCGCTGGCCTTCGAGGTGACGTAACTCTTCCGTGGTCACATTTGGCCCGTTCACCATCTCAATGGTAATCGAGCGCAGGTAGCGCAAAACCTCTTTGCCCGTGGGCGACTCAAATATCTGCGCAATGTTCTTGCTGATGTTCACATCGTCTTCGGACTTGCGCTGATACCCATCCAATCCGATGTTAATTTTGCTGCTCACCCATCATTCCCTGTTGCTGCTGCGCAATTTGCTGCGCCATTGCAGCTATCTGTTTGCGCTGTTCTTCGTCTCGAATCAAGCTCTCTGGCACACCAAACTTTTTAGCAAGGTGTATCGCCGTCTGCTCTCCGTCGATAAGAAGCTGCAACATTTCTGGGCCAAAGACACCGCCAACAAGCTGTAAGTATCTGGCAACATTGGAAATATCTGAGTTGGCTTGGGCTTGAGCCAGCGGGGAAACTGAGCGGATTTTGACTTCCCGTCCGTTCACAGTCGGCACTTCAATGCGACCCTGTTTCTTCAGAATGTAGATGACGCGCTGCAAAACTGGCTGCACAAGCTCGGCTTGCAAGCGACCGAACGCAGAGCCAACGCGGCGAGACAGGTCGGCCATACGCTCCGCAACCTCAGTCGCAGTCGCGGGTGTCTTATCCGGATTGCCAAGCATGTCATTGTACAGCGCCCGCTTGATGTTCAATCGCATGTCGCTGAGAACAAGTTGAGCAACGTCAAAGCGGCCCGCCGCCTGAACTGGCTGCAAGCCTTGGCTGCCCATCGCCTTTGGAATGATCGACCCCGGAACAAGCTGGATCGTATCCGGATTGATCACGCCATCATCTTCCATCTGATAAATCCCAGAGATCGCCATCTGCGCGTTCTCCAAAATCAACTCGATGGTGAGGTTCGTGGTCTTGATCGCGGACAGCGCATTGATCAGCGGGCCTCGCCCGTAAACTTCACCAGCGCACTTCGACCAACGGAAGCAAATGAATGGGTTGGAGCCCAAGCCCTTCATCTCTTTGGTGTGGAGAACCGTATCTGTGGTCATGCAGATCGCATAATGCAGATAGGCTTCCTCGTTCTTCCGAGAATAATCGCGGCAGACGACCTCAAGGACAGTGGTCTCCCTGTCCCGGCCCATCATGCCCTCAACTTTCTGGTCGAATTTAGAGTTGGGGTACATCATTTCGAGATGATCGAACTTGACCTTCTTCCGCTCGCGGAACACATGGTCGATCCGGTCGTCAGGTCCGGTATCAAGCACAACATGCGGCAGCGGGATTGCAGAGAAGATGATGGGATTGATTGCATCCCCCTCTTCAACACAGAGAATGCCCGTGCCAACAGCCAAATCCATGAACGATTCATGCACTTCTTGGCTGAAGTTGGAGTTCTGAAGCACCTCGAAGACGTATTCGGTGACTTCATCTAGCTCGTTGTCAACGGCCTCGCGCTGATCGGCTGGCACTTCGCTGCCTGACATGAGGTCAGCCCAGCGTGCAAAGTTGGGAACCAAGCCTGACTGAAGCCTGCTCGCAAATTCCTGCACACCGACAACAGCGGTCTCGTCAAAAATCTTGTCGTCTCGACGCTGACCCGCCTCTTCATGATAAAACGATTCACGCTGCGGCAACGCATACTCATAGCATTCTTCAAACAGAGAAACCCAATTTTCGCGAAACGCTTTGGCTTTGTTGTACTTTCCAACGTATGTCTTTGCGATCTTGTCCATCACTGAAACCTACCCAAAAACCCGCTGCCGGAAGCGCGGAACAAAGAACGACGACCGGAGCCGCCGCGCATCCCGCGCCCCTCCATGCGACCTGATATGGCTTCGGAAATATCGTCGCGCTTTTGCTCTGCGCGCTTGTCAATTTCTTCGCGCTTTGCGATTTCAGCGGCCTCCCTCTGTTCGGCGGCTGCTGCCTTTTCTGCGGCTGATGGTCCAAAACACATAGCGATCTCCTTTCGCTGTCCTATTCACAAAACAAAAAATAGATCAACGCACAAGATTTATATGCGCGAGCCAAACCTGCCCCCGCGCTGGCTCTTTGGTCTGCGGCTGAACACATCGAAGTTGCGCTTGGCGACGACTGCGGTGGCTGGCTTCTGACTGTTCATCAGAGCCCGACCCTCCCCGGCACCCAAAAACAAATACTGCGCTGCATCGTGAACGTGGCTGAACATATTCTTGTCCGGCTTGTCAGCGTATCTTTCCCCGCTGACCTCAATCCGCTTGTACGAATAGCCGCCCTCGAAACCCTTGATAAGCTGGGGGCAGCGGCGGTCAATCAAAAGTGCTGGCTTCCCTTCGATCATCTTGGTTAGCTGGGAAGAGACAGCCTCAAGACGAAGGTCAACAGAGTTGGAAGGCGCAGGGAACGCCCTCAAGCCAGCACCGCGCAGAATATGAAAAGGAGTAGATTCATCAGTCTGCGCTCTAAAGTCGCCAGCAGGATCACCATAGATGATGGTTTCACCAGCGGCGGAAAAACGGGTTGCCAATTCATTCCTCAGAACTTCAGCAAACCTGACAATGCCCATGTCGATCGCAACAATCTCGGACTGCAAGAACCATCGGCCCCGGACCTTCTGCCCCAATACCGCAGCCGGGGTCAGACCAAAGTCGATACCCACATACACCGGAGTCCCGGCAGCAATCGGTATCTCCTCTCTTGCGACGTGAACATCTGGCGCGAACATGGGATACACTGGCTTTCCGTCCTGAACGTGACCCAATCTATTCATCACATAGACATCGATCCAGCTTTTCGTCTTACCCTGAATGAGGTTCGGGTAATAGCTCTTCATCATATGAAGCTGATTCTCGGCGTGCTTGCTGGGCTTGTAGTCCTCTAACTCGCCCTCGTCGTTCTTGACCTCGATCATGCCGGAAGGCTGCGTAAAGAATTGCCAGTTGTCTGGCTTCACCAGCATCTTCGCCTGCTCGCGCGGGATATGATCCGGGATCGGAACCTCGCCCGACATGATGGGCCACCAGTGATCTTCTTCAGGCGCGTTGGTATCGGCAATCACGCCCGTCCAGCTAGGGCCGCCGTCGCGCATAGAAGGGTAACGGCCGACGCGCATCGTACACGCATCGATGATGGACTTGGGGATTTCCCTTGCTC
>Ga0181380_1000421_pt1 | contig 19011 bp, 21 predicted proteins | sample 3SPOviralmetaG_FD_130116 | JGI IMG/M metagenome (GOLD analysis project Ga0181380, IMG submission 130116) | Marine viral communities from the oligotrophic San Pedro Time Series (SPOT) site, San Pedro Channel, CA, USA - 3 SPOT_SRF_2009-08-19 | ecosystem: Environmental > Aquatic > Marine > Strait... | reverse complement strand
AGAGATATACAACAACAAGCTAGACAAGCAGCCGCGGCTAGAGGTCGTACAGGTGCTAGTGCAGACTTTGGTGAGGTATTAGCTCGTAGACAATTTACAGATCAGTATACACAACCAGCATTCCAAATGAATCGAGCATTAGCTGGAGATGTTGGTATGACTATTTTAGGAAGACCATCTCAAGGTTTAGCAATGGGTGGTAATGTATTAGGACAAGCTCAAGGACAAGCTGGACAACCAATAGGGCCACAACTGTTTGATCCTAATATGGGTATAAATATGGCTATGCAACAAAGGTCACAAGACATGAGTTTATTAGGCGCACAAGCACAAGCTGATGCTACTAGAGCCGCAGGGCGAAGTAGTGGGCTTGGCAGTATCGCAGGAGCAATCATAGGATTAGGATAATATTATGGCATTTCAAACAGGTAGTAGAGTAGACCCAAGGTTATTAGATTATAGTGGATACACACAAGGTGTGACACAAGGTGCTGCTATTTCAGCACAAGCACTAGCCCAACTAGGTTCAGAGGTTGAAGATACTGTAGACAAACTTCGCAAAAAGAAAGAAGAGAAGAAACAAAAAGGTTTCATTGCTGATTCATTTATCAAGATGGGTGATGCTAATGCAGAGTTAGGTGAAATGATACTACCGGGCTTCGCTAATGCAGAAGATGATGAAAAGAAATTAGCGGCAAATACATACATAGAAGGTTTAGGTTTAGCTAATGCTACTAAATTAAATATGGCTTTACTAGCTGAGTTCTTAGGTGATGATAAAAAACCAGACCAAAAGATAGCTAATGTATCTTCATTCCTAAAAACCATAGACGATCTTCCTAATTATAGCAGGAAAGATGGAAAGATATTCTATGATCCAACTCCCGGTGTAATGTTTAGTGGAGACAAAAGGGAAGTTAGAGCAGATGATCCGATATTTAGAGATTACGAAGGTGGACAAGAATTTTATGACATCTTTTATGATCCCAAAGGTATAAGATAATCTTCTATGGATAATGTACAAACTTTCGCAAATAGGTTTAGAAAGACAGACGAATATTCTAACCTAAACTTATCTGACTCTGAGCTTACTGAAAAAGTCTTAGACGAATATCCTATGTATGCCGACATGTTAGGTCGGAGTACAAGGAAGAGTAATGCATTTGCTGAATCATTCAAACAGTTTGGTTTAGGTGCTATTGAGACATTAGGTAATGTAGCAGAAGGTGTGATAGATAACTATGCACTTGCTATAGCTGATCCTACTATGACAGAGGAGGATTACAACCAAACATTTGAGGCACAAAGAATTAAATATGAAGACTATGTTCTTCGTAATGAAGAGAAGTTAGATGCACAAAGAAAGGCTATGGCTGTGTCTGACTCTATTGATAACTTTGTCAGAAATGATTTAGCTGACATAATGAATGTTGACCCAAGATTTGAACAATCATTTGCTGGTCAATTATTCAGAGGCTTTGGTCAATACTTAGGTTATGGTACTGCTGGTATAGCAGGTACTGCTGTTGCCGGCCCCTATGGTGGTGTTGCGGCAGTATATGGTACTGCATTCTTAAACAGACAAGCGGCTTTCATTGAGGATGCTGAGGCTACTCTAAAGAAAAGTTTCGTGGACATGTCTGCCGAAGAAAAAAACAAGGTAGCAAAAGGCAGTATAGGATATGGTATATTAACAGGTGCATTAGATGCTACTGTATTTAAGTATGTCACAGGTAAAGCCGGGACTTCATTATTGAATGCACTCAAAGGTGGTGGTTCTGTTTCTTCTACTACACTTAAAACAGTTTTGGGTAATGCTGCCATCGCTGCAACTGCTGAGGGTACACAAGAATCCATAGGTGATGGTATGGTATTAGATATATTAGCTAAGAATCTATATGATGATGACAGAGAATTTATTACTGGTGATGCATTATCTCGAAGAGCATTAGAGTTTGGACTAGGTGCATCTGTTGGTGGTATCGCTAGAGGTGGTATTGATACATTTGGTATAGCCACAGGTAGAGGTATACAAGTAGAGGGAGTTAGCTCAGAAGAAGCTAAAAGTATTTTAGAGGATTCAGAAACTGATGAAGATGTAGTAAATACAAGTGACGATGGTAGAAAGAAATTTACTATTGGATTCAATACAATAAGTGGATTGCCAGAAACTGCTACTATCGAAGCAGCCAATGAAGAAGAAGCTACAGAGATATTTAAGACTCAGTACAAAGGATTGTATGAGCTTGATGGTAATCTTGATATCAATGAAGAGGTGGTACAAGAGTCTTCTACTACAGTAGAATCAGAAGAGCAAACTACAGTAGGGTCAGAGGTTACTACCACAGAGGAGGAAGAAAGGGTGCTACCTGATTATAGTAATGCCAAGGTTGGTGATACTATAAAAGTTTTTGGTGTAAATGGTAAAGAATCTGATGTTGAAGTAATAGGAATTTCAGATGCCGGAACTATCAAATATAAAAGAGCAGATGGTACAGAAGGTATACTAGGAAGCGAAACAGATTCTGTTTTATATGATATAAACTCATCTAATTATGAAACTCAAGGAAAGGGTACTGGTTTTATTAATAGAAAACTTTCCGATATGTCGGATGCTGAGTTGGAACAGTTATCTAACAAGATAGATGAAGATTTTAAATCGGGTGCAGTTCCTAAAGACCCAAGGCAAGGGGGTGTTCGAGACCGAATAGCTGACAGGAATGCTGTTAAGATAGAGCAAAAAAGAAGAAAGAAAAAACCAGCCGATCCTACTGTATCACAACGAACTAAATCTGAAGAAGAGATAAGAACAGAGGTTGATTCACAGTTTGGAGAAGGTGCTTATGATGCTACTATTAGAGGCCCTCAAGAAACTAAAGCAATAGATGATAGTAATTTTATAGCTCCAACAGAAACTCCATCTGAAGGAATGATTGTAGATGACTTTAGTAAAGCCCAACAAAAGAAGATACAAAAAACTATTGATGATCTAAGACAAGGAACATTAAAGTTTGATGCAAGGGCTATACAAGATATAAAGCCAAAGTTAGATGCAGTCAGTCCTCAAGAGAAGTTAAAGAACTTTAAGTCTTGGTTTGGAAACTCACAAATAGTAAAAGGTGATGGTAGCCCTAAGGTTGTATTTCATGGTACTAATGCATTTGATGTAACAGACCCTACTACTGCTAGATTCAAGGAGGAAGCTATTGGCAGTATGCATGACGATGGATGGTATGGTCGTGGGTTCTACTTTGCTGAGACCCAAGGTGAAGCATCTACATATGGTCAGAAAGTTGCATCAGTTTATTTAAGTGTACAGAATCCTTTCTTCTTTGATTCAGCACCATTTGATTCAGAGGGTAGATATGATACATTCTACAAAGCTGGATTTAGGAATCCTACTATTGATGCATTTGCTGAAAAATTCAAAGAGTATAAGTTGATGCTTGAGAACGAATCAATGATTGATACTGATGGTGGATTACAGATAGATACTATAGATGATGGGTTAGGGAAAACAAGATTTGAAATTCATAGAACTGGTGAGGATCAGCCTACTGATGTTTTAAATCAAAATAATCAGTTTGATATGGGCGATGCAATAAGAGAAGCTGCGGTAGAGTTAGCTTCAAATGATATATTAGCTGAAGACCTTGATCCCGATTTTATTCTTGATGAGATTGCGAGGGCATTTAATTACAATCGTGCATCAACATTTGTTCGTATGTACTCTGAAGATTCATCAGACTTTACAAACAAAGTTAAAGCTCTTGGGTTTGATGGTATTGTAGTCAATGATGAGTATGTAGTATTTGAGCCAACACAAATCAAAGAAGTGAGGAATACTGGTTTGTTTGGTAAACAAGAGTCATTGATATTCCAAGCAAGACAACCAGTATACAATGAAGGATTTTTAGGGGACTACAATAATGAAGTAGAAGATGGTGACGAAGCACCTAACCATAAAGTTCGCAAAGCTCGAATGGTTAATTACTTCTCTGGCATGTCTACAGTACAAGCAGTTCTAGGTGATAGAGCAGAGACTATTGTTGCAGTAGAATATGAGCAACCAATTGTAGATGAGTATAACAAATACTATGGAACTGATATCTCTACTACTGACATCCGGGACTTAGATGTACAACAGTCAGTCAATGCAAAGCCAGATATCTTTTGGACATCGCCCCCTTGTTGTAACTTCTCATTAGCTAATCCGAACAAGACACCGAATGAGGTAGACCTTGCCGCGGCTAAGAAGAGTGCTGATACAATTCGTAGAGCAAAGCCAAAGGTTGTAGTCATTGAGAATGCACCAAAGTATCAGACCACAAAACTTTATAAGGATAATATCCTCAAGGCTTTGAAGGAAGAGGGATATAGTATTTCAGAAGATATCATTCAAGCAGCAGACTATGGTGCTGACTCAGATCGTAGACGATTGATTGTCAGAGCAGTCAGAGATGGTGAAGTACCACCACTACCACCAAAGGATGGAGTCACAGGTGATTGGTATGCTAGAGTATCAGAGCTTATTGATTCAGCCCCTGATACTACCATCGGTGAAAAAGAGATGGCTAACATCAAAGAGGGTATCAGAACCGGTAGACTCAAGGATGACTTACCTATTATTACTATGGGTACTAACAAGGGTTCTAACAGAAATGCTGGTAGCCCAGCCCCAACTCTTACATCTAACTTAGCTAGATTAAAAGATGGTAGTATAGTTAGCCGAGCGATTGCTCGTATACTTATGCCTGATGGTAGTATGAAAGAGGTAACACCTCTAATGATGGCTCGTATAATGAACATCCCGGATGGTTTCTCAATCGGTAAGATGGACATTAACAATCTTCCGAGGGGATTGGCTAGAGTCATGCTCGGCAATGGAGTACAAGGTAAGGTAACAGAGAATGTTATTGTTCCATTGTTGGAGTCACAGAATTTATTTCAAGATCAACCTACAGCAGATACCATAGACAAGGAAGTGCCTAATGGCACACCAACTAATTTAATATTTGAAGTTGGTAACCAACCAATGCAAGGCCCTAAGGTACAAAGAAAGATCATCAATAAGAACATACCATCTATTAAGATGTCAGACTTAGCTGGTGAAAGAGTTTTTGTTATGGCTATGGATCGCATGGGTGTTGGTACTTACCGAGGATACACTCCTAATAGTCCTATCAGAATACCAATGATGGGTGGAGCTGGCTTCTCCCATATTCCTAATATGCAGAAAAAAGGTGTAGCTTGGGCATTTAGTGGTAAGGGCGCACATACTGCAATAGGTAACAGAGCTTCTGACAGTACAAGTGGTATTGGTTTACAATACTTAATGAGTGAGGACAACCACATAGGTAATGAAACATTTTCATTATTCTATGAAGCTGAGTTAAACCTAGCTATCAAGGAAGGTAGAATAACTTTAAAGAAAGCACTTGAGATTCTAAATGAAAAGAGAAAGCAAGATGCGAATACTAAACTAGTTACTGGTATTGAATATGAAACACCAATGCAATCAGTAAAAGATTTAGCTAGGTTATTAGCTAATGGTTCATTCAATACTAGAAGAGCATTGATGCAAAAATTGATGAAGCCTAATGTTGTCAAGGCTGGAATGCCTGATGTAACCAAGATGGTCGTAGCTTCATCTGATGGTGAGTTTACTGGAATGAATACAGGTACAGTAGTATCAGCTATTCAAGTAGATAAAAATGATTTAAAACAATACTCAGCAAATGATTTAAAAGTTCCTACTCATTCTTCATACCCTTTACTTATAAAAGGCAAAGGTCTTGGTTACTTTAATCAGCCATTTGATTTCTTTGAAGAAGTAAAACATTTAGAGCGAGCAGCCCAAGCTGGCAAAAAGTATGGCGAAGCATCTAAAGATGGTCAGACACAACCACAAGTAAGAGCCGCGGCAATCAAAGCATTTGAGGGAGAGAGAAGAACTTATGGTATAGACCCGAAGGGATTGATCCTTAGTGCATCAGAGCAACAAGAGTTCAATACTGTAGAGGAAAGAATAGAAGCTAATGAAATCAAGAAGTATGTCCTCGAAAAGTTTGGTGCTATTGTGGATAACCCTAAGTTGGCTTACAATGGTAAGAAATTAAAGTTTGTTATCAACAGAAGTAAGAAGGGTGCGGCTCAATATCTATTCCCAGAGCATGTTATTTATCTAAATCCGGGTGCATTGAGAATGCAAGGATTGGACACCGAAAAAGGTTTGTCTGCTGTAGTGAGAGAAGAAATCATTCATGCCGCAGGAGCATTGATTATTGCTAAAAATAAATCTACTCCAAGGAAAACTGATGTTGATGCTGTTCAACAGTTTTATATAAATCTAGCTAACCTTATGGGTTCAGCAAACAGAGATGCCATTGCACAAGTATATAATGATGGCAGACCAATGGATGACTTTGCTAGTGGTGCTGAGTTTTTCAGAGCAGTTATACAAAATAAAAAGTATGGGGTAATTACTGAAGAGGCTAACAACAGAAACCCTATGGCAGTTGCTCAACTGAAAAGATTAGTAAAACAAATACAAAAGTTTTTCGCTGACATATTTAAGCAAACTGATCCACTTGATGTAGAGATTGCTGCTATTGTAAATGAAACAGTTGATTTACTAAACAGGGTTGATCCTAATGCCAAACCAGTACAACAGCAAATAGTAATGGAAGCTAGGGCTATGGTTGATGAGAATGGTGACAAACAAATAACACCCGAATCATTTACCAATACAGAACCCGAAGAAGATAATGTCATTGTTAATGATGGTAAGAATTTAATTGTTACTGGTAAGGACAAGGGCTTGAAGTTAGGACAGAGAGTTATTGTTCCAGTAGGTACATTACTTAATCGCATTGACCCAAGACTAGCCAAGGTGTTCAGAGACTTCCTTGATGCTAAGGAAGGTAGAATTTTAGATGCTCATACTAGAGCGCAGAACTTTGCCAAGAAGTTCAAAGCAATTAAGAATCAGAAAGACAGAGATATGCTTTCTATCTTAATTACATTTAGTAAGTTCAAAGAGAATAGTAGAATCACAGAGGAACAAGCTGACAAGTTATACAGAGACAGAGATCGTCTTCTCAAAAAATATAATATGTATAATGAGTATCAGAGTATTGTTACTCTGCTCCGAATGATCCGAACTGAAGCAGTCAACTTGGGTATGGAGATTGGCGATCTAGAGCAATACTTCCCAAGAGCATTGACCAAACAAGGTGTCAAAGCATTAAGAGAAAAGTATGGTGTAACCATCAAAACATTTAAGGATGAAGTAGCCAAAGTAAATCGGATCAGAGCTAAGAACATGACTAAGTACAATCAAGTATATGTCATGGTCAATGGAGTTGAGACTGCTGGTAATAGATACGACATCAGACAAGTCCAAGAAGCTAATGCAAATGCCGAGGCATTAGGTGGCGAGGTCAGAGTAATCGAGATGCCGGGTAAGCCATTGCCTCCAATTGAGCCGGGATCTAAAGAAGAGACAGAGTTGCTAGAAGATTTGATTCATCGTAAGGGCTATGACCTAAAGAGTGGTAAGCCTAAGTTTACCAAGACTCGTATGATAGAATTAATTAGCGAGTCAGATATACAATTTTACAAACAACCTCAAGAAGCATTGAGCCAATACTTTAATTCAATGCTTACATGGATTGAAGCAACTAAGTTTGCTGGTCGTATCAAACCAATCACATCCTCTATAGATGGTGTGGTGAGAATTGATATGTCACAAGATAGACGAAGCTCACTTGGTAAAGTATTAACTGAGTTGGCTAATGATCCAGAGGTAGACCAAGAACTATTGTATCAAACCTTCCCTGATTTATTCAGAGGATTCATGGCATCAAATGTTAGAGAGCTACCAATACTTTCTTGGTTAAGACAGTTTAGTTATGGTTCATTGTTGGTTGAGTTTACATCAACACTATCTCAGTTATATGATATGCCATTCTCTGCATATGATAATGGATTACTTACCACAACACTAGCTGGACTAGAGGCAATAACCGGAAAGTCTTATGCTGATGCTAAAGACTTACTTGATAAGAATAAGATTATTGATGCTTACCAAAGTGGTAATGATTTCTTCGGTGATATAATTAACTTTGGATTAACAGTATCTGGCTTCAGAGCTATGGATCAGTTGATGAAAACAACTACCATGAATGCTGTGTATAAGAGACTAACTAGAGTATCTCAATACTACAACTTGGATGGTACATTGAATCTAAATAAATTAGAGAAAGCACCTAAGAGAGTACAAGCAGAAGTTAGGCGCACAGCAACTCAACTTATAAAGTATATGCCTGAGTCACAAGTAATGCCAAGTAGGTTGCCAGAATTTATACAAGCACTAAGGACTGAAGAAGGTAAGCGAAATGAAACTCAGCATGATCTAATCAAAGGTATGTTGGTTACAGTATTGGCAGAAACTCAGCCACTAAATGCTCTTCGCCAACCAATATTACCTACAGAGAATGCTAACTTCAGAGGTGTGTATACCATGAAGTCATTTATGGTAACTCAGTTGGATGCTGCTCGAACAAGAATGTTAGACGATGTGTTTAGTAAAGAGTCTACCAAAGAGCAAAGACTCAGAGGTATGAAAGAACTAATCAAACTAATGACATTCTTCGTAATGCTCGGTGTCCCGGTTGATTTAATCAAAGACTTACTAGTAGGAAGAATGGGATACATGTCTGACTATGTATTTAATAGTATGGTTCGTGTATTTGGTATTAATAAATTTATGTTCTACTCAGTTCGTAACGAAGGTATCGGACAAGCAGCACTAGATTTCGTAACACCAGTACCATTGGCTAGAGTGGTGGATACCACTAATCAAATGTCTCAGATCATGCAAGGCACTAAGACAAGTATGGAATCAGGCATTTGGAGAACTACACCTTTCTCTGATCTGTGGTACTACAGAACTGATACCGAAAAAGATAAAATGAAAAGACAGATGAGAAGAAGAGAGACAGGTGATACTGAAGGTGTACTCAAACTATTTGATGTGGCTAGTCCAAGACCAGTTGGTATCACTAGAGATATGATTGGTATATAAAAAAAGCCCCACCTAGATAAACTAGATGGGACTACCACACACAGAGGGATTAACTAGGTTCATATGATAAAACCTTGTGGGCATTACTGCTACCACTCCCCTCAGTATGATTATACACTATGTATCAACCTTACCCTCTATTTCAAGGAGTAAATTCTTAAAGTGTCTTTTCTGTTCTTGTAGTTCTTTTCTTCGCTCTTCAAGTATAGCGATCCGGTGGGAGAGAGTTCGTGACTCTTCTCGAATCATATCGATTCGTGTGTTCAGTCTTTCGACTGTATTTGCTCTGAGTGTTTCGTTGGTCATAAAGGTACTGTAATATATTTAACACCATCGTGCCATTGTTTGATCTCTTGTCCTACAATAGAGTTGGCGATATCTTTCATGGTTCTGAATATAGGCTTACCATCCTTGAACACAAAGACAACATAGAAGTCACATTGATGTGAGAACAGATTTGCGAATGTACTGTACTCAACAAAGTCATGTAGCTTCAGTTTGTTGCTGCCTTTGACTTGACACCAAGATAACCCATTATCTGTTTCCACAAGATAATCTGGCAATGCTCGAATGGTTGGGTGAACTTTCCAAAACTCTTTAACTGGATTCATAACTGAATCAAAACCGGTATGGTGTATTTTAATACCTTGAGTTTCACAATAGTTCTCAAATAAGGTTTCGGACATTTCATCCTTACTTATCTTTTGTCTTTGCTCGTATGAGCCTGTGTTTGTAATATCTTTCATATTAGAAGAATCTACCCTCCTTAAAGTAGAATTTGAAGTTATCCCTCAAGCCTCGCTCGCCTTCACGATTCTTGGCTATCAAGTAGTTAATGTGCATGTATGGCCCATGTGAGTCAGAAGTTTTAGCAGACTCCGGGTCATTGTCTTTACAGTTCATGATAAGTACGATGTCAGCATCGTTCTCAATTGAACCACTATCCTTTAGATGGTATAGGTCTGGGCGATCCGATCTAGCTCCCTCACGATTAAGCTGAGATAGAAGTATGATTGCTATATCATTCTCCAATGCTATCTGCTTAACCTTCTGAGATATCTGTGCGATCCCATCAGCCTTTCCCATTTTATTGGAATTAAAGGGAATTAACTGCAAGTAGTCTATGACCACTAGCTTTATGCCCTTTTCTTTTTTGTATCTGCGAACATCTGAAGCCAAAGAATTAATACTTTTGACTGAATGTATTGTGTGCAGAGGAATGTTATTAAGTTTATCCATTGCTTCGTCTATCTTAGCTCTGTTCTCAGGGGTCTCCACAAGCTCCTCAGTTCGTTTTAAATCCAAGTTGGATAGTGTACCTATCATTCGCTTTGTAATCTGTTTTTGAGGCATTTCTAGGCTAAATATGAGGGTAGGAAACTTGTCCTTTGAGGCTGCACGAAGTGCGATATTAAGTGAAAGTGCAGATTTACCCACACTTGTTGGGGCGGCAATCGTAAATACACATCCTAGTTCTAGCTTAATCTTATCATCTAAGTGCTTCAAGTGAGTCAAAACATACTCATGTTTGTACTCTCCACTAGCCATCCTATCATACTCATCTCTAATTATATCTAGAGAATGTTTGATGTGTGTAGTGTCTTTCTCTTGGGGCTTTAGCTTATCAATCTCTTCGTTAACTGCATCAACAATCTCATCGGGTGATGTGTTGGAGCTGATCTTATCGAGGGCCAATGTATACTCTCGCCTAAGTGTTCTTAACTTGGATTGATCTAAGACTATCTTTACATATTCTGGCAGTACCAAAGTGCTTCTGTTTAAGCAATCAAGATTGATGACTGTGTGTACCAGCTCATCATTCTTTCCTTTGGCTAACTCAGTAACTGTAACTATATCAATTGGTGTATTAGATTCCGACAGCTCATTGAGTGTGTCCCATATCTGTTGATGTTCCTCGAAGTAAAAATCCTCTGTATTCAGCGAGCTTTGAACTCTCTCAAATACCAAGTCTTCCCCTCCTTTAATACAACAAGATAATAGGGACTCCTCAGCATCTCTACTGTGTGGTATCTGCATCAATGATTTTTAGTTTAGTTTGTAGTGTGGTTAATATTTGTCCGAGTGATTTGATAAGGATTCGGTTTCCTTCGGGTTGGCTTCTAAGAGTTAATTCTTTTTGTGTGTTAACTGCCACCTCTAGTGCTTCTTTGAATTGTTCCATAGTATTTTTTGTCATTAGTGTATAAAAAAGCTAGGCTCGCTCATGTCGAGCCTAGCAAGGGTGTTAAGAGATAATGGTTAAAATGTATGCTTTCGGACTTGCTTATCTCTCTCAAGCATTCCCTGAGCAAGAAGACAATAACCCATGATGTCAAAGAATATATCTTCTACTTGGTCATTGCCTTCTGTTACCTCAAGTTTACCATCCTTCGCAAATGTCATTGCTCGTTGGAACTTGTCTTGCATCCTAATGCACAGACCAACAAGGGGTTGCACACCAAAGTCTTCCGATCTGTCAAAATTGGCAAATGGATTCGTGTTGGTAGTCCCGGTCGTGTAGTCATTATTCTTCTTAGCTGTTACCTCAAGAAGTCTTTTGACTACCGACTCTCTGAACTCATCGTACCATTCCTTATCGTAATAAGCATAGTCATCTGGGTTCGTTACATTTGTAGGACAAGGTTGCATTAGAATGGGTCTTCTTCGGTTCTGTTATCAGATTTCGGTGCATCCTTTGCAGTTACTGCTAAAGAAAGAAACTTCATTCCGGATTTAGATGTTTTCTTCCATCCTTTGATCCAGTATTCCTTACCCTCGATATCAATGTTACCTCTGAAGTCAGGGTGGGTTTCTTTTTCTTTCTTGTCGTTGGGGAACAATGCTCCTCCATTAGTGTTATCGTATGTTTTTTCAGACATGATGATTATATTATGATTTTTAGTTATGTATAACAATTTATTTATTATTGTTTTTTAAGAAGTCTTCGATCTCTGATCGTCTAAAGCGAAAGCATCTCTGCGATAGCTTGTATGTAGGGAAGTTCCCTCGTTTAACATGGTTTCGTAATGATGACATTCCGATCCCAAGGATTTCACAAGCATCTTTGGGCTTGATCAATGGTTCACATGCTCGTGCTAAATCCATTCTTCTTCCTCTGTTTCTAGTGGTGATTGTTTTGTAACTGGTTTCTTCTCTTTGAAGTCATGAGTAGCATCAGCATCCTTGCAGTCATCGCACAGAAAAAGTGCATTAATTGCATACTTCCGAGCATAAGAAGCCGCAGCTCCAAATGTCATTGAGATATCCATCCCTTTCTTTTTGGGATCAATACCAGCTTGGGCTTTGGCTGCACCAATTAACTTGTTGGTGTCAGTACAGTACAAGGCTGCAGTAGCCTCACAGAATAATATACTACCTAATTCTTTTACCTCATCAGAGATAATAAGTGTGCAGTTATATTGTTTTAAAAGAGGTTTCAATGCATTACATTGATCCTCGTGGTTTCGGTAATAGTAGTTACCGAACTTGTTGAATTGAGTTTTAGGAGCATTCAACTCGCTCTGTATGTGTAGTAACTTTTGTTTCATAAAATTTTTTAAGTAGTGTGCGGTAGAGCTTAACTCTATCTGATTGGTTAGTACATAGACTAATTGCATCATTGTCAACAAGGTAAAACGAATTGAGTAATTTTATTTGTTGTTCCTTGTTTTTGCCCTTAAATTTAGCAACTAGTTGATTTAAACCCACAGGATGTAAGTGTCCCGATCGTGGTCTCTCAAGAAAATCTGCTATGCGCCTAAGCACATTCGGCAAATCTTCTGTCTTACCTGAACAGTATGAGTAAAACTTTCTTTCTATTACTCCCAGTAGGTTGTTAGCATTGAAGTCAATGACTCCCCTTACCTCACCGGTTCTGTGGTCGTGGTCAACCACAGTCTTCTTCATGGGCTTATCTAATATGGGACAGACTCCCGGATCATTTAAGTTTCTGTAGTCTTTTATTTTGTTGGCGGGTATATACATTTTGTAGATAATAATTTAAGTCTAGCACCTTTCTTGGTAGTGCAGTAACCATCTTTATTAGGCTTGCTAGTACACAAGAAACTAATCGCTTGCTTCTCGTCCCTCGCCCATTTAGTTGTCTTGCCCACATATTCTGGGGGCATGTCGAAGTGCTTATATTTAATTTCATATTTATTCACTTAGTATTTTATTTATTAGGATTGTGAATGCTTTGGCGGCTGTGTATTCGCACACCCCATTGCCGAGCAGTCGTAGTCTGTCCACCCTATAGGTAAACCCATCAGTTGCTCTACCCATTCTGCATTCAGGTAACCCTTTGGCAATGACTCTTGGGGCTTCCCATTCGTGTTGGACTTCGTTTGGTCTTGCTGGGACTTGGGTTGCCATCCATTTACTTGTCTGCCAAGGGTCATCGCATTCCCGGTTTTGTCGTTCGGTGAATCCTTGTGATCCCTTGCACATGGAGTTCTCCAATTGGTCACTTGATTGCTCAACATCTTCTGACCATTGGGGCCAGATGGTTTCGTCCCATCCGATGCTTGTGGTGTCATCCATGTTGTCGGTGCTTCCTTCGCCATCTGTGCTAGTGGAATCCCTCCCTTTCTGTTGGGCCGAGTCTGATCCCCATTCACTCGTGGTGTTGCCCAATTCCTCATTATCACTTGTTCCTCTAGGCAGCCTTCGTTGTAACCTCGATTGGTCTTGGCTCGCTCCTCCAGCCTCTTCTCCATTCCCTCCATAGTTCGTTGAACTTGAGTTACTGTCGGTGTCTTCCATTGAGTTTGACTCTCGTGCATCGTTTCGACTGCATCCTTCAGTTTGACACTCCACTTCACTCCTTGCTTGTTCTCCCGATAGAATCCCGACTTGCCCATCTTCGCATGAACTGTTCCACCCTCTGCATCGCTCGATCTCGGAGTTGGATATGCCAACGATGAAGACTCGCTTTCGCTCATGTGGGAAGCCAACTTCTTTCGCTGAGAATATTCCGATCTCAACTGTGTAACCCAACTCTTCCAATGTTCTTCCGACATATTTGAGAACTGGTTCTCCTTCTCCTGTCTTGCAACTGAGTATCCCTTCAACATTTTCGAGGAGAATAATTCTAGGTTGGCACTCTCTGATTCCTTCTGCGATGTATGGGAACAGATGCCTTTCATCTTCAGTAGCTTTTTGTTTTCCAGCAGAAGAGAATGGTTGGCATGGGAATCCTCCTGAGAGGATGTCCACTCGTCCTCGAAACTTTCGGTATGGGAAGGTTTTAAGGTTCGTGTATATAGGTGTCGGATGAAGTGACCCCTTTTCCATCTTGTTAACCAAGTTCGCAATAGCGAAGGCTTCGATCTCCACATAAGCGACTTCTCGCACATTTGGCAAAACTCTTCTGAGTCCTCTCCCGATTCCTTCATAGCCTGTACAGAGGCTAAGGTGTGTAATTGTTTTGGTAGTATCCACATGATTCATATTATTTCATTCTAACTTTCCAATAAAGTTTGGTAATGAGTTTCATGATCTCAATAGCATCCTTTACCTTGTCTTGATCCCATACTTTATGATGGTGTTTCTTAGTAGTAACATCAATGCAAACTGATATGCATTGTGGCTGGTAGTCTAAACCCCTTCTGCGAAGCATCTCTGATTCAATAGCTAGTTGCCATAAATCTTTGTCGTAGAATTGTTTTGATTTCCTACACTTGTAGTCAGCTAAGAATAACTGAGATGTAGTCTGATCCTTGAGGATAGCATCAACTGATCCACAGAGTTTCAATCTACCATCAGCTAACATGTATTCAGTAGCTATGACTTTATGTTCGCATTCCTTTACCCAATCCAAGAATGGTTGAGCGAATGGATCATAGTGTTCGTCCTCTTCGTAGTCATCGCTATACCGATAAGCATTAAGTAGCTTCTCAGCACAGTTGTGGACTCTAGTACCAAACTCCGAACTAGGAATCATTTCCTCAGTTTCCGGGCATAGTCTTTCGCCATAGCATAGTCTCTCTAGGTCTCGCCAATCCTTGTCATCATGCTCTTCCATTCTCGCAAACTTAACAAGGCTGCGAGGCTTGTGAATAACATCTAGGAATGGGTCTCTTATCGTGGAAGATATCACAGTTGTTACACTAGGATAAATCTTCTTCCCGGCTTTTGTAGCTTGGGATGGTGTGGTAATCTCAGGGTTTAAGATGGGAGATTTAGCATCTTTGCAATCATAGAAATGTGCCATGCAGAAAGGGCTAAATTACTTGGGCGATTCTGTCAAATTCAAAATGCGCCTAGTTGTATACGAAATGCGCCTAGTTGTATACGAACACAAAAAAGGGGCTGAAATCAATCAGCCCCCAGTAATCGCAGATTTTGGGCCTTACAATGCCTTGGTAGGAAACTCCTTGGTGAAGTATACCATAGCATCGTGCATGGCATCCATGAGGGCCTTATGATGCCCTATGTCTTGCAGTAAATACAGATCAGGGTCAGTTCCCTCATCCATATGTTTCATGTGCTGAACAACAAATCTGTAGCCATCGGAGTCTTCTCCATTGTCTACAATACTGATGTCAGTATATGTGTTTAAAATCCACATGGCTTCCGATACATCTGTACTGGGAACATATGTGAATAATGTTGGTAGTATATCTTCCATTAGTCTCCGAACTCCTCTCTTTCACAATGATCGCACATGACCCTTCTGATGCCATGCTGAGTCATTCTGTATGCTACATATTCGAGTGGATCGCCACACATCCAACATACTTTATCTCTCTCACATCTCTCGATATGAGCGATGTGTTTTTCTTTAGTTTGATTACTCATTTATTGTCCTCCATTATTGTTACAAATATTAATTGATTACTGGCTCGTAATGCTTGAGCCATTACCGACTGTGAATGCTCGATTTCCTCGATGACCTCTGAGATATGTCTAGCCATTGATCACCTCCTCACTAGCATTTATTTTTGATCTTTTTTCTAGCTCTTTTGCTACTATTTTTAATAGCCATTGCTTTTCATCAGTAAGCGATGAGTAATCACCTTTAGTAAGATGCCACAGGACTACTTCTAATTCACCTGTCGGTAAATCTTCTACATATCGTTTTGATTTTATCATAGTATTTTAGTTTAGTGTTAATAAAAATTTAATGAGGGCCATCCCGAAAGATGACCCCTATAAATCTTTACTGGTTTAGATCCCACTTTGTGTTTTCTTCTCCATCTTTATAACGATCTACAATCGTTCCACTATGTTCGGATGCCCATGCTTCTAATGAATCCCAGTTGACCGAACCATCTCGATTAATATGTGGTGCTAATTCATGGTCAGATAAGACCTCATATACTCTTCCACAGTAATCAATTCCGATCTCAAGATCATCAGCTTCTGTCACTGGGACTTCGCTCTTACTGATTATAGATAATACTGATGGCATAAATTCTGATATGTGATTAGACATACTGAACCTCCTTTGCTAGTGATCCTCTTCTGAGTGATCTTTTTGATCTATCAGCGAAGACCTCGATGGCTGCCTCAATGTCTGTAGTGTAATAACCCGACATGAATCCAGTATCCTTACTTTCAGTTAATACTTCATCGTGAACAACATACTCATTGATATCATTGTTTGGAGATATTGGCCCCAAATCCCTAATTACAATTCGGTGTGGTCTTAGTCCTTCAGATATGATCCAAGGACTAGTGAATTTTACATCTTCAGATGTATTTACATATAATGTTTTAGTTGAATAATTCATATTATTTAACCTCCACTTCTAATTCAAAATAAGCTACTCTGTTTTTGTCGCACATAGCTTTAAACTTTTCTTCAGCTTCTTCATAAGAATTAAACATTGCAACTGAACCATCTAATTTATCTTCGTAGTTTTCATGTGTTTGAACTCCTACGACATAAAACATTGGCATCCCAATGTTATCAGTAAAGAAGCAATTATCCAATGTTTGGATAACGACAGTTAATGGCCCTGATTTACCATGTTGGCGATATGTATCGCTTTCTCTTATTGTGGTTGTATTGATCATATAATTTAGTATTTTAAGTTAATATTTGTCCTATTAAAAAGGAACATATTATGTATACCCGAACTCATATCATACTGTCAACATTATTCATATCATTATCCCCAATCAGTTTACAAATGCAGTATAATACTATCATGGCTGATAATATAAATGCACACCAGTATGCCGACAAAAAGGTTAAGGCCCAAAAGGCGGCACAAGATAAAATAGTAAAAGATGGCAAGCTGATCGAGGATACTTGGTCTCATGTTAAGAAGAAAGAAGGGAAGGGTAAAAAGGGTAAAGACTACATCGCCTATTGGGACAAAGTCTGGAACAAAAAGGAGAAGAAGCACTATTATTATCGGACAGTCGGTCATGGCATTAATTTAGATGCACCACACAATGAAAAGTATATGAAGACCTTGGTTTCACCCGAACAGTACCAAGCAATATATGATGGCGAGATGCCAGTATCAGAAGCATTGGATGAGCAGATGGTGCGATATAATATTAAGCTTGGTTTAGATTTCGCTCAACGAACCATAGATAACTTTGATGCAATGCCATATGATGTCCAAGCACTATCCACCGATATGTATTATAATATGGGTAATGTTCCTAAGAAGATGCCGAACTTCTTTAAGGCCCTAAATCAGAAAGACTATCATCAGGCGAGTCTTGAGCTGAAATATCATGACCCATCAAAAGATAAAGAAAAGACTACTGGATACTATGACCAAACTGGTGGCAGATCAAAGGAGCATTTCAGTACACTAAGTAAGTATCCAAAGATAGAGAAAGTTAGGGAAGAAAACAAACTTATCTTTCATTTTGAGGACTAATTGGTAGCCCCGAACATCCATGTTTCATAGCAAAAACATTCTCTGCTATCATGAAACAAAGCCCGGGACCTCATTTTTGTTTGGGCCACAACATTCATAATGTCGTAAGTCCTTGGTAATCAACAAAAGTTTTGTCGCACAATATATAGTATGTCTAATTCAACTTCTGGGAGGGGGTGTTTTTTGCTTTGCTTTGTGTTTGTGTGTATATATTATTAAGTGACCCTTAAAAAAATTGCTCATTCATAGGGCTTAGTAAGGGCTTATGAAGGGCTTGGTAAGGGCTATGATGAAATCATTAAGGGCTTCTCTTATCTACTTATATGTATACTTAAGTACACCCTTCCTTGGGGGAAGTGTAGTTCATGACCAAACACTTCTGATGAATAAGAGACATCATTATGTACACCCCATTAAGATTTATTGATTATAACATTGACTGTCAAGTGTATAAACTCCAATATCTCCAATATGGAAAAAGAGGAACTCATGAAGGAGATTACTCAGGCGATTCAAGAGGTTGCCTCTAAGAAGGATGCCCTCCAAAAGAAGAGCATTAGTAGGTACAAGCCAGAGAAGGTAGCTGAGATATTGTATCTTTATTCCATTGGCAATAGTCAGACTAGGATAATCCGGAAATATGGATTTGATAGGAATAGTGTAGTGAGTGTATTGGTAGACTATGCAGATTACTTTGGTAAATTTAAGGAACTATCTGGGGCTATTGCCGCCAAAAACTATATGAATCTAAGTAGTCTTGAGGAAGACTTGGTAGATGCTGTTAGGGTAAGGATGGAAAGTGGGGAACTAGAGGTGACATTCAGAGACCTCAAGGAACTTAGTATAGCTAAGGCGAACTCCATCCGGGAGGCTTTGACTGCTAGGGGTGAGGCTACTAATATCACAGAGGATCGTAAGGTATATACCCAAGACGATTATGAGGATACATTGAAGGCTGCTAAGGATAGGTTAAAGAAAATCAAAGGTGAGGTAATAGATGTAGATGATAACTGAGGATCATGATGATTTATTTGACAAGATTCGTGGTAATCTTGGCGAACACTTTCCGAACTATATGTT
>Ga0181380_1000419_pt1 | contig 19222 bp, 23 predicted proteins | sample 3SPOviralmetaG_FD_130116 | JGI IMG/M metagenome (GOLD analysis project Ga0181380, IMG submission 130116) | Marine viral communities from the oligotrophic San Pedro Time Series (SPOT) site, San Pedro Channel, CA, USA - 3 SPOT_SRF_2009-08-19 | ecosystem: Environmental > Aquatic > Marine > Strait... | reverse complement strand
TGGCTCTGGCTCTGGTTCGGGCTCGGGCTCTGGCTCTGGTTCGGGCTCTGGTTCGGGCTCGGGCTCTGGCTCTGGCTCTGGCTCTGGCTCTGGCTCTGGCTCTGGGTCTGGCTCTGGCTCTGGCTCTGGTTCGGGCTCGGGCTCTGGCTCTGGTTCGGGCTCTGGTTCGGGCTCGGGCTCGGGCTCGGGCTCGGGCTCTGGCTCTGGCTCTGGCTCTGGGACTGGGTCTGGCTCTGGTTGCTCTTCTAATGGTTGCGATTCTTCGGACATTATAATATACTATTATAAAATATATTAAATATTTTAACTAAATATATCTTTTATAATTTTCTAATATAAACCATTTAATATTTGATCTGAAACTAATTCATCATCTGATATTCTCTCATCAATATTTTTATTAAAAATATTATTTAAAAATTTAATAAAGAATTGTTTTGTTTTTTTATATTCGGCTGTATTTTCACCACCTTGGTTTCCCATAAATCTTAATCCATAAAATATCATTCGTGAAAAATCTTTTAACCCAGGATAATTTTGCAGATCGCGTGCCGAAAATATTCTGTATGCCTTATTCATTGCGTTCGCAACATTTTCATTGTTTGGATTATATACACCATCATCTTGATCTAACATATCTAATTGTGCCATAAACATAAACTTTTTATTGTTTTTTGCACTTTGTCTAGATGATCGATGTTTACTTTCATAATCTTTTATAGTGGATTTTGATAATTCGTTAACGATTTGATCTGTTAATTCTGTTGGTAGTGGTGGATCATGTCTACGCGCATCTCTCTTAATCGACACTATTCGTCTTCTAAAATCTTGTTTTGTTCCTTTTCCGCGTTTTTGTGTATTTGATTTATTTCTTAGCTTAGATCTGGATTTAATCTTTTTTCTTTTTTTAATTTTATTGTGAATTGTTTTAGCCATTTAATATTATAAAATATTAAAATAATCTTATTTGTGGCTTTTTATAAGTCTCTTTCTTTTTCTGTTTTTTTTATAGATTTCTTTTTTATATCATTGATATTATATAAATATTCATTAATATGGAATACATGTTATTTTTACAATATTATCAAAATTCTCTGTTGTTTTAACTTTTAAATTTCTGTTAAATTTAAATTTCATTTTGTCAAATACTGTATCATTATTTATATTTACATTATTTTTATAATTAAGATTAATATAATATATAAATTCATTTATATTATTAGAAAATCTATTAAGAGTATCTTGTCCACCCTCTATAATACAATGTACTATACCTATTTCATACATCTTATTTTTTAAATCTTCAATATTTCTACAAAATAATACATTAAGTAAATGTCTAAATCTGCATTGATATTCTAAATTAAAACAAACATAGATAATATTATTTGTAGTTTCATCTGTATTATAACAATTTATAAATTTTAAATCATTATCTATTACAAATATAGTATAATTATTATACTTTTTATAATCATATCCTATATCTAAATTCGGCTTATCTATTAACCATGTATTTGTTCCTACTAAAATTCCATTACAACTACTTCTTAATTTATGATTATCTTTTAGAGCTTCTTCATTATAAATTAAAAATTTTTCAATTGATCCACTAGTATAAATATTATTTATATACATTGCTATTTTTCCTGTAAAAAATGGTGATCGAGTTTTATTATAATGTATATAATATTTTAAACTTTCTTCTATTGTATCTTTATGTAATGCACAGTTCATAAAATCATCATGTATTGAATTATTTAACATCTATAATTTATAATAACAATACATCTATTATATTTTCTATATTATATATTTTCTAATATAAATTATATTAAACATACTCAATTTAACTATATTAAATGACAAATATAGCTTCTGACAGTTTAAATATTGAATCTATAAAAAACGATTTGGAGAGAGATGGATATGTTGTAATACCTGATATTTTCGATAAAAATGAAATTGATGAATATATCGATGAATTTAATTTATGGTTAACACGCGTAAAAGATTTAGAATCTTTACATGAAAAGATAGATTTTCATGGAATATTTAAACATCATGAGGTTGGACATCAACGTTTTGCATGGTTAGCCAGAACTAATCCCAAAATTATTCAAATATTTAAACAATTATGGAATACTGATGAATTAGTTACCTCTTTTGATGGGTGTTGTTATTATAGTTATGATTATTGTAGCGAACCGAGATATTGGACTCATAGTGATCAATCACAAACTAAAATAGGTTGTCATTGTCTTCAATCATTTATGAGTTTAACAGACAATTCTGAAAGAACATTAATTGTATATAGAGGAAGCCATAAATTACACGAAGAATATTTTAAAGAATATGAAATAGAAAATCTAAGCGATTGGAATATTATTAAAGAAGAATATATTGAACGACTTGAAGATACAAAAGAATATTTAGAAATAAAAAAAGGATCATTAGTTATATGGGATTCTAGAACATTTCATCAAAATACTTGTGGGACACCTTCATGTTGCGAAGAGAGATTAGTACAATACTTATGTTATTTACCGAAAGACCATGAGTTAAATGATCAAGCAATGCAAAAAAAGAGACGTCAATATTTTAATACTAGACGTACAACTAATCATTGGCCATATCCTATGAATGCTATACCTAGACAACCTAATACATACAATTATTATTTTAATGATAACATTGAGATAGACTATGATACTTTACCGGTTCCGATTTTAGATGATTTAATAGAAAAAATAGAAGATTTATTATAAATATTTTAAATTTAATATGAGAGAATTATTTATATAATCAATATAAATATAAATAATATGGAAAATAAGGATATTACAAATGAAAATAATGATGTTATAAATAAAACTAGTAACATAATTGATGATAATAAATCAGATACAAATAATACAAATAATACAACTAGTCCATCATTTTCATCACAACTAACACCATACAATATTATATCAGGAAATATATTACAAACAAATGCATGTAATCGAATTACTGATATGATATTAATTATATTTACTATTGGAGGATTATCATTTGGTGCTATATCATGGTTTGTAATTGATAATATTACTGCAATGGGATATTTAATGTCTGGATTATTTTCTGGTATATCATTATGTAGTATAAGACGTATGCGTCTTAGAGCATCTTTACAGTCATCTGTAAATGTATTAAAAGAAGAAAATGATGAATTAAAAGAACATAATGATGATCTAAAAGATAATATTGGAGAATTAGAAGGAAATATAGATGAACTCGAAATAGTATCTAAATCTTTAAATAATGATTTAACAATGTTAAAAGAAACAATTGGTATATTTGGAGAAAATTCTGATCAAATTATAGAAAATTTGAGAGAAATATATAATAACTTAAAAAAAGAAAATGAAATTCAATCTTCTATTAATAAAAACTCCGTATATTTACATATATTACATATAATACGACATTATGATAAACGTTCTGAATTTATACTTACAGCTAATGATCTAGATAAAGCTCGACAAACATTAACTAATGCATTTCCAAATTTAGATTATGAATTACTCAAACAAAAATTGAAAAATAATAAAATAACAGCAGAAAAAATATTAGAATCAATTACACCTTTACAGATTTCTTAGATTATTTTCTTAGAGTGATTTAATACACATCGAATATAATAAACGATTAACAAAATACATCAAGAAAGAAGCTACTAAATTGTATAACAAAAATGCAACATGTCTCATTTTATCTTTATCTTTCTCTCTTAAAAAATTAATAAAAAACATTAATACAGAATATATCATAAGAATTATTCCTAAAACTCCCAAATAATAGAAATAGTCACAATATTCTTTACCTATAGGATCCATTAAACCCATTATATTATTCATTATAATATAATAAATTATTATATTTTCTGGATTAATAAAATATAATAAATAGAAAAATAAATATCATTCTTTAGAATCATTCATCTTGATCTTTTTCTAATAAATATACATTTCCACATATATTTTTTATTACTTTCTCTCTACATGCTTCTATTGAACTTGTACATTTTCTTACTAAATTAATATATTCTGTTTGTAAACTATCATCTGTTTCATAATCAGGATGTTCTTCAGTCCACTGCTTTATATTTTTCATTTGCTTTAATTCTACTTCTTTTAATAAGTGATCTATATGTTCTCGATTAGAATCCTTTTCCCATTCTTGATTTTTAACATATAATGTTTCTCTCTTTTTATCAGTACAATGCATCGGTCTCTCATAAAGAGACAATTTATTCATATTATCAATAATAATATTAGTAAGACCTTCAGATAATCCTTTATCACGTGTTGTTAATAGATTTTTCATTGAAATTTCTAATTTATCTATAAATTCATCTATTGATAATGCATCTTTACATTTTTCATTTAAAAACATATTAATATTAAATCTTTGTTTTATATTATTTGTAGTATTACCTAAATTAGGTAATATATCAATTATTTGTTTTTGTTGAGTAACCAATAAATTCTTTATTTCTGTATTTTCTTTTATTACTTGTAATAACAAAGTTTTATAATCTATTGCTTGTTCATCATTTTCTAATCCTACTATTTTATTTGTTAATGGTAATTCATTTGTCTCAATTGATTCTTTTGTCTCTGTCAATAAATATTTACATTGCTTTTTATGTTTCCATAATCCTGATCGTGTTCTAAATCTTTGTTGACAATCACAATACAAAAAAGCTACTTTTTGGCTAGTTTTTGTTTCCATTTGTTTCTCTGAATGTTTTCGTGTTAATAAATGTTTGGAAAAATTAGATTTCTTATCTGTTTTATATTTACAATTTATACATTCAAAAATATTACTACTTTTAACTACTTTTTGTGTTTCCATTGTTTCTATATAATGGAAACAAAAAAGTATCTAAATAGTTTTAGCAATAAATTCATTTTTTTGTTACCATAATTTTTTAGTTAAAAAACAACAATTAAGAGCATTATGGTGTAAAATGTAATTTTACTATAATTTTCAACATTTTTTTTAAAAATCAAAAATTGGACATTTTAAAATGTCCAAATCCCGAATTTTTTGGGTCTTATAAAATTTATATTTTTTAATTTTTTATTAACGTTTTAAAAAATATATATGATATTATTAATTTATTATCATTATCAATAATATATTTATTTATTAATATTTCTAAGATTTAAAATTGGATAATACTAAATTTCTTGATTTATATTTTTGAGATATTTCATTTATTGCTCGATTAATAGGTATATTTTTTAATACCTTTAATGATATTTTATAATCTTTTTTTGAGATATATACATTGTAATCTATTATTTTTAAAATAATAGATTCCATTTTATTTATTTCTTCGATATCCATATTTAAAATATTCGACCATGTAATATTATCGTAACAATCATCATCTAATAATTTTGATGATAACATTATAGATATAGTTATTAACTTATATTGTTTGTTAATTGGAATATTAATACCTTTTATTATTAATTTATTTATTATAATAAATGTAGATGTCAATATACTAGATATATCATCAATTAATATTAATTTTTTTAATATTAGTTTTTTTAGTATTATATTAATACTATCATACAATGAATAATTTGAATATGAAAATAAAAATTCATTAGGTAATTCTTTGGTAAATATCTTATCGAATGGATATGTATTAATATAAAATATAATAGCTATAATCATTCTATCCATTATTTATTATCAAAATTAATATAATTAATACTGTATATAAAATATACCTATTTTATATCAATTTTATATAATATTAATTTTTCTTAATCTGTTAAATTTTCATCTGATAAATATTTTTGATTATTTTTCCATTCACTATATTTTGGACATTTTGTATAATTAAAAATTCGACAAATAAATCTTGCATTATGTCTACAAGGACATTTACACTCATTTTTTATTTTATTATTACTAATTGGTAATTCTGTCCACATTGATAGTGTTTGTGGTTTATCTATATTATGTCTAATACAACAATTACATTCTATTGAAAATTGTAATTTTTCTTGCCATGTATCACCTTCTATATTTGCTAAAAATGACATAAATTCAATTATATATAATTGAATTTATAAATATATAAATATTTGTATATATTTATATAATTCAATTTTTAAAATTATATAATTATTTTTAAAATTGAATTTAGTTTTACTACTATTTATAATATATTATTAATAGTATCATGACTTCTATTGATCCTAACACAATTGATTCTAATAATAGTAATTATTTATTTATTATTGATTCTATTACATGTCCTATTACCCAAGATGTTATGATAGATCCAGTTCTTGCTAAAGATGGACATACTTATGAACGTTCTGCAATTGAACGATCATTGGAATCTAGTCCAATATCACCATTAACACGTATACCTATGTCAATAAATGATTTAACAACAAACTACGGAATAAAAGCTTTATGTAATCAATATCATCAAGGTTTATTTGGCAATAATAATTTAAATAATCCTTCTACTATTTCAAATAATAATATTATTTTAGATCATACTATTTCTAAAAATAGTGAAAATAAAATAATGATGACATTTAGTGTAGATGAATCATCTATGCCAGATAATTTATACTATAATTGTTTACCACAAGATATTATTATTTGTATTGATGAATCTGGTTCTATGAATGATGCAGTTCAAGCAAAAGATAAAGATGGCAATCGACTTGAAAATGGTTTTTCGATACAAGATATTATAATTCATGCAGCAAATACTGTTACAAAAACACTTCCAAAAACTTCACGTTTAAGTATAATAACATTTAGTAATAAAGCTAAATTACTATTTGATTTAACATTGATGACAGAAATTAATCAAATTATGGCAATAGAAAAAATTTCTAAGATTAAACCTACTTATCAAACAAATATTTGGAGCGCAGTTGATATGGCTTATAATATTTTGAATTCTCGTAGTGATAAAACACGAAATGGAAATATAATTCTTCTAACAGATGGCGATCCAAATATTTCACCTGCTCGTGGGGAAATTGATACTTTAAAAAGATTACGTAAAACTACAAATTTTTCAGCATCACTATATACATTTGGATTTGGATATGGTATTAAACCTGGTTTATTATATAATATGGCTAAATATGCTAATGGATGTAATGCACATATCCCAGATGGCAATTCTGTAGGTGATGTATTTTGTCATTATATTGCAACAATATTAACTTCAGTAGTAATGAATTTACAATTACATATTAAATATGATAATGAACAAGATTTTGAATCATTATCTCCTATAATGGGAGATTTTGTATATAATACTGATGATATGGATAGCAAATATATTATAATTGATTTGGGAACTGTTCAATTAGGACAAATTAAAAATATTATTATGAATATTGATATAAATTCTACAAATTTTAGATATTTTTATACATACAAAATCTGCGGAAAAGCATATAAAACAGATTTATGTGAACCACATATTGATGATATTACTACTGAAGATTATGTAATTAATAAAGAAATTGCTAGATATACTGTAGTTGAAGAAATTTTAAAAATCATTAAATATAGAGAAGCAAATAACAAAAATTTAGCAATTGAAACATATAATAATTTAGAAAAATATTATTCAGAGAATTTATTTGATCAAAAATTAATGGATAATATCAAAGATCAAGTTAAAATGGCTATTGAAAATGATGTTTATTATAACAGATGGGGAAAATTATATTTAGAACAGTGGTGTCAAGCATTATGTAAACAAATTTGTCCTAATAATAAAGATTTGGGATGTGATTTTGGTGGAAAAATATATAAAGATGTACTTGATATTGCAAGTGATATATTTGATACTTTAGAAGCTCCTGAACCAAGTTTAATTGGAAAAAATGATGATTCACCTGATGATAATTTACATAATAATAATTTAGTCAATCATAATTTAGTCAATCATAATTATAATGTCGATTTTCGCGGAATATATGGAACTACTACATATAGTCGCCCTCCTTTACCACAACGTACTAGAACGTTAGATCAATATTCTGGTGGAGCATGCTTTGATCAAATGTGTGAAATTACAATGGCAGATGGAAGTAAAAAAATATTAAAAGATATAGTAAAAGGCGATATTATTGAAACTATCGATGTATTTAATAAAAGTAATAAAACTGAATCTACTGTTGTATGTGTACTTAAAACTATCATTTCTCATGGTAAAACTAGTTTAGTTAATTTCCCAAGCGGATTAAAAATAACCCCATGGCATCCAATTAAAATATTAGGTGAATGGGATTTTCCTATTAATTATGTTAAACCTGAAATTCAATCATGTCAAGCAATTATAACACTTGTTCTTTCTGATAATCATGTTGCAATAATTAATGATATTCCATGTATTACATTGGCACATAATAGTACAGATAAAATTCTTAACCATTCATATTTTGGAACAAGTAAAATTATAGATGATCTGAAAATGATTACAGGATGGAATAACGGTTATATTGTAATTGATGAAAACTGTTTTATCCGTAAAGATAATATGATAACAAAAATTATAAATCCTACTAAAAGTGAATTACCAAAATTAAAGCGTAATATTGCATTCGGAAATATATAACATATAAATTAACAAATTTACATTATTAATATCTTATAATTCTATTAATAATATCATAAATTTATATTAATAATATCTTAAATTTATATTAATAATATCTTAAATTTAAAATTTTCCAATATTTATATTTTATAATCCTTTTTTTTTATATCTTCTTCTACTTTTTGTTTAAATTTTGGATTTGTTATTAACATTGCAAACATTACTATATTAAAAACGATAGCTAAAATAAGTAAACCCCATGCAATTTTATTACCTTTATAATTGCATAATATTTGTAACAAAATAATTGGTACTAAAAATCCTAATGATATATGAATCCAATTATGAGATAACATTTTCATTTGAAATTCATATCCAAACAAAAGTGTAGATATCAACGAAAAAACAATATATTAAATTATATATATCAAGCTTTGATGACATAAAAACTTTCCCATTTATATATAAAACATAATATTATATTAATTTATAAATTTTATAATATATAATAAAATATCATCTGTTATTATCCATTTCTCATTATTAAATATTTTAGTAATTAATCTATATGTATATGGTTTTAAATATGTTTCAAATTTTTTAATACATATAAATTCTATTAATAGGTCAAATATTCTAGATGATGGTGACCATTTATGTCCACACGTAAGAGAATTACAACATAAACATGTTTTATTATTTGGAACATCATTAAAATATTTATTGGCTAATGGAATATTAATACATGTAAAAATATATGCATTTAATAATTTTTGATTATATTCATTCAATAATAATTTATAATTATTTTGTTGTATTATTTTACTACACCATAATTCATATTTTATATATGAATTATTATGATATGGTATCATTAAAGTAGGAGCTCTAAAAGGATAGTTTTCATTTAAATTAATTTCTAATAATATCTCATTTTTTTTAGAATACAAACCTAACTTATTTATAATTAATTCATCACCAATATCATATACTGAAAAATTTATTTTATGTTCTATCAACATTTCATTTAATAAATTTAATTCTCTCATTATGCGTTTTTGTGACATAATACTTATTTAGATATATAAAATATTCAATTTTAAATATTCAATTTTAAATATCTATTTTAAATATCTATTTTAAATATTCAATTTTAAATATAATTATTATATATATGATTACTAGAAAACATAAACGATTACGAAAACGTAAACATAAACGTTCACATCGACGATTCAGTGGAGGAAATCCTATTGAAAATTTAGGAAATACTATTAGTAACGCTACTTCTAATTTAACTACACAACTTAATGCTCATCCACAAGTAAAAAAACTCAATAAAAGTTTAAAAATATCAAATATTTTTTTAAACGATATGAAAAATACTTTAGGAGATAATGCTGAAGAAAAATTGGAAAAGGCAAAAAAATTACATGATTCTCTAAGTAAAAAAAGAGCAAAAATGGTAGCTGATCATCAAAAAGTGAATAGTAAACAAACAGAAGAATTAAAAAAATTAGATATTAAAATTCAAAAAGCAAATGATGATATTGAAAAATTAACATCACAGATTAATACAAAACAAAATGATCCTGTAAATATAACTCAAAAAGTAGCAAAACCTACCCAAGCAAAACGTGTACAAGCAAAACGTGTACAAGCAAAACCTGCTCAAGCAAAACCTGCCCAACAAATAAAAGCATAATTACATTGATAAAATTAAAATTGATATTTTTATTAATATTATTAAAGATATTAATAAAAATATTATAACTATAATGACTAACCAATTGATGAACATTTTGCACCAACATCTCTGTTTGCGTTGCGATGTAGATAACAATCATAATGGTAAAATGAAGTTAGGGTGTGTCGCGTTCTCAGCTACTCAAAATCATCAGTGTGTTTTACGCGTTTGGAATAAATCAATACAATATAAATAATAAAGCATCTTCTAATAATTATGATTCTATTCATGCTGAGGTTGACTGTGTAAAACAATTAAAAAAAATGAGAAAGTTGACATATATTAATTTGATAGTATTTAGAACAAATACTTGTGGAAATATATTAATGATGGCAAAACCATGTGAAAATTGTTTAAAAACCATTGATACTACTCTCTTTAAAAAAAATTATAGATTAAAAACATTATATTATACTGATAATAATTGTATTATTAAAATGCGATAATTTATAACTATTAAAAAGATTAAGTTATTAAGATAAAATAATAAAAATATTATAATAAATTAATTTATTATAATATGAATAATTTCAATCTTGATAATTATAATTTGGACACTACTATGTATTCATTGACAGAATTAGAAAATTTATTTAATTTAAGCAATCCATATACTGTTAATGATTTAAGTAATAAACGAGAAATTTTAAAAAATAAAATTTTATCAATGACAACATTAGATAATCTTAAACGAGATAATATTATTATTTTTTTAAATAATATACATGACCATTTATTAAATAATTTAAATTCACAAAATATATATTTTTCAGGTACATCTAATCTATCTAATCAATCTAATCAATCTAATCAATCTAATCTATCTGATATAGATAATTCTACTTTTTTAAATACAAATAATGGAAAATTAGTAAATACAAATAATTATCCACCTGGTTTTTTAAATCCTATTAATATTAAAACTATAAAAAAAGCTATAAATATAGATTCAATATTTAGATCAGACTATTATAATTCTAAAAGTACAAATTATACAATAACTTTACCAGAACGAATAAATAAAATTGTTTCTATGCGTATTTCGAGTATTCAAATTCCACTTACATATCATGCTATTTCACCTGAATTAAAAAATAATAGTTTTACTATTCAATGTGGATCATCTGGACAATCCGTAACTATTGAAATACCCGCAGGAAATTATGAAACTCAATTTTCTAAATCTCTAAGAGCAGCAGATATTGAAAGTGCTATAAATTATCAATTACAAAATTGTAATAATTCAGATATATCAAATAATATTTGTTTTACAGTAGATAAAATAAGTGGTAGATCTGTTTTTGCTTTATTACCAAATAGTAATACAGAAACGATAAAACTTCAATTTAATACTGAGAATGATTCTTTACCTTTAACATTTAAATTAGGATGGCAATTAGGTTTTCGTGCTGCTGAATATACAGGTAAATCTATTGTATCTGAGGGTATATGTTATATTAGTGGTCCACGATATCTCTTTTTAGCTATAGATGATTTTCAAACAACTGCTAATAATTATTTTAATGCAACATATAATGAATCCATCTTAGCTCCAAATATTATTGGAAGAATTAATATAGGTTCAATTGCTGAAAACCAAACAATATATAAAAGTGGCCAAGATGATGATTTTGGTGATTCACTTAATAGAACTCGTGATTATTTTGGCCCAACTGATATTCATAGATTAGCAATAACATTATATGATGAATATGGTCGTATAATAGATTTAAATTATATGGATTGGTCTATGGTTTTATCATTTGAATGTTTATATGATTAATATTCTGGATGATTAACTATAAATTTAGTATATTTTACTGGTTGAGCAGGTTGTATTTTTGCTGTATAAACTCCAGAAAATTCAATCTGTAATTGTGCTAAATCTTGATTTGATATACATTCAAAATTTACATGAACATTATTTGATATATCATTAAAACTTTTTGCATCAAAATTTAACTCACATGCACATGATCCTTCTGAAAAAGTAATGAATGAAAGATTTTCACAACCTTGAAAAGATGATTCAGAAAAAATCTTCATTGAATCAGGTAATTTTAATGTTTTTAAACTTATACAATTTTGGAAAGCACTTTTAGCAATTGTCGTTAAATTTGGTTCACCTAATAAATTCAATCGATTTAGACTTTCACAGTTTTTAAAACATTCATCTGAAATTGTAGTTAAATTAGTATTAAACCGAACTTCTCTAATATCAGAAAAATTTGTTAGGACAGGTGACTCATCTATTGCTTGTATTATATCTTCACGTGTTAATATAGCACTAGAATTATCTACTTGTACCCAAACGTCTTCTAGATCTTTTATAAATGTAAAATTATCTATTTCATGATATGTAACATTTGTACCTGGTGAAAATACTCCACTACTATTTAATTTTGCAGAAAAATCGGACGCTGAACCATAATCTTGACTACTATAAAAAATATCTATATTTTCACTAGATTCACCAAAACAAAGATTACCGAAATTAGTTATCTGACTTCCTGGTTCAAAAATTATTTCATTTAATTGTGTACTAAAGAATGCTCTTTCACCAATTGATTTTATATATTTATTAACAAATAAATTTTTTATATTTGTATTTCGACATGCTATATCACCAATTATTTCAACTTTATTACTGTATAAAGTATTTATATTTAAATTTTCTAGACAACCTTCACCTATTATAGTAATATTATCGGGAATTTGATAATCTAAAATATCCACATTCTGTATTGTTTTTATTTCTGGAAAACAAAATGTAGATGAATTTGGTTGACCAAATATTATATACTTATTTACCATTATTATATAATAATAGTATAATTAATATTATTATATCTAAAATATAGATCAAAATATACATCAAAATATAGATCAAAATACTAATTACATTTCAAAAATAATATTTGCTATATCTCTTGGTATATCTTTAATTTGAATATTTTTACATAATATCAATTCATTTTCTGTATTATCAACTATATTACTCGAATTATCTACACTATACTGTATCGCTTCACTTGATCTAGTAAACAAATTACTGCATGTTGTTGATTGATCGAATACTAAATTTGAAGGATCTATTATTAATAAATTATCAGTGTTAGACGATGATGAATTATATGGTTTAATATGATCACATGATAAATCATGCGAATTTATTAATTGTTTTACTAAACATGGTGTTGATATATTACATTTTAAATAATTACTATTATTTATTGTATAATCAAAATTTTTAATGATATTTCTACAAATATCTATATTTAAATTATTATAAAAAACATTAAATTTTTGCAAAATATTATAATCTTTTATAGATGTAATTTTATTACACGAATTAATTTTAAAACAAGTATCATTATAATCTTCAACTAAACCATCTGTTGGACTATTATATAAAATCTTAACATGTTGAAATTTTTCTCGATTACATAATTTTTTTACATAATCACTTGCTGTATCTTTTCGTGGTTGGCTGAATAATCTAAACGACATTAAACTATGTATATATTTTATTTATTTTATTTATTTATTGTGAAAATAATTTATCTACAAGACCTAATTTTTTGCATTTAGTATAACTCATCATTATATCTCGTTTTAAAAAGTTATCTATTTGTGCTTGTTTAATCTTACCATTACAATGCTGTAGATATAAATTGCAAATTTGCTTTTGTAAAAATGTACTATTTGTAAAATGATCCTTCATTTGTTCATATGTTCCCCATGTTGATCCAGATAATTGATGAATTAACATGCTTGAATGTTTTGTCATATATCGTTCTCTACATACTATTGATAAGAATGTTGCTGCACTAGCTACATGTCCTTCAATAATAGAAACTACAGGAATTTTGGAATTTATAATTGTATCTACAGCACTGAATGCATCTGTTACATATCCACCTGGACTATTAATATGTAAATATATTTTTAAATTATCTATATTTATATCAAAATCAATTTTTGTATTTGTTTTAATATAACTTAGTTCTCGATTTAATTGTATAATAGCTTTATTTAATGCTAAAATTGTTTCTGTATTAACATCAGTATAAAAATATATATGATTATTTATAATAGTTACTTTATCATTATTATTAGATATTTGATTATGTGGTTCTTCTTCGTTTTTATTAATTAATGAATTTTGAATTTCATCTATTAATGAATTAGTAAATTTACGTTTTCTAGATAATTTTGATTCTATATGTGAACCCGCATACATTTGTAATATTTTAAATATATTAAATTAAAAATATATGTTTAAATAAAAATTGAAATATATTTAAACATTAATATTTAATATTATAAAAACAACTGAATAGCAACCATGGCTGGTACTATTTCTTCTTCTTCTAATATTAACATGGACCTATCTCAGCTTTCTTCATTGTATATTCCAGTTATTAATAATGTCGATGAAAAAGATATTATTAGAGCATTCCAATCAATGAAAATTGGTAATATTTCTCATGTAGACTTTGTTGTTAATCGCGCAAAACAAAGACGTGAAGCATTTGTTCATTTTGCACAATGGTATGATACTGATAATGCTTATAAATTACGCGAAGATATTATTAATCCTTATACACAAACACGATTTTACTATCGAGGAGATAAATATTGGCCACTACTTATAAATAAGAAACCAACTAGTAAGCCAAAAAGCAATGCGTCATATGATATCGAACAACGAATTGAAGCAATTCAAAACCAAATTGCATCTTTAGGATTTATGGCCAATGTACATGATGCTAATATTCGATTTCTATTGAAGCGAACTAATCATCATCAAACAGGTAATACGATAAATAGTGAAGATATTAAGCGTCAACGGATCGCTAATGTAGAAGAATACGATACTAGTCATACTTGCCATAATATGACAGATGCGTGGCAACCAAGCCAGTCAAGTGTGTAAAATAGTTAATTAGATAGGTAAAATGTAATTAAAAAAATATCTATAAAATATTTATAGATTATACAATATTTTATAAATATAGTATACTATAACGATAATAAATGCCTCATAAAGATAAAAACACAAGTAATAGAGAGAGAAAAACTACAAAAAATCATAATGGTAATGATAATCGAACGGGTAAATATAGTCAGAAGCATATAAGAATTCACATGGAAATTATTAATAAAGATAATGATAGTAACAAGAATACTAGTAACAAGAATACTAGTAGATATAATAAAAAATAATAAAAATTAGTAACAAAATCGATTTTTTAATTTTTATTTTTACAATATTTATACGGTGCACATGATGATTTCATAGTAAAACCTTTTATTTTTTTCATACATCGTTTTTTGGAAAACTTTCTAGGTAACTTAAAAACTTTTCCATCTTGTCGCCTACACTGTTTCGATCTTTTTCTTGTTTTACAACAATTAATCATTAAAATAATAATATATTTTGTTTTTTATTATTTTATTTTATATCCTTAAAGATTGATCATCTAAGATTCATCATCTTAGATTCATCATCTAAGATTCATCATCTAACATTAAAAATCATTTTCTTTCTCTCTTTAAATGTTTTTGCTTTAGTGCGTTTTCCTAAAAATTTATAATATTTATTACTTAAATTATATCTCTGTTTAACATTTTTGGCATTTTTATAGCGTGTTTTCTGATGTTTTAACATTGCTTCCATCCGAACTTTCATTATCATACCAACTTGCCAAATTCTTTTGTGACTATATTTTTTTGTTTTGTATAATCTCTCTAATTTTTTGATTGTATTTTTGATATCATCGATAGTTTTATATTTAATCGTTATAGTATCATCTGGATTTTTATCAATATATACATCAAAGGATCGTTTTGGATCATCGGGATTATATAAAAAGTTCTTTCTGGATTTATTTTTTCTAGATTTATTTTTTCTAGATTTATTGTTTCCGCCTTTCTTATCATGTTTTGATTGAAATATAATTTTTTTAATATATGGCTTTATCTTTATCGAACTGGCTGATTCTATTACTTGTGGATGTCGCTTTGCTAGATATGCTTCATAATATCTATCTTGACATAAACACCATTTATCACCAGGTTTAACAACACTCGATAAATCATTACCTTTTTTTGCTGTATAATCTAAAAACTCTTTATCGACTTTAGCACATACAAGATGATTGCCACAGTCTCCTGTTGATTCGCGACAATATCCATCACGATTATAACCTGTTAATGGATTTTTAGAACAAATCTTTAATGTTTTATTATTTATATTTTTCATTGATTTTATCGTCTTATAATATAATTTTATAATTATGTTCTAGATTTTTTATAATTATAATAAAGTAATTATGATAAAGTAATTATATTATAGATTTAATTAAAAATATAAATTGATTTTTTATCGTTATATATATTAATGTCAAGATTTCGTTCAAAGACTCATAATAATAGACTTAGAAAAAAGACTAAAAAGACAACTAAGAAAACTAAACGAAAAAAAATGGGCGGAGGAATTATGCCTGTTGCGTTAAGAAATGGATTATTAGTTGTTCTACTTGGAAGAGAACGCCAAGAACAATTATGGGCAGATTTTGGTGGAGGAGGAGAAGGCAGAGAATCTCAATTTATGACTGCTATACGTGAAGGCGGTGAAGAATTAAATGGATGTCTTGGTACTGGAAAACACCTGAGTATGCGTGTAAGAAAAAATCAGATTGCAGAAATCAAAAATGGAGAGAAATTTGATAATCGATATGCTAGCTACCTATTTAAAATACCGTATTCAGATAATTTACCAGAATTTTTCAATAATAATGACTTATTTATTAGCGAAAAAATACCATATGAAATTGAACGTTCTCGAAAAACTCATAATGGGCTTTTTGAGAAAGATGAGATTAGGTGGTTTACAGTTGGAGAGATTAAGCGGAATTTATCGAAATTTCGACCACATTTTGTGCCTATTATGGAAAAAGTAATAGCCGAGGAAAAATCATTGATTAGGGGGTTGCGTGGTTAAATTATGTATATTATTTATCTCTTTTTAGGATGGGATTTTCTCGTATGAGATTTACGCTGTTTTCGTGATCGTTTCTTTTTATAGGATTTTTTACGTTTTTTACCTCCCATAATGGGTACGGATTTGATATCTATCATTTCTTTATATGCGGCAATATATTCTGGCATATTTTTTATAAAATCTTCTTTAAAGTTTGGTCCCGAATAATTAGATTCAGCAAATTCACAAATATTTCTTATTAAATCTATATTTTTTTTAATATATCTGGTCATGTAAATATCATTCATAATATTATCGCAAGATGATGTTCTGTTTAATACTTCGGAATTGAGGTATAAACCAGCGAATTCCATTAATACTTTATAATATGTTTATAATTTAAATTTATGCTTAAAATGGGGAATAATTTTCCGTGATATATTTAATGATACAAGATATTGTTGAATCCAGCGGGGAAATCGCCATAAGTCGCCAGACGGCTTCATACGCGATAAAAAATGGGGAATTGTCCATTGCGATAGAACAAGCATTAACTATTGAAAACGAGGTAGTAGCTGGAATAGTTAAACGAGACGTTGCAAACTATGGAATCGTTTATACACCGATCGAAATGGTAGAAAAAATCATTGGATTGATTCCAGATCGATATTTTTCTGATCCCGAACTCAAATGGTTGGATGTAGGGGCTGGTTGCGGAGCATTTAGTTGTGTGGTTTATTCACGATTGTATTGGGGATTAAAGGAGGTTATTAGTGATCATGGGGAGCGACATAATCATATTATTACGACGATGTTATATATGGTTGAAAATTATCCAGTTCATATTGTTAAGTTAAGAGAGATATTTGGTGAAAATGCCAATATTATAGATAAAGATTTTTTAAGTGGGGAAATCGCTTCAAGTCACCTGACGGCTTCACACTCGATAATTAAAAACAGTAAAAACGTCGTAAAACCCAAATCGGTTGAACTTCCGTATAAATTCGATTTTGTTATTGGAAATCCACCATATAATACTGGTGGGAAGATTAAAACACCGTCTGATAAAAACGCATCGAAAAAAGAAGATGGTGTTGCAGCATATGTAGAATTTGTTAAGAAAAGTTTGAAAATGTTGCGTTATGGTGGATTTTTAAATATGATAATCCCCAATATTTGGATGAAGCCCGATAAGGCTGGACTATATAATTTATTGACCGGTCTTAATATTGTGAAATTATGTTGCTTATCTGCAGGTGAAACTAATCGAGAGTTTCGATATCAAGCCCAAACTCCAACCAGTTTTTTCTTGATAGAGAATATTGAAGATCCGAATGATGGATATAAAACAATTCCTATTCTAGATGAAACATTTAATAGTATAGAGCCCACAAAGTATCGAATGTTGCAGAATTGGCCTATTCCATGTCATGGTATCTCAATTGTAAATCGTTTAATAAGATATGTGGAAAAGCCAGATATAGGACATTTGCTATTTTACAAGACAAATGGATGTTCAAAAATGACTAGAATATCTCACAAGAAAGGGTTTGATATGGATGGTAACATGGATAAATCATTTCATTATTGTAATATTAAGACATGTTATATTAATAAACAAGATGGTTCTACACCATATTTAGTTACTAATTGGTCTGATAAACTATGCCCATACTATAAGACTCCGAAATTAGTATTGGCACATAAAATGTATGGATTTCCATATTTGGATATTTCGGGAGAATATGGAATATCGACTCGTGATAATTATGTTATATCTGGTCATGATTATTCTCTGGACGAATTGCGTGAAATAGGTGCATTTCTCTCTACACGC
>Ga0181380_1000418_pt1 | contig 19261 bp, 30 predicted proteins | sample 3SPOviralmetaG_FD_130116 | JGI IMG/M metagenome (GOLD analysis project Ga0181380, IMG submission 130116) | Marine viral communities from the oligotrophic San Pedro Time Series (SPOT) site, San Pedro Channel, CA, USA - 3 SPOT_SRF_2009-08-19 | ecosystem: Environmental > Aquatic > Marine > Strait... | reverse complement strand
GAACAAAACTGGAGTTCCTGGTCAAGTCCCTTCCAAGTAGTTCATACAATTTTTGATAATAACCCCCATATTGATGGGTTTATTGATTCATTTGAAGGCGATGCTTTTAATGATCATTACAGAATTACAGATGGTAGTGATACACCCCTTATGGAGGAATTACTAAGATTTTGGCAGTTTAATAATTTTGATAACATAGAACCAGAGTTATACTTTACAGATAAAGAAATAAAATTATCTAAACAAATAATTAAAGAACACTGTGATGGAAAATTTGGGACTTTACTAATTTCTAACCGCTATAAAAATGAAGGGAAAAAATTAATTCAACAAAAGTTAGATGAATATAATTTACCTATGTTCTATTGGACTTCTAAAAAAGATAGTGGTTTTAAATTCAAAAGAGCATTAGATTTAAGACATGTGGATACTCGTATACAATTGTGCATTAAAACATTAGCAACTTTTAATGTTGGTAACCAAACAGGGGTAAATGATACAATAGCTAATTATGTTCCTACTTACACAGTACCTAGAGGTAAATTAGGTTCTAATTACATTAAAAGCGAAATATATCTATGAGAATAGCAGTATACACTTCAATATTTGGTAAATACGATATACTCCATGAGGATCAATTCCAAATGGAAGGAGTAGATTATTTATGTTTTACGGATGAAGATTTACAATCTAATACTTGGAATATAATTAAATCAACCCCTATATATAATGACCCCAACAGGAACGCTAAAAAATATAAAATTTTACCACATAGATACCTTCAGGATTATGATTATTCTGTATGGATAGATGGGAATATTTTAATAATATCAGATATTAGGGATTTAATTAAAAAAAGTCACTATCAAGTTTTTGATCACAATAAGACTATTTTAGACCCTAGAGATTGTATTTACCAAGAATATAATGCTATTATGCAATTAGGACAACAAAGTGGGAATTATAAAGATAATCCCCAATTAATGCATAAACAAGTAAGTAGATATGTAAATGAAGGATATCCCTCCAACAATGGTTTAGCTACTAACCCTATTTTACTTAGGAAACATAATGATCCCGATGTAATAAAGAATATGGAAGACTGGTGGGTTGAAATAAAATATGGTTCTAGAAGAGATCAATTAAGTTTTAATTATATAGCTTGGAAAAATGATTTTAAATTTAATTATTTAGAGGGTGATAGTAGAAAAAATAAATACTTTTTACAAACGGGTAAACACCAAAAAAGAAAATAAATGAATTATAAAGAAACTCGCCCTTGGGGTACATTTGAAAATCTACTAGATTCAAACTATTGTAAGGTAAAACAAATTATAATTAAACCTGGGCAATCACCTAGCTACCAATATCACTTTAAAAGAGAAGAAGTATGGGTAGTAGTACAGGGTGAAGGGGAATTAAAATTAAATGATAAAATAACCCCTGTTATTGCAAATCAAATAATTCATATCCCAGTTGAAGCAAAACACCAAATAAAAAACACGGGTAACACAGATTTAGTATTTATTGAAGTTCAGTTGGGTTCTTATTTTGGTGAAGACGATATTGTTAGATTAGAAGATAACTATGGAAGAGTATAAGGTACTGATAACCACAAGTGGTATTGGTAGTAGATTAGGTAATCTTACTGATTTTACTAATAAATGTTTAGTTAGAGTAGGAGATAAACCTGCCCTATCTTATATAATAGAATCATATCCTAAAGATACTAAATTTGTTATTACTTTAGGGCATTTTGGTTCATATGTAAAAGAATTTTTAGAACTAACATATCCTGATAAAGATTTTACATTTATTAATGTAGATAAATTTAAAGGAGAAGGAAGTAGTTTAGGATATTCCATATTACAGGCAAAATCTTACCTCCAGTGTCCTTTCATATTTCATGCTAGCGATACAATACTAACAAAAGAAGATAAAATTCCTCTCCCTATTACTAACTGGTGTGCTGGAGCATACAAAGAAGAAACATCTCAATATAGAACTTTAAGAGTTAGTAATAGTAAAGTTACCCTTATAAATGAAAAAGGAGAAATCAACTATGACTATCCTTATATAGGATTATGTGGTATTAAAGATTATAAATTATTCTGGTCTTGTTTAGAAAATCTTCCTAATAAACATTCTTTGTCGGATGTACATGTTATTAATGAAATGTTAAAATCTATATCTTTTGAATTTAAACAAATTGATAAATGGTTAGATATAGGGAACGTTACGGAATTAAATAAAACTAGAAAACATTTTGGTAGTAGTATAGAAGTTTTAGACAAATTAAATGAATCAATTTACTTTTTTGATAACTTTGTTATTAAATTTTTTTCTGATCCTGTTACTAATAAAAATAGGGTAGATAGGGCTCTAAAATTATACCCCCTAGTCCCACAAATATTAGGATCAACTAATAATTTTTATAAGTACCAAAAAGCTGAGGGTAAACTTTTTTCTAAATCTGTAAATGAAGTATCATTTACTAAATTTTTAAAATGGGCCCATAACAACTTATGGATTAAAACAACTAAAGATTCTTTTAAAACTAGCTGCCATAAATTTTATATAGATAAGTCTTTGGATAGAATTTCTTTGTACCTAAAAGAATATACTGACTGTAACAATATAAATGGGGAGTCTTTACCATCTATTTACTCATTATTTGACCAAATTGACAAACAAAAATTATGTAATGGAATACCTAGCCAATTTCACGGTGATTTTATTTTAGACAATATAATAGAAACTAATAAAGACTTTACTCTAATAGATTGGAGACAAGATTTTGCTGGCGATCTAGAAGTAGGAGATATTTACTACGATCTAGCTAAACTTAACCATAATTTAACGGTAAACCATGGTATTATAGATCAAGGATTATATAGTCACTCTCCCGAAAACTGTTATATACTATGTAATAGTACTTTGCTAAGATGTAAAAAATTATTACATAAATTTATAATAGAACATGGTTATGACCTTAAAAAGGTAGAATTACTTACTTCTATAATTTGGTTAAACATGGCCCCATTACATGAATACCCCTTTAATAAATTTTTATTTAATTTTGGGAAATATAATTTTTATAAAAACTTACAATGAATTATCCTAAATATTACATAGGACCCATGTCTAAAAATATAGTAAATGCTATTATTGAATTTTGCAATGAAACAAAACATAATATAGGCTTAATTCCTTCTAGGAGACAAATAGAGTGGAATGGTGGATATGTTAATAACTGGACTACCGAAGAATTTAGCAAACATGCTATCTCACTAATCCTTAAAAGAGACCATTCTGGTCCAGGTCAAGGTTATACAGATGATGATGGTTTTACTTCTTTAAAAGAAGATTGTAAATATTTTAATTTAATTCATATAGATCCCTGGAAAAAATATCCTAAATATAAAGATGGATTACGATGGACTATAAAAATGATTAAATTTTGTTATAATCTTAATCCCAATATTGAGTTTGAGGTAGGAACCGAGGAAGCCATAAGAAAATTTGAACCCGGGAAATTAGATATGTTATTAAATGATCTTCATACTACATTAGAAGAAAAAATATTTGCTCAAATTAAATACTTGGTAATTCAATCAGGTACATCTTTAAAAGGTAATTTAAATACTGGAGAGTATAATAAAAATAGACTTTTAAATATGGTTAAAATAGCTAAATCTTGGAATTTACTTTCTAAAGAACATAATGGAGATTATATACCTGTAGATCTTATAAAAGAAAAAATGTCTTTAGGTCTAAATTCAATTAATATAGCCCCTGAATTTGGTCTTATAGAAACTCAAACATACATAGATAATAATATTGATTTAGATAAATTTTGGGAAATCTGTTATAATTCTAAACGATGGGAAAAATGGGTCAATACAGATTTTGATCCACTTACACAAAAAGAAGATTTAATTAAAATATGTGGACATTATGTTTTATCTAATCCTGAGTTTTTAAAAATTAAACCTAATATTGATACCCAAATTAAAACTAATATAAAGAAAAAATTATATGAGTTATATGGATAAAAGACCAGTTACTATATTTTGTGACATTGATGGTACTTTAGTAACACATACTAAACCTACAGATTCACAAAGGCCCTCACATAAATTAAATCTATTAGAAGGTACTATAGAAAAAATTTTAGAGTGGGATAAATTGGGTTATAATATTATTCTTACTACGGGTAGAAAGGAAAGTCTTAGAGAAGTAACTAAAAACCAATTAGAGGAAGCAGGAATCATTTATGATCAATTAATAATGGGTATTGGTGGTGGTAAACGTTATATTATAAATGATAGAAAACCTTATGGTGATGAAAATTATGCATTTGCCATAAACTTAGAACGTAATAAAGGAATTAAAAGTATAGAAATATGAGAGTAGCTTTATGTCTTTATGGATTAGTAGGCAGTGATAGAGGAAAGTCCTATGATAAAAAGGGGGGTACTGATGAAGTATTAAAAGAATGTTCTAATTCATTCCAAAAACACATTATTAATAAAAACAACACTGATGTATTTTTTCATACATGGGATTATGAATTTGAAAAAGAATTAGTAAAAAATTACACCCCTAAATTATATAAAACAGAACCCCAAAAAGTATTCGAAAATACAGTTTCGGGCCCCACAAAAAGAGTTCAAGCCCATTATAGTAAATGGTATAGTACAAAAGTTGTAAATGATCTAAGACAAAAATATGAAGCCGATAATAATTTTAAATATGATTTTGTTATAACTTCCCGTTTTGATATGATTTGGACTGTAGATGTTATTTGTGCAAATCTTAATAAAGATATTTTTTATATACCTGGAACTACAAAAGGAAAAGTACCATGGGGATGGCCTAATAATAAAAGTGGAACTGATTATGAAATAGACGATTTATGGTGTATTAGTAATAGTAAAAACATGGATGATTTTAGTTTACTTTATAACCATATTAACGACTATATTATAAAAGAAAAATGTCCAGTATGGAATAGTATATCTAACCACATGTTATCTGTTTATCATCTAAAAAAATTAAAATTATTACCTAATAAAACTAAAAGATTATTATGTGGGCCTGAATTACCTAATAATACGGGTTACAGTGATTACCAACTTTACAGAACCTTTTTAAAAAAGCAAAATAATGGAATTATATAAATACAAAAATTACGAGGATTATAAAAAAAATCAAATTGATGCTAATATAAGAAAGATAAATAATTCTTATGTTGATCCTAATTCTTTATGTTCTTTACTTGATTATTTAGTAAAAGACCTAAATATAAACCCAAAATTAATATTATGTCATGGTACTAGAAGAGGATTAGAACAACAATATATTATTGATTTTTTGAACCCTCTAGGCTACACTCCTGAAGTTATTGGTACCGAAATAAGCCCCACAGCTACAGATTATCCTCATACAATACAATGGGATTTCCATGAAACAAAACCAGAATGGATCAATAATACAGACATAGTTTATACAAATTCTTTTGATCACTCATGTAAACCACAAGAATGTCTAGATACATGGATGTCATGTCTAAATAATAAAGGAGTTTGTATTATAGAATATAGTCCGGATTGTGATAATAAATCTCAAGCAGCTGATCCTTTTGCGGCTACATTAGATGAATATAAAACTTTTATTAAAGAAAAATATGAAATTGTAGATGTATTAGTTAATGAAGGAATTCCCGATAATGGGCTTACCCATAAAGGTGTTAGATATTTTATTATTATAAATAATAAAAATGAGTAAGTGTATTTTAGTAGGAAATAGTTCAAATATTCTAAATAAAGAACTGGGATCCTATATTGATAGTTTTGAAAATGTAGTTAGGTTTAATAGGTTTAAAGTTAAAGATTTTGAAAAAGACTTAGGTACAAAATGCACCTACTGGGTATTAAATTATAAATTAACTACTGATAGTAGGAATTATTTAGTAAAAAATTTACCCAAAATAAAATCAGAAACAACAAACCTAGAAAAAGCTTTAATACTAACAACAGCAAAAGATAAGGGACAAATAAATAAAATTAAGAAACAAGTAGATATAGAAGTTATTTATAAAAGATTTGAACCCCTTTTTGATTCAAAACCTACTACTGGTCTTCTGGCAATTAACTATTTTTTAGAACAATTTTCCCAATTAACATTAGTGGGATTTGATTTTGGGAAAAGCAATCATTATTGGGGTAACCATAATATATCCGATATCCCCGGTAAACATGAATGGGGCAAAGAAAAAAAATACATTAACGATTTAGTCAAACAAAATAAAATAGAAATGATATGAACAACGAACAAAAATGGGTAACAATAGAAGAATAGCAGTTATAACACCTGTGTCCCATTTAGAAGGTATTATACCTTTACTTATGACTAAAGGTACTCCTTTTTTATATGAAGAAGCATCTAAAGACACTGTAAGGGAATTACTATTATCCCATAATATTGATACTATAGTTTGTAACCCTAATCAACAAACCTATAAAATAGATAAGGAATTATTAAATAATACAAATGTTAGTACTATTAATTCTTGCTCTACAGGCCTAAACCATATTGATTTAGATTATTGTAAAGAAAACAATATTAAAGTCCAATGCCACAAAAATGATTACGAATTAATTAACCAATTACCTTCTACATCTGAATTAGCCTTTGGTTTAATGGTATCTTTACTTAGAAATATCCCTGAATGTAATAATCATGTATCCAGGTATAATTGGGATTATACTCAATTTATGGGAAGGCAAATTAAAGATTTAAAAATAGGAATTATTGGATATGGACGTTTAGGAAAAATGATGGATGGTTATTGTAAAGCATTTGGTGCCCAAACTTTTATTTATGACCCTTATATTAACACCCCTCAAACTTCCCTTAAACAAATGTTTCAAATATGTGATGTGATATCTCTTCATGTCCATGTAACAGATGAAACAAAATATATGATTAATAAAGATTTACTTGGCTTAACCCAAAAAGATTTATACATTATTAATACCTCTAGGGGCGAAATAGTAAATGAATTAGATATAGTAGATGCTCTAAATACTAAAAAATTAACTGGGTATGGAACAGATGTTATTGAAAATGAATTTGATGACATAACTAAATCTCCTATTATTAAGGCTATGAATGAAGGAAAAAATATAATAGCAACACCCCATATAGGGGGTATGACGATTGAAGGTCAAACTAAAGCATATAAATGGTCAATAGATAAATTATGATAAAAGCATTTGTAATAATTCCTGCTAAAGGTGATTCTAAAAGATTAGTAGGTAAAAATAAAAGAATTATAGCAGGTAAAACATTACTTGAACACTCAATTGAATATGCTAAAAAATCCATATTAGCATCTTCTATTATAGTATCTACTGAAGATAAAGAAACTAAATCTATAGCAGAATCCTATGGGGTTAAAGTAGTAGGTAGAGATAAAGATTTTATGGGCGAAAGGGAAGTAGCAGATGTATATGTAAAAATATTTCAGGAATATGGTGATGATAGTTTTACTCATGTAGTAGGTGTACAACCAGATCACCCTGATAGGACAATACCATTGGATAAAATGTTAACATATACTGTAGAAAATAAATACGATGACTTATTTACAGTAGACCCTGATGGTACTAGAAACGGTTCAATTAGAATTACTAAAGCAGAACACGTTAAATCTGGATATATGAGTAGAAGAGTAGGTAGTATGACAGATAATTGTACTAATATCCACAGTGAACAAGATTTATTAAACGCAGAAAAAAACATAAATGAACGATTACATTAAATCACTAAAAGAAGCAGGTAAATTAAATATTTCTATTGATAAAAATAAAACTTTTAATTGGAAATATACTAAAATAGCGGGACCATGTTCTGTAGAGGGACCCGAAATAGTAGACATTGCTAAAAAAATAAAATCATTAGGTGCAAATGCATTTAGAGCAGGTGCATATAAACCGTGTACTTATCCCGTTCTAAAGGAAACTAATGGTTGGAAAGAAGGATTAAGAGAAGAGGGATTAAGATTACTACAACAAGTAAAACAAGAAACAGACCTACCTATTGTAACAGAAGTTATGGATGCAAGCATGATTGATGAAGTATCACAAGTAGCTGATGTATTTCAAATAGGTACTCGAAATTTCCAAAATTATACATTATTAGATGCTTTAGGTAAATGTAATACACCTGTATTATTAAAAAGAGGTACTTGGGGTACTATAGATGAAATTTTAGGGGCATGTGAACGTATTTTGGTAGGAGGTAATGATAATATTGCTATTTGTTTAAGAGGTGTAGTTGGTATGCCCAACTATAGACATGTGTTTCCTACTATTAGATGGGCCCCTGATTTAATGATGATTCCTGCATTAAAAGAATTAACTAACATCCCAATTATATATGACCCAAGTCACTCAACAGGATATAGAAACTTTGTTAAACCTATTTCTAAAGCGGCATTAGCAGCAGGAGCAGATGGACTAATTATAGAATGTCACCCAAGACCAGATGAATCTATTAGTGATCCCGCTCAGGCTATTAATTATAATACTTTAAATAATATATTCAATGGATAATATTAGTATTATAATAAGAAACAGAAACGAAAACGAATATATTGGCTTTGCGATCCAGTCATGTTTAGATCATTTTAACAAACCCGAAATTATAATAATAGATAATAATTCAACTGATGATTCTCTTCAAATAGTAAATCTATTTAAAGATAGGACTACAATTAAAATTATCCCTATTAACGATTATACCCCAGGTAAATCAATTAATTTAGGTGCTAAACATGCTACCAAAGATATAATTTTAGTCTTATCAGCACATTCTCAAATTACTAAAGTAGATTTAAAGGTTATAAAAGATGATTTAAATGAGGTTGCAGCAGTATTTGGTCAACAAACACCTATATATAAAGGTAAAAAAATATCAAAAAGATATATTTGGAGCCATTTTAAAGAAAACCGTGTAACAAATATGTTTTCTCAAATAGAAAACAGACATTTTTTACATAATGCCTTTTGTTTTTATAATAAACAGTTTTTACTAGATAATCCTATGCCCGAAATTTATTCTACTAAAGAAGATAGATATTGGGCAGCAGATATAATAAGTAAGGGTTACAATTACTATTATGACCCTACACACACAATTAATCATTTTTACACTACTAATGGTGCAACATGGAAAGGAATAGGATAATGAAAAATATAATTTTTATACCAAATATAAACACAGGGGATAATAGAAATAACCCCTATCACTATTCTGTAAAAAGTTATAAAAAATGGGCAGAACAATATGATGATATAGAAGTTATAGAATGGAGTGAAGCTATTATGGATCCCAAATTATTTAAAATAACTTTACAACGTTATTGGGTACATGATATACTAGAACATAACAAAATAGAATATGATCAGGTATTAATAGTTGATGCTGATACTATTATACATCCTAATTGCCCTAATTTTTTTAAGGAAACCGAAGGTAAATTTGGGGTAGTAATTAATAATGGGTGTTATGAGTGGGTTACAAGAAGTATAGAACAGTGGGGTAATGCTTTATTTCCTAATGAATCTAAAATCAAAACCTGGAAATATTTTAACGGTGGGTTTCAAATAACAAGTAAAAAGCATATTCCCTTTTATAAAAAGGTACAAAATTATTATTCAAATAATATAAACCATATTAACCATTTAACTAAACAGATAAAAGCAGGAACTGATCAAACCATCATAAATTATTTAGCCCAACAAAATAATATAGACACCGTTTACCTACCAGAATGTTATAATTTACAAGACTTATTCAAAAAATCTCTATTACACATACCTGGATATTCGGGATTTCCTGATGAGTTAAGATTTCTAGCGGCTGGATATATTTACCACTTTAATGGGATTCCAACTACTCCCCATAATAGAAATACAGCATATTGGATGGAAAGAACTTACAAACATTTATATAATGACTAAAATAGCATGGTTTTCAGAAATGGGGTTTAATAATAAAACCCCTAGATCTCATAGAAATATGAGAACAGAATTTGCATGGTTTGTAGCTTTAGATGCTATGCACCATAATATTTTAAAACTACAAGAATTACCAGATAATACTTATGATTTAGGAGTTATAATAATACCCAAACATGTAGAACACTTTATGAATTTTGATATTATAGGGAATTTAAAAAGGGTATGTAAACAATATACATTTATGCAAGAAGGTCCCTCCTGGTATTTTCAAGATTTATCTATAAACAATTCATTTTGGTTTTATAATATAATGCTTAATGCAGATTTTGTATTAGCACATAATGATAGAGATAAAGAATATTATGAAGGCCTTTTAAATAAAAAATGTTACATAAATCCTACTTTGATGATTGAAGACTCTATTAAAAACTTACCTTTAGTAGAACGAAAAAATGCTATAATAGGAGGTAACTTAAGACGCTGGTATGGTGGTTTTAATTCTTTAATAGCAGCACAGGAATTCAATACAGAAATATGGGCCCCCCAAATGGGAAGAATGCATGAAGAGGAAACACAATTAGAAGATTTAAATCATCTTCCTTATATGGAATGGGTAGATTGGATAATAACACTAAATAATTTTAAATATGCTATTCATCTAAATCCTAATTCAATAGGGGGAACATTTAGCCTAAATTGTGGTTACCTTGGCTTACCTTGTATTGGAAATATACACAGTAATACCCAAAGATTATGTTTTCCTGATTTATCAGTAGAACCTGATAATTTAAAAAAAGCAAAAGAATTAGCTAAAAAACTTAGGTTAGATAAGGATTTTTACTTACACTGTAGTAATACATCAAAAGAATTGTATAATAAACATTTCTCAGAAAAAAGTTATAACGAAACATGGAAAAAGATATTAAATCAAATAAAAAAGTAAGAATTGTAGGATACCAATCTGGTAAACATGATGTATCATATTGTATTTTAGAAAATGGAATACCCATTATCCATGAGGAATTAGAAAGATTAATAAGGATAAAAGAACCATGGGGTGATGGTTTAAAAATGTATTTTGAAAGAATAGGTGAAGAATCAAAAGTAGACTATTTTGCTTTTGGTAACCCCTATTTTGCATATACTAACGGGAAATGGGATAGTAGATGTTCAAGTAAAGAAACTAACGATTTAAGAGACAAAGTATTAGCAAGAGATAATGCAGAATTTCATACTATAGGCCACCATAAATCTCATGCTGCAAATGCCTTCTATTCAAGTAATTTTAATAATGCTTTAGTATTTACATTAGATGGGGGTGGTGTTGAAGAAAACGGAACTTCTCATGCTTTGACAGTATGGCAGGGGGAAGATAATAAATTAACTCCTATAGAATTAATCCCTATTACTACCCTTAATGTAGGTTCTCCTTGGAGATTATATACGGGTGAAATATTTGGTTTATCTTCGGGTTATCCCAAAGGAAACCAATCAGGAACCGTTATGGCTATGGCTTGTGTAGGAGACTCTAATAAATATTTTAATGATTTTTATGAAGGGTTTGTTATAGGGGGTGGAGGACATAACCCTAAAGTATGGGATAATTGTAAAAAATATAAAGAAATAGCTAATAAAAGTGAACAGGATAAATTTGACGTAGCGGCCTCCTTACAAAAAGCGACCGAAATGGTTATTAAAAATGTTATGCAACAATATATAGACAAATATAACCCTACTAATATATGTTTATCAGGTGGTGTATCATTAAACTGCCTAATGACAGGGAAAATGTTAGATTGGTGGCCTAATATTAAATTTTATGCTGATCCAATTCCATATGACGGAGGTTTATGTTTAGGTGCTTCTAGATATCTTTGGCATCATATTTTGGATAACCCTAGAATTGAATGGAAAGATAATACTACTTCTTATTTAGGACCTAAATATAATAAAGAAGACGTGTTAAACTCTTTACAAGAATCAGAATTAGATTGGACTGAAGCATCTGATGAAAAAGTTATTGATTTAATTTGTGACCAAAAAATAATATCAGTTTTTGGAGGGGGTTCAGAATCTGGGAGAAGGGCACTAGGTAATAGAAGTATTCTAGCGGATCCCCGAAATGAAAATATGAAAGATATAATTAATAAAAAAGTAAAACATAGACAGTGGTTTAGACCTTTTGCTCCTTCTATATTAAGAGAAGAAGTTAAAAATTGGTTTGAACATGATATAGATAGCCCTTACATGTCTTTTGTGTTAAAATTTAAAGAATCTATTAGGAATAAAGCAAAAGCAGTTGTACATTTTGACGGTTCAGGTAGGTTACAAACTGTAACTAAAAATGATAATAAGTGGTATTATAATTTTATTAGTATTTTTAAAGAAAAAACGGGTGTACCTATTTTATTAAATACTAGTTTTAATGATAGAGAGCCTATAGTAGAAACCCCCCAGGATGCCATTAATTGTTATAAAGGAACTGATATAGATTATTTATACTTTTATGATTATAATATTTTAGTAAAAAAATGAAAATAAGTTTAATACAACCAGGTAGAAATAACCTTAAGTACCTAAAGTGGTCTTATGACTCAATACGTAAAAATCAGGGTAACCATGAAGTAGAAATTTGTGTTGCCGATGATTTTAGTAATGATGGTACTTGGGATTGGTGTTTAAAAATGATGGATAAAGACCCATTATTTAAGGCAATCAAAAATGAAGGTCCAAATAGATTAGGCCACACTATATTATATGATAGATTAGTCAATGAAGTAGCTACAAACGATATTTGTATGATATATCATGCAGATATGTACTTATGCCCAGGTGCTTTGGATGCTATTGAAGATGAACTTAAAGAAAAAACAATAGTATCGCTTACTAGAATTGAACCACCCCTTCATCCAGATGGCCCCGAAAAAATACTCAAAGACTTTGGTATTGAACCTGAAGAGTTTAATGAACAGGGTTTACTTGATTTTCTAGATTCAAGGGTACCTAATAATGATATTACTGAAGGTATATTTGCTCCTTGGGCATTTTGGAAAAGTGATTTCCAAGAAATAGGGGGACATGACCCTATATTTGCCCCACAATCAAAAGAAGACACAGACATATTTAATCGTTTCCAGTTAAATGGTATTAAACTTATTCAAACATGGCATGGATGTGTTTACCATATGACCTGTAGAGGTTCAAGATTTGCTGATGGTGCAAAACGAAACCCCAATGGTGAAGTGTTTATGAAAAACAGAGAAACAGACGAATGGTTAAAACAAAATCAAAAATCAACCAGAGAATTTTTACGTAAATGGGGTCACTTTTGTAAACATGATACCTTAATGAAACCAATCATACCCCCCAAATATAACATAGGTTTTATTGTTACTAACAGTAATGCCCAATTATTAGAAGTTTTAGAACCATGGTGTAGTACTTATTACGGGGATGGGCAATGGTGGGTTTACAATGATTATATCCAAAAAGAACAAACTAAGTCAAGTTTTAATCTTAAAGATAAAATTAAACCACATGATAGCGAAAAAAATAATCATGTCTTAGTTGAGATAGATGGTAATAGATTTACACAACAAGATTTCCAAATTATTAATCAATTTTCAGAAATTATTCAAGATAGTGGTGAAATCGGGAAATTTGAATTAGGTAATCTAAAAATTAATGTTATGGATCTTACAACATTTGAAAACGAATTAATAATATGCAAGTAATAGTAACAGGTGGAGCCGGTTTTGTAGGTACTAATCTATGTAAAAAGCTAGTAGAATTAGGACATAAAGTAACTTCAATAGATAATTATTCAACAGGTAAAAAAGAAAACCATATTGAAGGAGTTAGATATGAAAACTTTGATATTAGAAACATCTATGATTATAAATGGGTATATAATGAACACCCTGATGTAATATTCCATATGGCTGCTATTGCTCGAATTCAACCTTCATTTGAACAACCCAAAAAATATTTTACAACTAACGCTAATGGGACTTTAGAAATAGTAGATTATTGTGCTAAAAATAATGTGCCTTTAATATATGCAGGTTCATCATCACACCATTCAGGTAAATTTAAAAACCCATACACATTTAGTAAAGATGTAGGTGAAGAAATAGTTAAGTTATACCAAGAACATTATAATTTGAAAGCGTCTATTGTTCGTTTTTACAATGTTTATGGTCCCTACCAATTAACAGAAGGGGGGTATACTACATTAATAGGTAGATGGTTAAATAATATAGAAAAGGGGATTGAATGTGAAATATATGGCGATGGTGAACAACGTAGAGATTTTACCCATGTAAACGATATAGTAAACGCCTTAATTAGAATCCAAAAACAACAAGCATATAATAATAATTTTGAATTAGGTAGAGGTAAAAACTATTCAGTAAATGAAATAGCTAAAATGTTAAACATTAGCCCTATCTATAAACCTGGTAAACCTGGTGAAGCAAGAAACACCCTTAATACAGACCGTTTAGCAATAGAAATGTTAGGGTGGGAACCACAAATTAATTTGGAAGACTATCTTGTTTCATATTTATAATAAACAGTCACAATGAAAAAAGCTGAACTACACGATCTGGTTCTAGAAAGCCTCCAAGAATATCTTACAGAAGCTGAATTAGCTACTGGTGATAATGACTTTACTATTAAAGTAGATGTTAATAAAAATCCTACTAAAAAAGGAGTTAAAGTTCAATTAATACCTAAAGGTGATACTATACTAGTAGATCCAGATGAAAAGATAGATGTTAACCAAAAGGTACAACAAGCGATGAATGCCAGATTAGCTAAATATGATTTACAGGTTAATATCGATCCCGATATAAAACAAGCAACGGATAATCCTAACGTGTTAGGTTATTACATCCCATTGCAACAGATTAAAAACTTAATCCTGAAAGCTCTTAAAGGCGATAAAAAAGAAGACTAATAAGAATTTTGGTTTTAGGAGCTTTCTTCTTAAATTAATATAAGATGAGAAAAAGAAGAATTATCCCTACGCTACCTGTTGACTTCTTTGAAGACACAGAAAATAAAGTTAAGTACCAAAAAATATTATACAGTAGCATCATTGATGGTGTTGAACAAAGTTTACAAAATGGTAAACCAAGTTTTGTAATGGCACGTGTAAATGATGGTAAAAAACTAAAAGATGTAGAAATCCTTAAAGATTCGTTTAAATCAAATTTAGAAACAGTATTGGATTTTTATGAACAGGTAGAAGAATATGAGAAATGTTCTAAAACCTTAAATTTAATTAATCAAATAAGATGACTAAATCAACATATGTTTTAGAAACTAAAACAAAAGATGGGATACGAGGAGAAAGAATTCACAAAGTAGTAGCTACTTCTATTTCAGAAGCTATAGAATTATTTTCCCAAATAAAACAATTAAGGCCCGATCAAATATTAGAAATATTCTCAGTTTATGAACAACCAAGTAATGGCAAATGATCAATTAAAAAAAGACCTTAAAGATATTCTTAAAATCAAAGGAAATATCAGTAAGGAACGTCCTGTAAAAGGTTTAATTAAAAAAGAAGCATTTATTAGATTTATTCAAAATTATAAATATGCTAATGATAGGGCATTAATGCTTAAAATGGAGCATGCAATTGATTTTGTTAATTTTGAAGAACCATTTGTTCAATCAATCGAAGCATTAATTGAATTAAACTTTAATAAAAATCAACTCCACATAATTCATTGGTGGTTATACGATAAATGGAATACAGGAGATGAACACGTTTTACAATTAAATAACACCGAAACAGATGAAGAAATACCATCTGATACACCTGAAGAACTCTGGGACCTGATTCAATCACTAAAATGAACAAAATAATCCTTACAAAGGACGACGTTTTAAGAGCCCAAAAATATACTTTAAGTAATAGAGCAGCTGCTCGTTACCTGGGTGTGTCATACAATGTTTATAAGCGTTATGCACTTACATTTAACGATAAGGAAACAGGTAAAACACTATTTGACAAACATTTAAATCGTCAAGGTAAGGGTATTAAAAAACATTTAGGTGGATACGGTAAACCAAAGAAAAACATTAAGGCCCCACTTGAAGACGTATTAGAGGGTAGAGTAGATGTTTCTCATTACACAGTTGACATACTTAAAGCACGTTTAATTCAAGAAGGGTTTTTAATTGAACAATGTAATTGTTGTAGCTTTGAAGAACGACGTGTTGTAGATTATAAGGTACCACTTGTACTTAACTTTAAGGACAAAAACAAACACAACTGGAAACAAGATAATTTAGAATTTCTATGTTATAATTGCTATTTTTTAAACGTAGGCAACATTTGGAGTGATAACCAACTCAAGCAAATGGAAGACTACCAAATAAACAAGAATACCAATAATAAGGACGATGAACCAACATGGGATTTAGATGATGCACACATTCAACACCTCAAGGAACTCGGTCTATGGGACGGAGATGATGGTGACGAATTTATAGATACAATATGAAACACATAGTTCTATTAATGGGGTTATTATCAATTCCCAACATATCAAAAGATGAAAAAAACTTACGAGCAATGCCCAAGCGCCTTACTCCGTATATACAAGTAATAAAACCAAAACCAATACTTAAAACCAATAAAGTAAAAACCCTAGTAGATGCCCTAATTTTGGTTGAATCCGCTGGTAATCCTAAAGCATTCAATAAAAAAGAAAACGCTTGTGGTTGCCTACAAATACGACCCATTATGTTACGAGAAGTAAACCGTATATTGCGCAAGCAAAACAACGATAAACGATTTACTAAAGAAGACCGATGGAGTTGTGGCTTATCACAAGAAATGTTTTATATTTGGAGAAATTACCACCATAAAGACTCTAGCGATGAAGTTATTGCTAGAAATTGGAATGGTGGACCACGCGGATATAAAAAACAATCAACCGAGCACTACTGGAATAAAGTTCAGAAATCATGGGTAAATTAAAAGATTATCACTTGGGAAACAAGTCATTCAAAGACTATGAAGACGATTTTTTAGACGACGATTATCATTATGCTAAATGGCAAAAGGATAAGAATAAAAAAGCAAAACGTCGTCAACAACAAGGAGGTGAATATGGTGATGAGTGGATTGATGGAGTAGACGAATAATATATACAAATAAGTTATGGATAAAAAAGAAAGGTTTCAATTAGCAAAAAAGAACGTACTAAAACGTTTTCCTAAAGCTGTAACACTAGCAGACAGCAGGGGTAAATTCTATGTTGCTCAAAACGGCATAGATATATGTAATAAAGAAATGCATAAAGCTGTTAAGCGAGGATCTGGCCTTGAGGAGTTAAATTTAATTAAGGAAATCAACCACTCAGATACAGTATTTAAAGCATGGCTTAATGCCGAGAGCATGTTAATAGCAAATCGTATTATTGAAAGTAATACAGAACGATTTAGTGATGAAAAAATTGCAAATAAGAAGTTAGATGAGTGATATTAAAGCAGTTGCCATAGGTGTAGGTATATTTTTATTTGTACATGTGCTTACATGGTTCCAGTTAAATGGGCAATTTTTTAGTGAGTGGTTTAAAAATAATAATTTTATACTTGCGTTATTTGGGATTCCTATTTCATATCTTTATATCTATGGGACCAAATATTGTTATGAGGGATTCAATGAATTAACATGGCCTGGTAGGTTTATTGGATTTGCATGTGGAATGATTATATTTGCTATATTTTCTTCATTGATATTGAATGAAGGTTTGACTGCAAAGACAGGTGTTAGTTTAGCCTTGGCTACGGCATTAGTAGCAGTTCAGGTTCTTTGGAAATAATAATCTTATTCGTATATTTAAAGTATGAAAGTAGGAGATACAATTAGTTTTTTATGCTTTGGCATACCCACAACTGGAGAGATATACGAAGTGGATAAGGCAAATAAAACTATAAGCGTATTAGCTAAAGATGGTTACAAATATCCTAATATACAAACGCTTAAGGAATTGCCTAAAAAGAAAAAAGATATACCACCTTGGTATATTCTTAAGAAGTGATAATATGTATATCTGACTGATTGATCGCAAGACAATCAAAAATAATTAACCCGGCACCTTAGGGGCCACAAAACTTATAAACAATGGTACATAAATTAGACCTATTTGATCAGCGAGTATTCTCGCCACTTGATGTCCTAGTAAAGGACTTTTTTAACAAAGAAGCGGAATTTACAAAAATTGATAACCGCACAGTAAACCAACCAGTAGATATCTATGAGGATGAAGGTGGACTTACATTTGAAATCGCTTGCACTGGTATTCCTAAAGAATTAGTTAATATTGAACTAAAAGGGGATTATCTATGTGTTAAGTATGATAAAGCCGAATTACCTAAAGTAGATCATGAACGACGTTATTTCCACTCTAGCGTTAAAAAATCTAGCTTTAACACTGGTTGGAAGGTAGCCCGACGATTTGCTTTAACTAAGGCAGTAGCAGAAATGAATGATGGTTTACTTATAGTCAAAATTCCTTATGCAGATGAAAACAAACCAAAAACACTCAAAATAAAATAAACCGACTAAACGATCAGTCAGTTATGAGGGGGCTTCGGCCCCCTCAATATTTATATATAAACAATAGAATATGTCTAAATTTAACGTACACGGATGGAACTACAAGCGTCGATTAGATGAAGTAGGGTTTGGAGATGATAAATTTCAATCCTCAACCCAAGTAGCAGGTAGAAAAGCAGATGCAGTTACAGCATTAGTTGATGCTATTGAATTAGCTAAAAACACAGGTGCTATTAATAGAGCCCAAGAATTAATTTTAGATCAAATAGCAGCTTCATTAATTAAAAAGATGGCTGGTGAACGAGGTGATTTAGATCGATAATGGATAAATTAAGACAGTACATTAGGGAGTATGTTATGTATCTCTACAATGCTAAAATTAAAGACGCTGATGAGGATTATCAGTGGAAACATCCTAGTGATGTAGATCACCCAATTGAACCATATGATGCTGATATGAAATTACCACCACATTACTTTAGGCACAGATCAGTAGCTAAACCACACTTTTAATATAATTTTTTTATCTATTTTTTTATATTTTGAGGGAGCCATTTGGCTCCCTCTTTTATTGTTCGTATATTCACAGTATGGAGTACAAACAAGTTTTAAGAGGATATTACGATACAGAAAAAAGAGTTAAAGCAAT
>Ga0181380_1000412_pt1 | contig 19473 bp, 33 predicted proteins | sample 3SPOviralmetaG_FD_130116 | JGI IMG/M metagenome (GOLD analysis project Ga0181380, IMG submission 130116) | Marine viral communities from the oligotrophic San Pedro Time Series (SPOT) site, San Pedro Channel, CA, USA - 3 SPOT_SRF_2009-08-19 | ecosystem: Environmental > Aquatic > Marine > Strait... | reverse complement strand
TGAGTTTGTGTATGACCCTAATACAAAGACAGGTTCATTATCACTTAAATCATCATTTGGAACTGTAAGATATGCGTCTGGACAAATCGCAAAGAATTCCAGACAGAATGTGAAGATTACAACCCCAACAGCAGTTATTGGTGTTCGAGGCACAGACTTTTCCATGACGGTGGATGAAACTGGTTCTAGTATGATTATTCTATTACCTAGTTGCAACAGTTATGGAAATTGTGTGGTTGGAGAAATAACAGTAGAATCTGATGTTGGAATGGTAGTATTAAATCAAGCCTTTCAGGCTACGATTGTGACAACGCAAAAGACTATACCATCTAACCCACTAAAGTTATCAATAGATGAATCAATGATTAGTAACCTATTGATTGTTAGAAAACCAGTGGAGTTTGATGAAGATGCAGAATATCAAAGAACAAGGAAACTCGCAGATTTTTTAGGAATAGATTACTTAGAATTTGACGGATTGAATAAAGACGAATTAGAAATAGACGAAGATACTACATGGACTACAGATTTGGATGTAGATTATCTCGCAAACGGATTTTTATACGATGTATTAGACCAACTTAATGAAATGTTGGCACTTCAGATGAGGAGTGAATTTGAAAAGACAACAACGGTTAAGTTGGGTAAAGACCCAGAAACAGGTTTAGAATTGTATGACCAATCACCAAATTGGATATACAGAAGAGATGATGGAGCAGGAAACTTTTTCCAATTCACATTAAACAAAAATAACGATTACACCTTTGATGTAGAACAGGGGCAATTTGAAACCTATGATTATAATATAGGAGAGGGTGGGGGAAATGAAATTTCTGTTATACAGTCTCAGTAGTTTAATATTTACATTTCCAGTATTTGCAAATGAAATATATGTCAATCAAGTTGGTGACAATCTTGAAATGACTATAGTTCAACAGGGAGATAACAACTACTTTCAGTATTGTGCTATCAACAATGATTCAAATTGCACAGATATGAACGGCAACGCACATGGCTGGGCAGATGGTGTCGCAAGTGATGATGCTACCGTAGCAAGTAGCACAGTTGGAAATGACAATTATGTTGTCGTAGCACATGCAACTGGACAAAATAATACTAATGAAAATATAACCAATATTGATATTGTTGGTGACCGTAATAAAGCACAAAACATCTTTTCAAACCATAGTAACGGAAGTCACCCATATAGTAATATGGATTGGGGTGGACTTAAAGAAAGTAATATTGAGATTGACGGTGATGATAATACAGTAAAACACCAAAGTGATAGTTATGGAGAAGTCGAAGCAAACATCAGTGTAACTGGTGATGATAATAGTGTAATAGTATATCAAAGGTCAATGCGTAATGTTGCTAATATAGATGTAACTAATGCTGGTGGGCCTGTCACTGTTAATGCTCAACAACTAGGGAGTAGTTGGCAAGATACAGGATTAAATTCATACAGTGTTACACAGTTCTGCACCAATGCAAATGGGTGTAGTGTTTCAGTAACACAATACTAAGAGAGCAAAATGAGAGAGAGTAAAAATGAGAGAGAATATTATAGCAGTATGTTTGCTATTGTTCGCACTTGTCTGTTGGACAGGGGTTGCAAATGCAAACATTAATAATGAAATATTAAAACAGTGTGTTGAAGAAAGCCGTAAAGGTAGTGATTTTGATTCTATAGATTTTATTGCTGCATCAAATTGTTACAATGCATGGAAAATTCCACAAATCCAAGCACAGAATGCTGAACTTAAAGATTTTCTAAAACACAATCCACGTTACAGAGTCCCAGGCCAAAGTTTGAATAGGTGTTGGGGTAAACCAAGAGAGATGCCATTTGAAAGTAGTGGTATTGAATTCGATGGTAATGGTGGTTATCGAGCATGGGCGAACTACAAAGACAAAATGCCTGCTGGTTGTTATGAGAATGCACCTTGGGATAACCGAGATGCTAAAAGGTAGTATCATTGCTCTAACTGCAATTGGATTTTTGTTTTGGGGTGTCTATAGTCACGGTGACGTAAGTAGACATTATTGGGAAAGTGTAGGCCCACGTTGGGACAAAATGTTTAATCCATCTCACTATAAATAGATGTATGAAATGGATTACACATTGGGCAACTGCATTTCTTACACTTGCAGTATTATCTTTTTGGGGTTGGAACGACCCATTTGTTAAACAAACTCTACGACTAAAATCATTCGATTTAGTCCAGCAATACGATATACCCACAACATCATCTGATATTGCAATACTAGAGATAGACGAAAGGTCTATTGAACAGTATGGACAATGGCCTTGGAAAAGAACAGTCATTGCAGACATCATTTGGAAGTTAAGAGAATCTGGTGTTGGTATAATTGTTCTTCCAGTTTTGTTCTCAGAACAGGATAGACTTGGTGGTGACATGGACTTGGCACAAGCACTTGTCGGTAATGGTGTGGTTATTGCACAAACAGGTTCCTCTCAAGACACATTTCAAATAAAGAATCCAGTTCCAAGAGGAGTTGCGAAGATAGGTGACCCTTTACCTTGGTTATTCGAATGGAACGGAATGTTGGGCCCAATACCTTTACTTGGAGACAATGCAGATGGTGTTGGTGTTGTAAATACAATTCCAGAGATTGACGGAGTAGTTCGTAGATTACCTCTTTTAATGAGAGTTGGTGATGAAGTATATCCATCTATTGCAATGGAAACTATTCGTGTTGCAGTTGGTGACCCATCATATCAAGTAAAAACACAAGAAGGTGGAATAACCGCAATGCGTGTTCCACAATATCAAACTATAAAAACAGATTCATTCGGTAGAATCTGGTTAAGATTTAACAAACAATTTCCTACAATTAGTGCAAGTGAAAATGATTACAGTTCTCTCGCAGGCAAGACTGTTATCATTGGCATAACTGCTGAAGGACTTGCAAACATTGTTGCAACACCGAAAGGTGAAATGTATGCACATCTTCCTGCCGCAATATCTCTACAAACAATTCTAAATGGTGATACTATTGTTAGATTACCAGAGGCAACATTCTTAGAATGGGGTGGTGCAATTACACTAGGTATATTCCTAATACTTCTTGCCGCATATACACCTTATTGGTTGTCTGGATTGTTCATTGTTGGTATCCCATTGGGTGCCACTTACGGTTCTTATCATTACTTCATAAATCATTTACAATTATGGGATTGGAGTTGGATTGTTATCGTAACAACTCTAGTTGGATTCCATGCGATATTCAACAGATTTACAAAAGAATTTTTTGAGAAACAAGCAATTAAAAAACAGTTTGCTGGTTATGCATCACCTACTGTTGTAAGACTTCTACAAGAGAACCCATCACTAATTAAAGATGGAATGAAAAAGGAAGTCTCTATTTGTTTTTCAGACCTAAGAGGATTTACTCCATTAGGTGAGTCATTTGGAGATGACGTAAAAGGACTTACAAAAATTATGAACGGATATATGGATGCAATCACGCAACCAATTTTAGATAGTGACGGAATGGTGATTAAGTATATTGGTGATGCATCTATGCATATTCATAATGCTCCTATCGAAGATGCCGACCATCCAAAGACGGCAGTTCGAACAGGATTAGATATGTTAAAAGCAGTGGAGAAGTTTAATGACAAAATCACAAAAGAAGGTAGACCGCCAGTCGGAATGGGGGCTGGTATCAACACAGGCCTTGGATATCTTGGTGAAATGGGTTCGACACAACGACACTCATATGACGTTTTGGGAGATGCTGTTTCAACAGCCGCCAGAATCGAAAGCAAATGTAAAGAATACGGATGCGTCCTCTTAGTTGGAGAGAACACATACGATGTAACTAAAGATGATTTCTTTTATCTAAAGATAGATGAACTCGCAGTAAAAGGTAAAAGTGTTGGAATTAGAATATATACAGTATTAAATACACATGAGATTAATCTTGCGAAGTATGGTAAGAGTAAACAGATGCACGATGAGATGCACGAATCATATAGGTCACAAGACTTTGAAAAAGCAATATGGATTTGTCAAAAATTGAAAAACCACTTTGATAAGCAGATGACTAAGTATTATGAGATGTGGATTGAACGATGCGAATATATGAAGACACAAGACCTACCTAAAGATTGGAATGGTGTTTTCATAGCAACAACAAAATAGAAAGGAAATAAAAATGTTGTGGAAAAATTTACTTTTAATGAAATTTGAAAATGGTTTTCGTATTTTGTCTGAAAAGAATAAAGAAGATAAACATTTTGTAATTGATGATGTAGAAGTTGATATTGGTGATGAGTTTAGAGTTGGCCCAAATGGTTACTTTGAGTTTATTGGTAATCCCTCAAAAGAGATAATGGAGTTACACAAATGATGTGGTTAGATTATACCATCGACCAAGCAGGCCCTAATTTTAAAGTTAGAGGTGATTGGGAAGGTGAAGTAATGGGTGTAACTAAAGAAGGCACTCAGAAAGAACATTATCTTTACAAGCCTGGAGATGTCTTTCGTGTAAACGAAGGCGGTTGGTTAGTTAAAGTTCACGAAAAAGACGGTGTAGTTAAAAGTTAGTTCCGTTCCATGCTAGTGTTGATTGGTCACCAATTGACACTGGTATATAAGTTGCAGACTTACCACCATTACTAATATTAGTTGTCGGTGCATTATTGACAATCACTGGAGAACCACCGGCTCTAGACATAGCCGCATTCTCAGATGCCGCACTAATCAAACCACTAGTTTTTGTAGCAGTCATGACTTGACCTGCTCCATTGGGCACAATAAGTTCTGGCCCTCTTTCTCCAACAATGTAAGGTCTATTTGCTTTAATAGGCCCACCAACTGCTCTTCCTTCTGGTTCTTCTTCTGGAATATCACTACCACCAAATAGTGAATCTGGCAACCATTTCATCACCCAATTAGGAATAAACCCTTTAATAACGTCACCAATATTAATATCAAACAGTCCAGTAATCCAACTGAATATATTCTTAATACCACTGGTAACTATTCCAAAAAGACTGAACTCTTCACCATCTGGATTGCTCCAAGAGAATAAACCAGTAACCCAATTTTTTGCAGCAGTAAACATTCCAGAAACAAGACCAAAGAAACTAAATGGTTCACCTTCTGGGTCACTAAAACTGAATAAACCAGTAACCCAATCTTTTGCAGCAGTAAACATTCCAGAAACAAGTGCTTTAAAACTGAACGGTTCACCTTCTGGGTCACCCCATCCAAAGATTCCCATTACCCAATTAATTGCACCATCAATCGGTGCGAATAAAAGAGAGGTTAGACTATCATACCCACCAAGGAGTGTTGTCCATAGGGATTTAAGTGCTTCTACTGGATTAGTGAACAAAGTCCCAATCCAACTGAATACTGAATTAATAACATCTTTGACCATTTGTGTGAGAGAAAATTCACTGTCCTCATCACTCCAACCAAAGATTCCTAATACCCAATTGATGGCTGAATCAATAGGTTTGAATATCAAATCTACAAGACCACCATCCCCTACTAGACTAGACCAAAGTGTCTTCAGTGCTTCTACAGGGTCAGTGAATAATGTTGTAAACCATCCTATAACAGAGTTAATAGATTCTTTAATAAAATCTGCCAAATCGAAATCTGGTAAACTGAAACCAACAAAAGAAAATGCATCTTGAATCAGACCATATATCATATCAAAAGGTGCAGTTAGAATTTCAATAACACCATCAAAGATAGATGCAATACCAGAACCAACTAATGCAAAGTCTAGGGTAAAGATACCTTTAATAACATCAAAGATTCCTCTGAATGCTTCATAGACACCTTCAATTGCTTCATTAACATTTTGAGTAATTTTTGCGGCGAAGTTATCTAGTCCGATTGCATCTAGAATCCATGTAACTCCACCAGTAACCAAACGAATTAGACCACCAATTAGTCCATCGACCACTCCAATAATACCTTCACGAATACCACCAATGATACCGTCTTCTTCATAACCCTTCATAAATCCAGTTACGAAATCAAACACACCCATAAGGATTGTAATAGGTAGGAATATTTTACCTAATGTTCTACCAATAGTGGCTGCGAATTTTAGAATAGGTGCTAGTCCACCCATGAATGCGGCAGAACCTCTTGCGACTCTGACTAGTGGTGCGAATATATTTTTTATAAATTTAATTACACCAGTGATAGTTTTACCTATCTTACCTAGAAATCCGGCACCTTTAAATGCATTCCTTATTCCCATAAAGAATTTTGTTATTGGAGCAAATATCTTTGCAAGTCTACCACCAGTTAAAACATTTAAAACTTTAACTTCTTTTGCAAGTTGAGAAAAGAATGCACCAAGAGCAACGATAGGTGCAAGAACAAGTCCAGCAAGAACACCAAGACCCATTGCACCCTTTTCTCCAAGTTTACCTAGTCCTTTGATGAAACTTTCTCTTAGGTCAGATATTCCTCTAACCATTTGTCCTAGTAGAGTTGTTTGTTTTTTCTTTGCACGAGCATCTTCTCGTTTAACTTCTACATCGGCTGCACCAGATTTGCTTGCTGCGAGTGCATTATCTTTAACAGCACCTAACACCTTACCCAAAGTATTCACGCCAGGAATTGCATTTGCAAATGTTTCCATTGGGCCTGTTATGTTACTGGTAAGTTTCTTAATACCCCCACCAATATCACTTTTAACAATCCCACCAATACCATCAGTCAGACCTTTAGTTTGTTTGGTTTGATTGGCCTGCTCTTTGGTTTGTTTTTGGATTTCTTTAGTTTGACTTTTAGCCTCTTTAACAATGGTTTTCTCTTTTTCTTCTATCATTCTTAAACTGATAGAAGCGTCATCCATATTAGAGTCAATCTCTTTCAGACGAGCGTTTGCACCCTCTTGAAGAATTCTATTCTTTTGAAGTTCTTGAACAACCTTGTTAAAATCAGACATCTATAAAAACCTTATTTCTTTTTGTTATCAGAATATGCGTTACCAGCAAAGAATGCTGCAACAATCGCCGCAACTGATACAAAGTATGTTGGAGCCATATCTCCGAGAATCTTACCAGCACCATCCAATCCAATCAATGCTGCAATAACAACTGCAAATGGATACAGTAACATACCAAACAGGGCAAACCAAGCCATATTACGCATAGCATCTCTACGTTGGTCAGCATCTTCAAGTTCCTTACGTTTGAACTCAAGATACATATCCTGTTCTTCTTTTGATACTTTACCATCCCCATTTGAATCTGCTGGATGGAACACTTTCTTTTCCTCTTCAGACATATCTCTCTCCTTGTCTTTTTTATTATTTATTCTTACTCTTTTCGTGACGAGCTTTCATGTTTTCTTCTTCAAGATATTGCATGAGAAGGTTCGTGTATATCTCCCTCTCCCATGGCATCATATATTCTACATCGGATAAAGACCAATTATGATGTTTCATTAACGAAAAATTCATCTGATAATAACTAGTCAGATTCATATGAGAGAGGGCTACTAAAAAAAAGATGCCATCCCTTCCAGTGTGATATCACTCTCTACACCAGTAGTTGGATTCTTTACTTTAAGTGTTTTCTTAACCTTTGGCATAGTTTGGAAAAATCCTTGAATCAATTCCAATTGTCCATGAGTCATAGAATCAATGAATTCATCTAAGTCTTTGTCATTCATGTCTGCTTTATCATATACATTTTCTTGGTCGTAAATTTGACTGATTGATGCTTTGATAACATCGAATGCCTTAGAAGGGTCTTCCTCAACATTGCCAACTTTACTGATTGCATCAATTTTTGGATATGACATAACAATACCAATATTGTCTGTTAATTCAAGTTTATTAGTATGTCCTTCTTGTTTGACACATTCCAGTTCATTTAGATTTACATCTATATCCACCTTAGTTTCACCGTCATCTGGACAAGTGACAGTTAGATGACTAACCTCACCTACAGATTTTGAACGAAGTTGTAGAAAGATATACTCAATATCAAAGAACGGTAGTTCATGAACATTAAGTTTATTGAATGTGCAAGCATCAATAATCTCTACGACTGCGTTGATTTGGTCTCCTTCATTGCCAGTGCCTTGTGCAACCAGAAGGATTTTTTCCTCTTTTACAAGGAAGGGACGGTATTCAACTTTTTCACCAGTTGAAGGGAGCGTCAATTCATACTTGGACGAGGCCAGTTTTGGTAATGCCATTATATTTTCTCCTATTTACATTACAATTTAAAATCCACCAAATCCACCGATACCCAAATTTCCTAGTGGGTTCTTAGATTTGGTGATGCCCTTAAAGAAATTCTTAAAGGCCATTACTTTTTGTTGTGCTTGAACTACTTGGTTCCTTGCACCCATTACTTGATTAAATGCTTTACCAGCATCTTCAAATATTCCTTTTTGTCTGCCAGGGACAGAATCAACCCAATTAGTAGATGTTGGTCTACTAGTTATGGGGAACTTGTCTGCACCAAGTGATTGAGCAAAGGATTTACCTCTCAATGCTCTTATCATTGTGGGTGCGTATTCTGGATATTCAACATATCTACCAGAGTTATAATCAATATCCAACGGAACCCATTCTCTAAATGCAAAGTTTACAGTTGCAACAATGTTTTCGTTAGATGTTCCAGAATTATATTCTACTGCTTCGACTGTTTTTGGAAAGACATCTTTAATACTAATACCAGAGGTATATCTGTCATTTTCATCCATTTGAAAAACTAACATTGATGTGACATATTCATTATAATAAGAAACATCATAAGAAGAGGGGTCAACGATAGAATCTTGCCATGTGTTAAAAATCCATCTTTGGTCATGATTGTTTTGAAGAAGAAAAGTTACACTAATTTCTTCTGCATATGTAATCCCCTGTGCAACTTCATAAGTTGGGCCATATACGTTTTCATCTGTTGTTGTTCGAATATTTTTGCCAGGCATAGTCACAGACGCAATACGAACATTCATATCTTTTTGCGTTTGATAAGATACTCCCAAAGATTGTGGGAGAGATATGATTGCCTCAAACCTATTAGGTCTTGCATTACCTTTACTTACTGCACTATTAAATGCATTATAATCATAGGTTGCCATCTGTTATTGTCCTCCGATTGGTCTTCTCATTACTTGTCTAGACCTATTATATACCTGTCCATCAGTTGCATGTTTAAAGTTCTGAACTGGTAATAGAACTGCTGTCATCATATCCTCTGCATCAATGACCCGAAATGGTGATTTTGTGTGGTCTACCAGATATCTCTTAACACACGGCCATACCAGTTTATTTCTTTTAATACGGTTCCATGTAAGTCTAAATCTTGTAGACTCATCATATTTCTCATCAGTTGCAAATTCAGTAATTAGGTTCAATAACTTCAATCTCATAGGTATTGATAGGTAATGAAAATTCAATCCAAGAAAAGAACCATTTTCCATAACCATACCATTATCAGACTGAAGAGGCATAATTAGAGGGAACTGGTCATAATATGGTAATACATTTCTATCGTATTTATATTTAGGACTATAGATAAAGAAATTCATCTGACCAACTGCTGGTCTAGTCTTTACTAGTCCTTCTCGTATAAGCTGCCTTTGGTCTGGAGTTCCGAGTTCCTTGATTTTGCTACGAAACCAACGAACACTTAAATCCCTACCACCAGCTCTTTTGTTTATCTCATCAAAATATCCCATACCTCTATTTATACATCTAACCCAAATGGTCTTCAGTTAAAATCTTAAATTCCATACCCCTGTCATTACAATACTCTATTGCAGACTGCCATTTTGCCTTATTAACACCCCACGTTCTCACCTCATTAATGAACCTTTTAGTCTTTCTTTTAGGAATATCTGGTGCAGAACATTGTTTCTTAGGTTTGACCTCAATAATAATCCTCTTGATAGGGCCTGATTTGGGTTTAATTTTTATGTAAAAATCGGGGAAATAACGGTGTCTTCTACCGTCAAGGGGGGATATATATGGTATGACAACTTCTTCAGAACCCCACTCCAATACGGCAGGGTTTCTATCACAATAGTTCATGAACTTGAGCTCCCAAGAAGAACGGTAATATACCTTGTCAATATTACCTTTATATTTCTTTGGATTTTTTACTTTATATCTACCACTGTATGCCATGACAAACCTTATAAATACTTTAAATGCTTAAAACATGTTTTATAGGAATATTTATAGATGGCAATTGATAACATAGCAAATGGACTAAGAAACTGGGCAAGTGAATTCGCATCGAATACTGCCACAACTACCACTGCAATATCTGATGCATCTAAATCCTTCAGAAGTGGTGGTTTAGTATATCCAGCAGATGTAGGAACAATGTCTAGAACTAGACACTATGTTCAATTCTTTATCAACGAACAGTCACACGGTTCTGCAAACTTTTCGGTTGGTGCATATGTAAGCAATGGAACCAATTCTGAAAGACTGCCAGGCACATTAGAAAGAGCCCCAACAATTAGGACATTAGGTTCTATTTGTCTATACATGCCTAGTCAAATTCAAGTATCACAAAAGGCGAACTACGGTGAAGCAGAAATCGGTGCGATGGTTGCTGGTAGTTTGGGTATGTTGAAAGCCATACAGGGTAAGAGTGAATCAGACATTAGTGGGTTTGTAGATAGTTTTAAAGAATCAGCAAAGTCGGGTGCCGTTGCTGCATTGGAAGGTGCTGGTATGACAGGAGCATCTGCCGCACTTGCAATTAGTCAAGGTAAAGTAACAAACAATAGAACAGAGATGAAATTCGAAGGTATTGACCGTAGGTCATTCCAGTTTAGTTTTAGATTACTTCCACGGTCTGCACAAGAGGCACAAAGAATATCCGATATTGTAACCATGTTTAGATTACATTCAATGCCTGAGTTTGCAACTTCAACAACAGGGGATGCCCTTGGTAGAACCCTAGTATCACCATCAACATTTGATATTGAATATACTCCTGGCGAACATCTTCATAAGATTGGAACGTGTGTTCTGGAAGCAGTTGATGTTAAATATGGTGGAGAAAGACCACAGTTCTTTAAAGATGACCAACCAGTAGAAACAGAGTTGACACTATCATTTAAAGAACTTGAAATTGTTACTAAAGAAAAAATTGCACAAGGATTCTAGTAGATGTATTTTAGAAAATTTCCAAAATTTGAATACGATGCATATGATAATGGGGCTTCTGTTCAGATGACTGATATCACTCGTAGAGTGAGATTCAGAACAAATGCACTACTAAACAGTGTGTCTTTTGATTTTTATGATGTGACTGATGGAGAGACCCCAGAGATGGTTGCACACAAAATATATGGTGATACCAAGTATCATTGGATTGTTTTAGTAGCAAATAATATTAGAGATGTATATACTGACTGGCCTATGTCAGTTGAACGATTTGAAAAGTTTGTGCATTCTAAGTATGATAATGTAGATGATATTCATCATTACGTTTATACACAACATTCGGGTGACACGAAGTTTACAATCGAACTACCAAACGAATCTGCGACAGACATTCCAGTAGACGCAACACCAATTACTAATATTGAGTATGAAGAGGCAGAACAAGAAAAGAAAAGAAGAATTAAACTGGTATCAAGAAATTACATCGGACGCATCAAAGATGAGTTTGATACAATTATGCAAGGCAAGTAGTAATGGCAGAAATCAAGTATGCCGGTGAATATATTATTGAGGTCTGCGAAATCTATACCACTAGTGGTGCAGTAGTAGACCTAAAAGACCAGTTTGCAGAAGTAAGTATCTATGAAGATATTTTTCGAAATGCACTAACTGGCACAATTGCGTTAGTAGACACAAACAACCTTTTAACTAACTTACCAATCATCGGTCAAGAAAAACTAAAACTAAGAATTGTCACTCCAAACGATGGAGATGATAATAGTAGAGGTATGGCCATAAACTTCACAGATACACCTTTGCACATCTATAAGATTGACAGTAAGGTTCAAGTTAATGACCAGACTACTGCGTTTACCCTATCCTTTACAACACCAGAGGCAATGAGGAGCAACCGTATTAGGGTGGCTCAGTCTTTTGAAGGAGAACCTTCAGAGGATATGATTAAGAAAATTCTTAGAGATGAAGACCTTCTTAATTCACAGAAAGAATTCTATTATGAACTAACATCAAACAACTATAAGTTTGTTGCTCCAAACATGAGACCGTTTGAGTTCATCAATGCGATAGGTAAAAGATGCTTATCTAAAGAATACAATTTTGCACCAACATTCCTGTTCTATGAAACTATCAAGGGGTTCTTCTTTAGAACTGTAGATAGTATGATGGACAGAAAGAATGTCAGATGGACATATAGGGAAGACACTCCCAATGCACTAGATGGTAACGAAAAGACTCCCAATCCAATTCGTATCTTACATAACATCCAAAATTATAGTGTTGTTGATACAACAGATGTTATGATGAATATGAGAAAAGGGATGTATGCATCTAGTCTTACGATGATTGATTTAATAAACAAAACAACAGAGAAATTCACTTACAATTATTTTGATAATTTTGAGGAAGACATACATGTGGATGAATATAATGCATATGGTTCTCAAAATTCACCACTGGCATCAGAAGCCAGAGATGATTACAACAACAGAATATCTGATTATGACCAATCCATGATTTATATGCAAGCAGTAGATAGAGACAGTCCTTCTGGTTTATTCTCTGCAAGACATGGTGGTCAATATGATTACATAGGAACAGATATGTGGTTGCAGAGAAGAAGAGGTAGATTTACATCTATGGACTCTGCACTCACATTAAGAATAGAAGTGCCTGGCAATACAACCTTGCAGGCAGGTGATATGGTCGGAATTGACATGCGTAACCAAGGACTCTTAGCACAAGAAGACAAAGACCCCTTTTATAGTGGTCGGTATCTGATAAGAAAACTGAAACACAACTTCAGTAGAGGTGATGGTCAGTATAAGCATGTTATCAACATGGAAGTAGTTCGGGATGCAGTTCGACAACCATATCCAGATTACGGTGTTCCTCTACCAGATGGTGGCAATCCTATAGATGAGATTGTCCCACCTGGCTCTGAGGATACTGGAGATGTAACTTACTAGTAAAGTATAAGGAGGCTGACAACTAAAAACTCATTCGTTATTGACATTCGTTTAACTTAGAGAGGATTAGAATGACTACAAAACTCAAAAACAGACTACAAAAAATGAAGTTCCAACGGAACACTACTCGAAAAACTGAGGTTGAGAAGATAAAAGATGCCCGACTGTGGGATGAAATTTTAAGAAAACGGACAATGGAGTTAATAGAAAAAGCTGCATAAAACTAGAAAGCCCTGATTTTTCAGGGCTTTTTTTTTGATTTTTTTTCATTTAGGCTATTGACAAGGGGGTATTGTTATGATAGCATAGCTGTATAAGTTGAGATGAAAAGAGGTTACAAATATGATTAAATTTGTCGGAACAGTCGATTCCCATGAAGCATACAAGATGGCACTTGCCACTGGTAAGATGGGTAATGACCTTGCGAATAAGTATGCGAATTATGTCCAGAAGAAGTTGAAACAACAGAAAACTGGACGCCTACAGAACTCTTATGTTGATAGTGGACGGAACAAAGTCTACAAATCAGAGTGGGCTACTGAACGTAAGTTCCCAGAAGCAAGAGAGTCTATGTCTGAAAAAGACATTACCAAGTTCTACAAACGTGTAGTAAAATCTAAGACATACCAATCACTGGTCACTCAACGTGGACAGACTAGTCCTGCCCTGCGTATTATGAAAACAGTGAACTACAATGCTCGTGTTGCTGGTCAGGCATCATATCGTGGGGTTGCACTACAACCTTCTTGTGGTATGAATAAGTGGGTGGTTCTTCATGAACTGGCTCACACTGCTGGTCACATGCACCATGACTTACCGTTTCGCCAGACATTGGTTAAACTTATATCACGGTTTCTAGGAACTGAAGTGGCAAAGGAATTGAAACGTCAATTTCGTGCCCACAAAGTAAAAATGACTATCTCTCAGACTATCAAGTCACCAGAGAAATGGTTGGAAGATTATAATAAAATGGCCGCCATGCGGTTAAAAGTGAAAGGAAATAAATGATGACATTATATCTAGATATGGATGGTGTTCTTGCTGATTTCTTCTCTGCATTTGCAGTGAGGTCTGGTAAGAAACATTGGAAACAAATACAAGACAAAGAGAAGTCAATTGCTGCTCTGCGAGGGACTGACTTCTTCAATACTCTTGATGTGTTCCCATCTGCAAACCGATTGATTAACTATGCAATGACCTATGGTGATTGGGGTATATGTTCTTCACCACTAACTGGTGACAGGGACAACTCTGCATACTGGAAACGTAGGTGGTTAGAGGCACATATTATGATGCCTGATATTGATAAGTTGATTTTTACAGGTATGAAAGAGAAATATGCAACCGACAAACTTGATGGAAACCCAAATGTCCTAGTAGATGACAAACCATCTAACATTGACAGGTGGGTCAAAAGGGGTGGAATCGGTGTTTTATACCAAGCAAATGAGGATTCCGTAGAGGAATTGATAAAAAAACTTGATAAAATTCTCAAATAATTGCAAAGCCCTTGATTTACAAGGGCTTTTTTATTCATTTTTTTCGGCTTTTTGCCAAAAAAAGCCTTGACATTTGTTGTGAAAACAAGTATACTGTAAGTATAGAGTGAGAAAACAAAGGAGAGAAAATATGGCGTATGTTAGTCAAGAGATGAAAAAGAACCTTGCCCCTGCTATTAAGAAGGTGCTTAAGAAGTATGGTGTTAAGGGAACTATTGGTATCAACCATCACAGTAGTTTGGTTGTGAATGTGTGGGAAGGTGCATTGGACTTTATTGGTGCTAGTCAGAAACACGTTGAAAAGGTTAATGAACAAAGAGGTATGAAATACTGTGGTGATGTTGATGACTATATTCAAGTCAACCAGTATTATGCTGCCGAGTGGGCAAGAGATGTTGGTGAAAACAAGATTGCCAAATTCTACGATGAATTGGTTGCCGCAATGAAAGGAACTGGTTGGTATGACAAGAGTGACGCAATGACTGACTATTTTGACATTGCATATTACTTGGACATTAACATTGGTAAATGGAACAAAGGTTATGTTTACACTGGTGCTTAAATTAATAGGGTTGGTAGGACTTTACGGTATTGTAATGTTCCTACTAACTACTCTGTTTTTCGGAATGGTATTATAAAGGAGTGAATGATGAGTAAATTTCCAAAAGAATTAGTTTTTTATAGTGATGCTGGACATGGGTATTTGAAAGTGCCTTTGAAGTTGATTAAGGCATATGGTCTCTTCAACAAGATTAGTGAGTTCAGTTTCAAAAGCAAAGAGTTCGGATTCCTAGAAGAAGATTGTGATGCAACTCTCTTCTTGAAAGCAGTTGAAGATGCTGGGAACAAAGACAAATATGTAATCAAAGAGAAATATGTTGAGACTGCTGCTTGTCGCAACTATGCTCGTTTCTAAGAAAGGTAAATATATTATGAAAACTGTGATGAATATAATTGGTGCGTTTATGATTTTCTTTGGTCTGATGATGATTGCAGGCTCTGGAAATGATTGTGATGGTAAGTGTATGGAACAAGCAAATACACTAGGTGAAATGCTTATGGTTGCATTGACTGGCCTGTTCTTTGCTGGTTGTGGTGCATTTATCTGTTACAAGGGGAGAACTAATGATTAGTAAATTTAGAGTTTGGATAAACGAAAAGTGGTATGAACACAAGAGAGAATGTCTTGCGTGGCAAACACCCTCTTGTAAAGATGCCGAAGAATACTTTCAGAAAAATAAGTGGTTTTTAAAACGCAAATTTAAGGAAGAAGTTCTTGACAAACAGGGTTGAATACCCTATAATGTAATAGTGAATTGAATGAGGTATATATTATGAAGATTGCAAATTTTGAAGTTGATGACTATGTGAACTTAAACATGAGTTCTCTAAAAGGTGAGATTAAAACAACCTATCTTGAGTTATGTGAGTTGTTTGGTAAACCTACTTACACTGATGCAGACCCCTATGAAAAGGTGAATGCAGAATGGAAAATTCAGGCAGAGACTACTGAGGGTGAGACCGTCAAGTTCTCTATCTATAATTGGAAAACTGGTTGTATTCCTACTGAAGAATATGAGTGGCACATTGGTGGTTTTGGTTATGATGCAGTAGAAGCTGCATATGAATTGATTAATGGAGATGGAGTATGAGCAATCAACGGCCTGGAAAAATGAAACCAGCAACCCTACGAGATGAGGGTGGTATGGCAACGGTAACCTTCTTTAAATATGCAAAAGAAGTGTTAGAACAAAATGGTAATGAAGATGCTGCATTTTACTTTGAGCAGATGGAGACATGGTTGCGAGATGGTAACAGTCTTCCACAAGACACAAAGAAAATCGCACACGCACTAGGTGTATGATATTATGGACACTTCAATGGTGTATACATTCAACGTGGAAGACATCTCTTTTGGTGACCTTAGTTCATCAGAGTTGGATTCCATGTTTACAGACGGCAGACTTGCCTCCCACTTCTTAGAAAGACAACTAACGAAGTGGTTTCCCAAATTAACTTTCGTAGATAAAAGAGGTCATGACCATCTAGATGAAGATGGCAACAAATATGACCAGAAATGTTTCACCAAAGGTGGACTAGGTTTTGCACCATCCCATATGGGTGGTAAAGGTCGAGTGTTTGTCCAAGAGGAAGCACATGACCATGCAAAAGAAATCACATACATTTGTTGTGATATAGTGGACTTTCCATTAGTGAAGGTTCGCTTTGCGAAGGGCTCTGAACTAATCAAAGAGTTCCCTAAATGTAAGATTCCTTTTAAATTAAGGAATGAATTTTTTTCGATAGGAGAATAGCAATGTCTTTTGAATGGCCACGAATCCACAAGTGGGAAGAACGAGTTGAACAGGAAGTTTCAGATAGTGTATTTGAATATGTCTGTGAGCATTATGGTGTAGATGAGATTGATGAACTCACACCAATACAGTTGAAGGAAATCGAAGATTTTCGTGATGAACTAAATGAATACAGTGTATTTCAAATTGGGTTCAGTAACCTTATTGGTTATGTAGAAAATATTCATTGGGAGAACGAGAACAATGGCTAATCATGTGCATTTTAGTGTAAACTTTCATCGTATCAATGATGAAGCAAAAGCAAAACTTAAAGAACTCTTTGGTCGTGTTCGAAAGGACACAGATTATAAGTGGTTGTCTGATATCTTTGTCGAGGGCGATACTACCTATGAGATGACAGAGAAGTATGCTTGGACTACAGAACATATCGGGCCCAAGTGGAGTTACTTTGAGGATTATGATGCAGACGATGTGCAACCATACTTTAATGGAGAATCTGCATGGAGTCCACCAACAGATGGAGTAATTAAACTGCTCGGTATTCTTAAAGAGTATGACCCAAAAATTGTTGCGTCAATGACCTATGAAGATGAAGGGCCTAACTTTGTTGGGGGTGATGTTTTCTTCTCTGACACTGTTTTTGAAAGTATTGAGTATGATGATGAGGATATCATTAACTTGGTTATCTCAGAAGCAGAAGGATTGACTGAAGAGTCATATGACCATGACACTGGAGAGTGGGAAGATGATGCTGCAGAACAAGTATATCACGATGAAATGTGGGAAATTATAAACAATTTTGTTTGGGATTTCTGTATGGAAGAGGTGAACTATATATTTGAGAACCCTTCTGATTTTGTCGAGGAGACTATTCACTAATGGGTAAACCACTTTATGAAGTTGACCGATTTGATATCGAACAAGAGATTATGCAAATCGGCAACTTTGCAGAGCTAATTAAAAACTATGCAGATATGATGTATGATGGAGAATGGACACCTAAAGACCCAGACTCAGTTCATACAACTCTGCATGGTTTCGCAAATCTCTTAGATGCACATGCAGATAAGATGAATCAATCACACAAAAAACATTATCGTTTAGATGATTATAGTTAAGAGAAAGGAACATAAAGAAAGGATATATTATGGAACTTTTAGATTATTTTGGAGCACTGGTAGTTAGTGCATATGCCGTATTGGCGGCAGGAGTTTTTGGGTGGATGATGCCTAGGGGTAGACACCTAAAAATTATCCAACTTAAAATTTTAAGAGCATTACATAACTTCTTTGCAGATGAAGAAGAATACATTGCACACAAGGTGGAACGTATTCGTAATGCCACACATCGGAGGAAAGGCACTGAAAAAGTATAAATTAATGATTGACCCTACACCAGCTGGTTACAAGTATGGGTTTCCTAAACCATTACCACAAGAGGCTATTGCTGGAAGTGGGTGCGACTTGTTTATTGTAACAGGTTTCGACTTAACAAAGTGGGTTGTGAAACAGGGGTATCCAGAAAAGTCATTTCGGTATTATAGGACATGGCATGAGGAAATTGTAGAAGAGGATAAGTATCCACATGAGGATAGTGGTGTGGAGAATTTTGGATGAGTAAGAAATATATTCATGTAAATCAACATAAGATACGGGCAAACAAAAAACATGGGACAGACGAACCAGTTATCACAATCAAAGAAGGTAAGTCAAACACTTACTGTCACGAGGTGCGAATTCTTGGAGACAGTGTTGTTAGGTATGGGGGGAGTGATAAGCCTATCCTTTCTTGCGGGGCTCGTGTTGTCATAGAAACTGAAGGCGAAATTGAGGTAATAAGATGAGTATGAAAAAAGATGATATAGTAACTCTTGTGCTAATTAATGGTGCAGAGTTGATTGGTAAATTGGTGGCAGAAAGTGAAACAGAATATGTTCTAAATCGTCCACGAATGGTTCAAGCAAACGAAAAGGGACTTGGACTTGTCAATGGTGTTTGTATGACAGGTGAAGAACCAACAGGTGATTTGACCATAAACAGGTCTGGTGTTATTTTTGTTATTAAAACAATTGAACAGATGTCTAAAGGATATCGTGAACAGGTGTCGGGACTAATGTTGCCGAAGTAACCAGAAAGATGGAGTAATGTATAGACCACTGCCAGATTGCGTCACAATACGCAAATCTGATATAAACGGACTTGGATTGCATTGTGTCACACACATTGTAGCAGGCACAGAACTAGGAATGTCTCACTTCTATTGGGGTGAGCAACTACAAAGAACACCACTCGGTGCATTCTATAATCATTCAGACAATCCTAACATTGAAAAGATACAAAGGGACTCACGGTTCTTTATGATTGCAATTCGTGATATATGGCCTGGTGAAGAACTCACAGGTAAATACACATTTTACGATTTATCTATTGACAAGTAACCACAAATTTGGTAATGTAAGATATGTTACAGTCGTATAAAGATTACTGGAAAGAACATGATGCCCCTTGTGTCGGAATGGTGCGAGTG
>Ga0181380_1000410_pt1 | contig 19505 bp, 29 predicted proteins | sample 3SPOviralmetaG_FD_130116 | JGI IMG/M metagenome (GOLD analysis project Ga0181380, IMG submission 130116) | Marine viral communities from the oligotrophic San Pedro Time Series (SPOT) site, San Pedro Channel, CA, USA - 3 SPOT_SRF_2009-08-19 | ecosystem: Environmental > Aquatic > Marine > Strait... | reverse complement strand
TTATTTTATCTTCTGTAGTTCCACGTTCTAATTCATTAGCTTCTTTTAATAATTTAGATCTTGTTTCATAGTCTGCTTTAGATTTTTTAGCTTGTAATTCTAAATCTTGTAAGTATTTAGCATCAGCTCTTGCTTTAGCATTAATAGTTTCTGTATTAGATAAATCTCTATTTAGTTCAGCTTGCATCTCCGCTAATTCTTTTTTAAATAATCTATCTCTTTCAGCAGCTTCTAATTCACTTCTTTGTTTCATAGCGGCCCCGGTAGCCTGAGTCCGGATGCTTCTTAGGAAATCATCTTCTTTTTGTTTACTAGCTATTAAATTTTCAATTGGTTTTTCACCTGCTGCAATTAAATTACGTAAGGTCGAACCACCTCTAGTTTCCATTGCTGCTTGTGGTCCGTACTGTAATAATAGAGTTGTTAAAGGATCAAAGCCACCTCTAGGTCCAGCTGCTTCTAATAATACATTTCTGTTTTCTTCTGCCATAGATTTTAAATCTGGTATATTCATTGGTTGCGAAGTATCTGTCCCTCGTTGTGGTGTTAAATAAGGATTATCTAATCCGGGTCCTGGAAAACCATTTGCATATTCTTCTCTATCTACAATACCTGTCATGATACCATCATTGATAGGGCCACCTTTTCTGAACATAGGTCTTCTAAATACTCTACTCATATTAACTGAACAACTTATTAGTTAATTGACCTGGTTGATTAAATGCTCTGTACACACCAGCTAAAGTAGAACCTAAACCAATTGCAGTTTGAGCTGCACCAGGTGTAGGTGTAGTTTCTTGCATAGTTCTACCTGGGTATCCAGATATTAAACTTGTAATACCTGCACCGTATTGTTGAGCAGCTGTTAATGGTTGCATCATTCTTTGTTGATTTAATTGTTGTTGAGCTGATAATTCAGCTTGTCTTTGTGCTTGATTTATTCCGCCTAAAGTTGAAAGTGCTCCAACATCTTGACCTAAAAATGCTTGTCCTGCTTGACCTAAATTTAATTGATTAGAAAGATTTTTTTGAGCTAAATTTTGTGCTTGACCAAAACCTGTTTGTAATAAACCTGCTTGTATTCCAGCTCTATTTCTATCTGCATTAGATAAATACTCAGCTCTTTGTACACCTTCTCTACCACCACCAAATGCACCTGCACCAATAGCGGATGCCGCAAGTTGTGGCAAACCTTGTGCAGTTTGTCTGTCAAATTCTGTAAGAGTAGTATCAATTACATCTTTTTGATATGGAGACATAAATTGTTGATAAGCTTGAGGTCCTGCAGATGCAGAAGCTGCTTGTAAAAAAGGTTGGTATCCACCTATACCAGCAATTGCTGTTTCTTGTGCTTGTTGCTGTAATGGATCAAGTCCTGCTACAAAATCTGGTCCTAATGTTTTTGATAAATCAGCTCTTTTAAAAGCACCAATTCCTCTTTGTAAATCTGTTAGATAAGTTTTACTTGCGCCTTCTATAAAAGGATCTACTCCTACCGTAGTAGTATTTATTGCCATTATACTCTACCACCTTTTTCTAATTTTTTCATCATGTCATACATACGTTGTGCTCCTTTGTTGACATTACCATCTCCAAATTCTTTTACAGCATCTGCTGTCATTACGAATTCGTTGTTTGATAACATTGCGGGAATATCATCTGCCTTTTCTTTTACACCAACTGGTGGAATAAATCCACCTGTTTCTCTAAGGTCTAATTCTGTTACCCCTGCAGGGTTTTGATTTAAAGGTAATCCCTCTATCCCAGCTGCTTGAATAGCATTTTGTTCTGGAGTACCACCCATAGCTTTTTCATCTCTTGTTTCTTCCATATATTTTTTAACAGCTGAACCAAAGTCGTACCCTTCATCCATTAATTCCATAACTCTTTCATATGATTTACTATATAAATCATCTGGAGTTCCATCACCATACTCAACCCTACCACCTGCAGCTAATAAATTTTTTTCTACTAACTCAGGAATTTCTTCTTCATCGTATGCTAAATTTCTATATCCTTCTGTTAGATAATTTTTTAGTGCTGATACATCTTTTTCTCCACCCATCTGTTGTTGAGGTCCAGAGAACAATTTACTACCTAATGCACCTAATCCAAACATACCTAAAGTTTTGCCACCTAATCCCATGTTAGCCATAAAATTTTTACCTTTACCTATTAGTCCTAATAATCCTTTACCACCACCGAAACCTTGACCAGGTCTCATCATACCTGCTTTACCTAAAATATTTGCAAATTTAAAACCACCCGCACCAAATCCTCCACCTAAACCATAAGCACCAAGTCCTAAAAGAGCAGCTTTACCTAAAGGTGATTTAACAATCTTTTTAGCGCCTTTAGTTATTTTTTTTACGAAACTTCCTAATCCGTATTGTTGTCTTGGTTGTAATCCTCGTGATATTGTCATAATTAAATTATATTTATATTGTTAAGCAGGACTGGATTCCTGTAAATACTATACTTTATTTGATTTTTTTATCAACGTCAACACGTTTTAAAGCAACTAATTGATCATAGAATCTACCACAATATTCATGGTCTCCTATGTGGGATATATGATCCATTATATATAGATATACCTCACCTCCAATATCAGTCCATCTTTGACAAAATCCAAAGTCCTCACCGAAGTATCTTTTAGTTTCTGTATCATGTAATGTATCAAATAAATTATAAAAGTTTTCTTTTTTAACTTCTTTACCATTAATAACAGTTGGTTGATATATTTCTAATTCAGGATGTTTTTTAATTAATTTTTCTATAACACCTCTTTTAATCAACATACATCCAGTTGGAGCATGTGTTACTTTCATAACACCTTTATCTACTGTTAGTTCATTTTTATCAATTTTAATTGGATACATATATCCAGAAGGTAATAGATCGTTTTCTGTTTTTACCATATCCGTTTCTTTTATTTTTTTCCACATTTTTTCTTTATCAAAAGTTTTCATTGGATAAGGACATGCAATTAAATCTTTATTAGCGTCAACCATTTTAAATATAGTTTCAGCTTTAAAAGCTATATCTGAATCAATAAATAATAAATAATCATAATGGTCTTCATGATTTAAAAACTCAGCTACACATAAATTTCTACCTTGTGTAACAAGTGATGATTTTAATAAACTAAAACTAACTAGTATATTTCTTTGTATACATTCTAGTTGAAATTTTAATACTGATTGAGTGTAATGCATAGATACTTCACTATGACAAGGTGTACACACCATTATTTTACAAAGTGGTTTATTAGAATTTACATTAATTTCAGTATAGTTTGATTTTTTATTTTCACCAAACCATATTGGTTTATTGTTTTGCATTTATTGCTCCTTGTAAAAACCTAGTCCAAGTTATTGATTTAACTTTCCAGTTATAAAATCTATTAGTATAATCTCTTTGCATTTTTAAATGTTCCTGGAGACCGGGTGCTTCAAGTGATTGTGCAGCAACTTCTATTCCAGTAGCAAATTTTTTAGCTAAATTTTCATAATTGTTAGAGTATGGAATGTACATTGGAAATTCAGCACAAGTTTCATATAACGCACCAAAGTTTGTTGTTACGCAATATAGACCTGCAGCCATAGCTTCTAATGCTGATATACAAAATGTTTCTTCCCATATACTTGGGTAAACAAATAATCTGTAATCTTTTAAATGTTCTTTAATATATTCATTAGGTTTATATCCAATATAATTTACATTAGGTAATTGTTTTGCTTGTTCATAAAGTTCTTTATATTGATCATCTGTTTGATCATAAAAACTTTTACCATATACTTCTGTTGATGAATAAACATCTAAAGTAATTAATGGGTTCTTAACTAATTGCATTGCACCTAATAGTACAGAAAGTCCTCTCCATGGAGTACAATGATGTATAATTTTTATAGGTTCATCTTTTTTATAAATAGTGGATACAGGTTCGATTGTATCTATTCCATTTTTAATTACTAAACATTTTTCTGTAGGTAGACCAAAAGTTTGAGTAAATTTTTCAAAGTTCCAATTAGAATTAAATACATACCAATCATATTTATCGTGATTAGATTTATCTTTAAACCACGGAGCTAAGTTACCTTGGTCATAAGAATTTTTTTGCCAAAGTATGTTTACTTTATTTGGGTCTATAGGAACTTTTCCAGGTATTGATGTACAAATTTGTACTTGATCTAATAATTTAGGATCAACGTGTTTTTTTAAATATTCAAATTGAAGCTCTGTTCCGCCTCTAGGATTAAGATTTTTTAATTGCATAAGCTATTGATGTCCTCCAGTATGGTATTTTTTTTATTGGTTCTGATTTATGTGGTATATTTGAATCAAAGATTATAAAATCTCCAGGTTTATATTTAATAATTTGTCCTTCAACATTTAATTCTCCTCCCCAATCTTCTGCCCATTGTGGTGTTAAAAATCCTATGATAGTGTAGTAATCAGAATCTTGGTCAACATGAAATTCTGTGTAGTGATTATCATTGGCAGCATTTAAAGCAATTCTATTTATATTTTTATTTATACTAAAATTATGTTGTTCTAATAATTTTTGATTTATTCTATCAAACAAACAAGTAAAATATCCAATCCAATAAGGTTCTTCATAAGTAATAGATCCTTTTTCTATAAAACTAACTCCGGGAAAAGCACCTCCTAAATTACCAGGACTTGAAATTCTATTTAATGTCCAAAAATTTTGGTTGACTATATTTCCATATATACCAAAACAATCTTTTTGAGTTAATACATCATTAATTATTTTTATCATTTTTTTGATTCATTACTTTCTGTAAAATATTTAATCCTTTCGGTGATACATGCACTGTTAAATCTTGAGCAATATGCTCTGTTGTTGTTTCAGTGTTTGGATCAGCTATATCAGCATCTTTTTCTATTTCATCTTTATAAACTTTATTTGTTCTAGTATTTCTTATTACTATTGTAGTAGTACAATCAATTTTTAATAAATCTTCATTTGTCATTATCCATTCTCCTGTGATCTGTCTATTAAAGCATAACTTACAGCACCTGTTATTTCATTTGCTGTTCCTGCTTGCATCTTTATAACATCTCCTGATTCTAAATTCAAGGTGTCTTTAAGCATATTTGATGTAGTTTTATTTAATTCTTCATAAGAAATTTTAATGTCTGACCCACCAGATTTTTTTAAAACTAAATGGGTATCTACATTACTAGCACTATCGTGAACAGCTTGAACAGTTTTAACAATAGCAACCGCTGAAACTGACACAGATAACACTGTAGTTAAATTAGTAGTAGTAAGATCAAATACTTCGCTTTTATATTGTATAGTCATTAGGATAAAAAGTAATTGTAGGTGTCTTGTTCATTTTTTAAATCTTGCTGAAAAGAAAAATTTAATTCATTTTTTATAGTATCTAAAGATGCAAGAATTTGTCTTTGATTATCTTCTTCATACTGTTGTTTTGGTTCAGGTATATATGCAGTTATTTTAGCCATTATCTTCTTCCATCAGGTCTTGCATCAAGTCTTAATGTTCCATATCTCCAAGTTTGACCTATAGCATCATTTTCTATTTTAAGTGCAACTAATCTTCCTCTAGCACGTGTATTTACTTTATCAGTAGTAGATTCAATTGTAAAGGGGCCAAGAGGTGAACTAGACGCTGTATCACTTGGATAATTATTTAATAGTAAAGTGATTTTAGCTTTATCTGTAAGAACTTTGAAATCTGGTATGAATCTATTTATTGACATAATAAATTCACCATCTCCTCTAAAATCTGCTGTCCCTGTTGATTGACCTAATGCACTTTGTCTTGCGCTAATATCAAAATCTCCAGATTGTATAAAAGCATTAATTGATGTAGGAACTATACCATTTAATTGATCTGTTCCTTTTTCATGTTCATAATAAATTGAAGCTCCAAAAGTATTTGTTATTCCTTGTATTGGGAAAACTGGAATAGCTGTTGAATTATACTCGGTTGCATAAGGTAAATCAAAAACACTTGAATCATTATATGTGCTTCTAGCTAATGAACTTGTTGTCCAACAATCTTCTGCATAATTATATGTAACGCATCTATCTATTTGTAAATTATCTGTACCTGCTTTTGGATAAAACCAATTAATTTCATTATATAAAGAATTGTGTTCTGCATAAACTACTTTAGCTGCATCATAATTAATTCCTAAATTATCTCCAGTGTCAGTGAAAACAAAATCTTCAACAGTACAAGGTAGCATTTTAACTGTACCATCATAAACAAAAAAACCACCTTCATTAGACATCCAAAAAACTTTACCGTCAGAATAACTTAACCCATTTTGTGATATCAAACCACAATTTGTACCAACTTGTCTTACACTAAAAGTAAAAGGTGGACCTACAAATTGAATAACATATGCAGAAGTATCTGTTAGAACTAATGTGTAATCTTTACCAGATACAGCTCCAACTATTTCATTACCTTTATCTAATCTAAAAGTACCTGCTGTATTTATAGCTGTAGGTTGATATTCATTTAAATTTTCTTGATTAGAAAATCTAATAAACATTGGATCTAGTGTTAATGGATCTCCAATAGTTGTTTCAGTTCCAAAATGAAATACATGTCTATCTCTATCGGATACTTGTGTTAATCTTGTTTTAGTTGGATTGTTTGTAGTTTCAAAACCGGATGTTGAAGTAGAAGCTCTAAATGTTCTTGCATTAGATGCTCCTGCATTCCACGTAAATGTTTTACCATTATGAATAGTTGCAACTAATACTTCTCCAAAATTATCTAATGACCATAAACCCGGATCTAGAATTACAGAACTTGTTGCTCTTGGAGTTCCCCATGTTGATGCTCCCCATGTTGAAGTTCCCCAACCGTAACCCGGTGTTTGAAAAGTTGGACCAATACTTACATAAGGATTAATAGTTGCCGACCCTGCTGTGGACATACCTGACCCACCTTCATTAGTAGGCATAGTAATTTCAAATGAATTAGATGTTGAATTTAAAACTTCGAAAGTATTATCTTGAAATTGTGAAACTGTAAAATCTGTTGCACCTGCACCAGGAAGTGTTACTGAAGATAAAGTAATATACCTTCCATCTGATAAACCATGTGATGTTTTATTTATAGTTACTGTTGCAGATCCAGTGGTTGAACTAAAAGTAGCAGAAGTAATTGCAGTGTCTAACGGAGTAATATCAAAAAAATTACCTCCATAATATAAAAATAAACCTTGTGAAGTTCCTATGGCCGCATATTTTTCACCTGCTAAAGATGCAAAAGTATGTTGTGCTCTTGCAGCACCAGGTAAAGTACTAGAGGTTAGTTGTTGCCAACCACCTATTTTTTCAGGTAATCCATATCTAAATCTAACAAAATCTCCATCGACCCATTGAGACTCAGCTCCTGAATCAGTTACCATTTTGTTAAAACCAGGCTTGAAATTTAATTTTTGTAGCATATAGTATACTTTATCTTAATTATAGTCACAATGAAAGCTTCAATAATTTTACACGGTTTTGTATATATTGCAATATAAAAGGAATAATCATGGAACAAAAAACAGTAGAAATAAATAATTTTATAGGTGTATATGATAATTACATCACCAAAGAGGAATGTAGTAAAGCTATACAACTTTTTAATGACCAACAAAAATTTAAAAAAACATTTAATAGAATGCAAAATGAAAACAGCCCTAGTCTAATGAAAAAAGATGAACAGTTTTTTGCAGCTCCAAATAATATTGATGTGTGGTGGGAAGAGTTAAAAACTATGATGTTAAATTTTGATATTGCTTTAAAACATTATCTTCTACAAACAGGTTCTGGTGAAATATTTCCTGAACTGTCTTACACAGATTTAAAAATACAAAAAACATTACCTACAGAAGGTTATCATGTTTGGCATGTAGAACATGGTCCTGGTATGAATAATGAAAATAGAGCTTTAGTTTTTTCTATTTATTTAAATGATGTAGAAGAAGGTGGAGAAACAGAATTTTTACATTTTTCAAAAAGAGTAAAACCAAAAACTGGTAGAATTGTTATTTGGCCTGCTAGTTTTCCATACGTTCATAGAGGTAATTCACCTTTAAAAGATGAAAAATATCTTTTAACGTCTTGGATGATAATGTAATTAAAAAACAGGTTTTGTTATAATTCTATTACCACTTAAATTTACGTTTTGATTTTCATCAAATTGTATATTAATAGGTTCTTCACTAGAATATGTTTCTGGTAAATCTCTTAGAGCAGTTCTGTAATTTTGTATTGCAGTTAAATTTTCCGCAGTAATTACATAATCATTTAATAAATATTTGTCTGTTAATGATATAGCGTGATCTCTATCTATTCTAACTCTTTCCCATGAATTATGAAAAGCTTGTAAATCTGCTGCTTCCTGTGCATCCCTAGCTTCTTTTACTTCATTGTATTTATTTAAAATTATATCTATCTCAGATTGAGTAGGAGCTCTTTGAGTTTTATCAAAAAATTCAATTATAGATTCACCTTCTGTATTTATTTGAATTGCATTAATACTTGTGTAGTTTTCCCAAAACTCAGGTTCATCTAATCTAATAAATTCATCTTCATCATTTTTAATATTAAATTCTACTGGAATACCATCTTTAATTATTATTTTATCTGAATTGGCTAATGTTAGTATCATAATTTTCCTACGTTTTAATTATATATATTAATGCTACATAAGGTTGCAATATAGACATTTCAGTTCCAGTAAGATTACCTGAACCATTGGCTCCATGACTATGTGCTTGAGTACTTCCAGAATAACTAGAAGCTTGTGTGTTGGGACTTACTTGTTGATTATATTGTCCATACCAACCACCACCTGCAGCTATTCTTGATTTTCTTACATTGTGTCTGTGTTGAGGCATCTGTCCATTAGTTAAAGTGTGATTACTTACAGCCACAGTTAATGCAACGTTACCCGCTGGAGTTTGATTTTCTGTACCACCAGTTGATGCTAAAGCTTTATTATTAGATTTACCAACCGGAATTTTATCTTGTAAATCAGGTAGTCCAAAAGTTGATGAACCATCTCCTGCACCATATGTAGTTCCAACTATAGCAAACAAATCTGCGTATGTTGTTCTAGAAACAGCTTGACCGTTACACTCTAAAAATCCTGTAGGAAGACTTGCTTCTGTCCAAGGAATAATTGTTGCTGTTGGAATACCTTTTCCATCTACTATAGCACCATTATTAATTATAGTTGTTCCGCCAGATACGATACTCATTAGCTCTCACCTCCATTATGTGCTTGATTCCATTTGTCAATAAATATTTGAAAATCTCCTAAATTAGCTTCTTCATAAGAACTATTTGGTCTTCCATCTATATATTCTATTTCATCAGAAGAATTAGGAGTACCATATTGAATAGCCCAAATATTAGAAAATTTTTCTTGATTCCAAAAATCATTATCTTCTATAATATGTCCAGTTCCTTTTTCAGGACCATTATTTTTTATAATTACTTTGTCTTCTAACATAACTGTCCATGTTGCGTATGTACTCATTTTAATCCTTTATAATATAAATTAAAGTTAAATAAGGTTGTAAAGCAGCATCAGCTCCTGATGTAAAATTATGATTATGGGCTGAACCAGAACCTGTTGTAGTTGTAGATTGTCTATTATTTGAACCATTTAAATTCATACCTAATCCATGAGGAACAGCACCTGTAGTATAACCATATTGATGACTATGAGCCGCAAGTTGTGCAGCACTTAAAGATTTATTTGAAATATTTCCTGAAACTGTATTAGAACCACCAGTTGATGCTAAAGCTTTATTATTAGATTTTCCAACTGGTACATTGTCTGAAAGATTAGGTAAATTAAAGGTTGCTGAACCATCTCCTGGACCATAGGTAACACCTATAACAGAAAATAATTGTGCATATGTTGTTCTAGAAACAGCTTGACCGTTACACTCTAAAAATCCTGTAGGAATAGTTCCTTCTGACCAAGAAGTAATAGTTCCTGTGCTGGATGCTTCTGAATATTTTGTTGCTGCGTATCCTGTCATTTTTATTTATCCTTATATGTCCATCCTGTTGTAGCATCTCCTGAATATACTAAAGTAAAAGCTGCACCTTGAACTGAAACTACTAGATCATCTGCTGCATTTACTATATTAGAACCATTTCTACCAATGGTCAATGCGTTTGTATTAAAATCATATCCTTGGTCCATAACAGATACTTCATCTCCCGCTGAAGGTGATGCAGGTAATGTTAAAGTAAATGCTGAACTATTTGTATTTGCTAAAATTTGTGCTCCAGCTTGAACTGTTTCTGCTGCTGATACCACTCTCCATTTTCTGTGTTCACCTGCTTTAATAACATCTGTTCCATCAGAATATAGTGTATAACAATTACCTTCACATAGAAGAGGACCGGTTCCACTAGCAGTTTTAAATTGTAAAGTAAATCCTGCATGATTACAAGCATCTTCAACTATATATGTTTTTTCAATTGAAGCTGGTATACTAATTGTTAAATTAGCTTCAAGAGTTCCTGTTAGTTTAATAACTTCATTTTTACCATCTGATAAAGCACCATTAGTAAAAGTTAATGATCTACTAGCATTAGTTACATTAAATGGTGAATAACCACCAATAGCTTGTTCTAAAATTAAAAGATTAGTATTTGTAATTTGTCCCCAAGTCCCTGAGTTTTCTCCAGTTGCTTGAACAGTTAATTTTAAATTTGCTGATGTTGAGTTGGCCATATTGTAAATTCCTTAAATTAAATCATAATATTTCATTTATGCAGCAGTGTCAATGTTTGTCCAAACTGCGTCAGTTCCTTTGTTTACAGGTGTCCATACTTGAGCATTTTCTTGATCTCCTAGTGTGGCAGTTAAAGAAAACCCTGTTATATCTACCGGTGTATTTACCTCTACTTCAACAGAATTATCCTGCATTGTAAGATCGAATCCGGTAACTTCAGCTACACTTACAGCATCAACTGTTCCTAAATTTAAAGGTAAAGGAAAACCTGTTGGAAAAACTTCTACAGCTATTTCTATATTTAAACTATTAACAACTGTAATAGTATTACCCATGATATTACCATGAACAGTACAATAATATCTCAATGAATCAGGAGCACTTGTTGGAACTTCAAATGTTACTTTTGCTCCTGCTGTTCCTGCTGTTCCAGTTACAGTAACTCCATCAGTCCATGAATTACCTGTACTATCTTCAAATCTTAAAGGATGACCATCAACTGAACTATCAGATACATCAAAAATGTATCTACTTCCTCTAATCATTTCTATAGCAGGTTTGTTTACTCCATCTAAAGCAAAAACATTTGCTCCTACTGCTCCATCATATACAACAGTTACGGTATATGTTTTTGAATTAAGTCCAAGTTCAAATCCAGTTACATCTACATCTACATCAGTGAAAGCAGTTACGCTATTTTGATTAAAAGTTAAATCAAATCCGCTTACGTCTATATTTACATCAGTGAAAGCTATTGGACTACCTAAGAATATTGTTTTTGCTTGACCTGTGGCTGGAGCTTCTCCATCAGTAAAAGCTACTGGACCTCCTAAATTTCCTGTTAATGATTGACCTGTTACAGGAAATTCTCCATCAGTAAAAGCTACTGCAGCGCCTGTATTTGCTGTAAGAGCTATTCCTGTTACATCAACATTTGCGTCAGGATTTATACCTGCTAGTGATGCAAAGGGTGCTTCAGAAAATGCTGAAATTCCAAAAGCCATTTTTAGGCTCCTGTTTTGTTAAAAGAGATTATATACATTTAAATCTCCTCTAATTTAAATTTATATTTTTTACCTGATTTATTATTGAATAAATAAAGATCTTCAGATCCTTCTTGAAGAGTCCAACTACCTTTAGTTCCGTCTACTTTATTTCCTTCTTTTTTCATAATGTTAGAAAGATGTAAGTCTCCAGTATATACATTTCTCCAAACATTAGTTATAGAACCTAAATCAAAAGTGTCATTTGACCCTGGAAATATATCTCCAGCTATTGTAACATCTCCTGTTGAATCTCCATAAACAGCTTTTGAAGCTGGAAGAGTACAGAATACATTTTTTTCACCCGCAGCAAAATTTACTGCAGAGTCACCATTTGATGATGAGATAATTGTTGTTCTTGATAAAGTATCAGGAGTAGCATCCGTTACTGTACCGATTCCTACTTCAAACTCTCCTGAGTTTGTATCTTCAATACAATAATAAGTAGTATTTGAATTACCTATAGCTGAAACAAAACCTTCAAAACTATCTGGAATAGTAGCGTCTAAATTTAACGTACCAGTCCCTGTAGTAGTTGTTGTTTGTTTTACTCTGTCATTAACAACTAACGCCATTTAAGATCCTATTAACCAGAGATTCTAAGTATAGCTGCCGATGTAGTGAATGCTGGAAACTGAATTGTAAAAGTTCCCGCAGTAGCTGTTTTATCTCCTCCAAAATCTAAAACCGCAACTGATGCATTTGTAACTGCAGAAGATGTGTTATAGATTAAAGCTCCTCTAGCCGTTAACGTTACACCTGTAAAAGATAAGTTTGCAAAATCAACTATAGCAACACCTGATGCAATAGATGTATTTTGACCTGTTAATTTATCTCCACCTGATGTGTAGTTAGCTGATGAAACTTCATTACCTGTAGTAAATGAAGTTGTAGCAGAGTTTAGAGTAGCTGAAGAAGTATAAAGTGCTAATTTAAAAACATCACCTCCAGATGATTTAAAATTTTGATCACCTTCTAGTAATTGTTTTTTAAATGAATTTGCAATCGCTTGTGTTATAGCCATATTTTATCTCCTTAATTATTTTCCACCGACTCGAGGAACACCACTTTGATATTCATCTCGTCTTCGTCTTCCCATTTGTTCAACAGAGAAGCCTTCAACTACTTGTTTATACTTTCCTTCGTATAATTGCAAGAGATCATTTGGCCCCTTTAAAAACCCGTAAGCCTCAACTAGGCATGCATACAAAAGTCCATTGGGAAAATATTTACTTATGTATGTTGTAGTATTAGTATCAGATAAACCAGGATCTTTCAAGATATAATTCAATTGAATCTCATAGATTGCATCTGGAGTTGGAGCTATTACAATAGTATCTTTATCCCACATACTGTAATATTTAGGGACTCCTTGTGATTCTGTTGGGTTAAATTCAGACATAAAACTAGTATCTCTATATTCTAAAAATTCTCTATTATTAGGTTGAGCACTTCCTTTTGAATCAACAATTTGAGCAGATCTAACTACTAATAAATCAGTGGGTACATTTATAAATCTTTGAGCTGCAACAAAATTAGCTGTTGCGTATCTTCTATTATTATCAGAATCAACATCTCTAAATATTCTAAATTCTGCATCACTAATAATACCATTAATAATAGTTGGTGTTAAAACATTTGAGTCTACTTCTGTGTAATCTTTAATTTTTTGTACTAATTCTGAGTATGTCATTATGCTTGTAGGTTAACAGGTCCTGCTGTACAACCATTTCCTCCTCCACTTACATTATAATTAAGAGCTGTATCTCCACTTTGAAAATAATAATAGTTTGTAGTATCCGATACTACACCAGTTGAATTTATTTTTCCAACTATAATATTCCAACCAATTGCTCTATCTATATCATCAACTTGGTCAACTATTATATCACTAAAACCAGTTGCATCTGGTGGACCTCTAAACCTAACTAAGTCTCCTGTTGATCTACCGTGAAAAGGTGAATAGACATTTATATAAGTTCCTGCCGCATAAAGAATTGTTTCAAAAGGATCAGGCTGTAATAAAACTAAAATAGGTGGTTCAATCCTTGCAGGTCTTGCAAATTGTAGACCTTGTGGATCAGCAACTGTTGGTTTTGGTTCTAATTGTGGTTGCTTTGGTTCGTACTCTGAAACATGTACACGTGCACCATTCCATTCAACAACCATTTCTTTATATGGAAATGCCATTCCTGAACGGTCTGAAATAAATTGTGCGTATTTTCCTCTAGATAAATTTCCCATTATAATCCTTCATAATAAGTTCTTGGAGTTATAAATGTACTTGATGAAGAACCATCTTCTTCAAGAGCTCTTTGTATTTCATCTTCATACAATAATTTTAATTCTTGTGTTCTTTGTGGTGAAAATTTTTGTGATAAATAATATGCAAGTCCTGATACCATACAAGGTACAAATCTATAGGGTACATCAGCGTTGTTTGAATAGGCTCCTGCATCCTGAATCCTGCTAACATAATAATAGTTAATAAAGTTTCCGGCTTCAGTGGATCCTGGAGTTAAATATAAAGTGATTGTTATTTTATCTATAAATCTTTGCACAAAATATTGTGTTGGTGTTCCTGTGTCAGTTTTAGATGACAAACCTTGATAGTTTGATCTATTAATTTTAGTTAAAGAAAAATCAACGTTATCTGAATTTCTATATACAGCTTCTAAAATATCATCAACTCCATAAACAGCAGTTGCATCTGAAGTGCCATCTGCGGTTGATCTAAACATTGTGTATTCTGATTGACCATTAACTAATGTAATTGAATTATTTTTTACTTCCCAAAAATGAAGTCCTCTATTACCCCATTCTTGAAACATTATATTTAAAGAACGTCTTGCAGTTTTTATATCATTACCTGAATAATCAAATCTACCTATTCTTTCGTAGGCTTCAGTGATTATATCATCAATAAAAAAATTTGATTCAAAAGTTGTAGTTCCTGAAGTTGCCATTAAGTATTACTTCCTCCGCTGTGAAAAACTGTACAGCTAGTTATTTGTTCAGTTGTAAAGCCAACATAAACATCGTTTTTAAATAAAATTCCATCTCCTGGTACATCTACTTGATAAGAATCTGCAACACCCGGACTTCTAATTTTTAATTTAATAGTTCCTGATGCTCCACCATCTCTAATAACTAAATCACCAGAAGTTGCTGTGTTTGTATAATACACACCATAAACTCTAGTTCTACCACTTTGAACAGTAGTAGTTTCAGCTTCTGTAAAAGTACTAGCTACATCAACTGCCATGTGTTAAACCTTCCCCTGAAAATTTTTCAGTGAATAATGTATATGCAGTAACATTATCTGTATTTGATATAAATACACCATTTGGAAATACTAATCCATCTTCAGGCATATTCATAGTATAAACTTTTCCATCAGGAGTGTCTATATCTAATATACTATCTCCATTATTATCACATAAAGTTAATCTTGCTGCACCTGTTCCATCTGGAGAAACAGATAAACCTCTTAATCTTACAGGTATGTCTACCGGTGTAGCAAAAGGTAATTGTTGAATTGAATCACCAGAACTTGCTGCTTGTGCAGTTGTTCCGTTTACACCTCTTGTTACTGTTGTTAAACCTGGATAAGAACTTGCAGTTCCTGGATTGGGTAAAAATCCAGTGGCACTAGAAGAAATTTCTAGCTGCGGCCCCCAAATTAAAATACTATCAGTTGTGTTTCCAGAAAAAATAAAAGTAGAATCATCTGATCCTACACCAATAGAAGCGTTTGCTAAAGGTACGGATGCAAGAGTAATTGTAGAAGCACATCTATACCAACCATTTCCTACATTTTCCATACTAGCAGAAGTTACATCAGATCCAGTCGATGTAATTGTTCCATTAGCTAAATTAAATATAGTTGTACCATTTGCTGGCAACCCTGCTATAACTAGACTTAATCCACTATATCCATTTTGTTTACCATAAACACTAAAAGTATAAGTATTAGTACCAAGTCCACCTGATGGATATAAATCAAGCCTGTGGGTATTATTATCTATAGTTGGAATTAAAGCTATTCCTGTGTTTGTTCCGTTAGGATCAGTGCCTGCATTAAGTCCTAAAGATATTCTAGTTAAAATTTTATTTGTAGCTAAATCATCAGTACTTTGTATTAATTGATTTGTAATTGTATCAAAACTAACAACTTCATTAGTTGATTCAATCTCCGCAACAACACTTGTTGAAAAGTTAGTGGTACTGGCAACAGGAATATAATTCTGTGTTGCGTTAATATTTTCAGATAGCGTAGTATCTACACTTAGAAGTGTAGACCTTGTTGCTTGAGAATCAACTGAAGCCATTTAATCCTCTAACTTGTTAAACCTGGTCCAGAATACTTATCTGTAAATAATGTGTAAGCAGTTACATTTGTTTTTGTTTTACAAAAAATTCCTTTTGGAAATAAAATTCCATCTTCAGGAAAATTCAATGTAAAGACATCTCCTGTTGGAACATCCGCAAATAATAATGTATCACCACTATTAGAAGTAGTTGTAAGTTCTAAAACACCTGCACCGCCACCATCTGATGCTATTGAAATAGCTCTTAATCTTATAGGCTGTGAAACAATTGCTGCCGCACCTGCTGCCGCTGAAGATCTTGTAGCTTGTATATCACCTTTTGATGCCATAATTTTCTCCTTAAAAATTTTGAGTGTGGGCCGAAGCCCACACTAATTATTTATTACGTGTCGCTAAATGGTGTAACAATAGTTCCTGATCCTAAGATCAAAGTATTGTGTACCAAGTATTGAGCTGTTTCTAAAGCAGTAACTTGAATCACAGATCCAACAATACCACCAGTAGTAGTTCCATTCATAGATAAAACATCATTTGCTGCAGCTGGAAAGAAAGCTTTTTTAGCTCCATCATCAACTGCAATCATAGCTGCACCTGTAAACTTATCAGTTCCATCAGTTATGATTTGTACATCTGTTGCTACAGTGTCTATGTAAAAATAAAAACTTGCACCAATGTTATTTGGGTTATTATAATCAGTATCTCCTGCAGTTACTCCATTAGCATTGCTGTTAATAGTTGGTAACTTGTAAATACCGTCTGCGTCTTGAGAAATTAACAATCTTCCTGCATGGTCATTAACTGTCAAATTTAATGTATTTGCAGGTAAACCAGTTGAGTTAATTGCTTTTGCTGATCCAGGTCCAAAAGTTATAAAGCCATTTTTAGAAATGACCGGTCCTGAAAAGGTTGTATTTGCCATGATTATTCTCCTAGTTAAATTCTACATAGTCTCTAGGCCGTCGACTATACTGCGTCTATGCAGAATATTTATTTATGTATAGTGATTATTTTATATATGAATTTTTTAAAAAGTGCAAGAAATCCCTAGGAATAAAGTCACTTTCTAAAATGTCTAAGTTCTAACTAACCAGCAAAAAGATGAACTTCTCCATCTTTAGGATTATTATGAACTTTTGCTTCTTGTTCTCTGATGATGGATCTAATTACTCTTTTGATTTCATCACCGATCACAGACATTTCTGGTGTTATTTGTCCTCTGTTCTCAAGAAACAACTCATTCCATTTAGACTCGAGTTTCAGTTTCTTTGCGAACAATACCATGTTGTCCTGAGCCATTTTTAACCTCCTCATAGGTTATATAAAAATCATTTCCAGTGCTTGTAAACTGTAAATCATTTTTTTCCCATTTTATATCAGATTTTCCTAAAAAGTCAATAATGGGTTTATTTAGCTCATCCGCATTATTTATCTCTTTATCACTTTCTATTTCAAATTCAGTTTGTAAATGTTTGGTAAAGATTTTTACTAAGTATTTATATTGAGTCATTTTTTCTTTCTATATTTTAAATGAGGCGGGATTGTGTCCCGCCTCAAATAATTAATTATTAAGCACCTGGTGATGCAAAAATACCTCTAAAGTCAGATACACCAAATGAGTATCTTTCTCTAGCTTTGTATCTTACGTTACCAGTATCGAAGTCACCTTCCATAGCAGTTTTGATAGCTGCTCTTTCAAAGTACTTCATACCGTTAGGTACATCAGTGATAATGAAAAATGCATCTGGATCAGTTAAGAAATTGTTCACTCTGTAACCTTGAGGAACCATTCCCATAGAAACGATTGCGTTAATGTCATTATCAGCAGTACCAACTCTACCTTGAGATTTCATCAATCTCTCAGCAGTGAACTGAAGTTCAGAAGGTACAATCATTTTAACACCTCTTGCTGCGATTTTTAGACCTCTTTCGTCTGTCATCGCATTGATGTCAATCAATGATTGCTCTAATGAAGTTTCGTTCAAGTCGGCAGCAACCGCTAATGTGTTTGATACAGTACCACCAATTGTTGGGTGAGTAGCTGAAAACAACGGTGAGTTATCACCTGATGTAAATGTACCAAAACCATTAATTAATGGTTGTACTGATTTAACTTGTTTTGTGTTCGCCATAGATCTAGCTAACGCTTTAGTATATCTACTTCCAAGTCTGTCGTATAGGTTATCTTCAACCGCTTCTTCAGTGATTGAAAATGCTAAAGCTACAGTCTCGTGAGTGTACCTAGCAGTGAAAGTTTCTTGTGCGTTGTCAAAAACAACTCCACTTCCTTCTGCTTTAGTCTGTGCTTGAGCAAAACCTGATAACATAACTTCTTCTTCGAACGCTCTGTCCGATGATTCAGTAGCATATATTTCAGCATGCTGATTTTCATAACGTTTGTATTCCAGACCGAATAATGCATTCAAACCTGGCTCTAGTTCTTTAACTAGTTGTCCTCTTGATATCGCCATAATTTATCTCCTATTCGATTAGATACCGTTAACAGAATTTAGAGTATGCTCATTGATATTAACAACAACGTTAACATTGGCAGAGCCAGTGTCGTTATTGCTAGGATCTTTTGATATACCTAAAATTCTTAATTGTGCTGCTGAACCAGTTGCCATAGTTCCTGATATTTCAGCTTTTGACACAAAGTTTGCAGAATCCCCAGCAGTATATGCAATATCTGCTACTAGGAATATATTTGCACCAGTAACTGATCCAGCAGATTGTATTTCAAATCTTTCATAAGGATCGTCTGATATAAATCCAACTACATCACTAGCAGTGTTACCAGCTAAGTAGTGGTTTGCAAACGTGGGTTTACTTGTATTTACGTCAGTGAAAAAAACACCGTTAAGTGAACCCATCAATAAATCACCTGCTGCTGCTACAGTTATTCCACCATCAGCCACTGCCTTAACAGGGTCCTGAAAGAATATTGTAGAAGTAGTAGTGTTTATATCGTATTCACTTAAACCTTGAGCGTCTCTATTCTGACCAACTTTTCCAATTGCTCTCAATCCGAAAGCACTGTCTTTATTTGCCATAGTTATTTTCTCCTTGTGTACCTGTCCCTAAGGACCTCCAGTACGGTTTAAGTTAATTTGGGGTTCAGGAATTCCTAATTAGGATTTCTTTGAGCCACCAAAAGTTACACGAGTTTGTCTATCAATATTGATAGGCATACTTGGATGCTGTTCCTTCATTAAATCGTTATCAACTGCTTCAACGTTATCTGCTGCTTGCTTAGTGTAGTAGTCAGTACGTTGCTTTGCGATTTCTTCCGGTACCCTTGCCAGCACAAGGCCGCCAACTCCGATCACTCCCTTATATTTGCCATCTTCTACTTGTGGATAATCAGA
>Ga0181380_1000409_pt1 | contig 19570 bp, 24 predicted proteins | sample 3SPOviralmetaG_FD_130116 | JGI IMG/M metagenome (GOLD analysis project Ga0181380, IMG submission 130116) | Marine viral communities from the oligotrophic San Pedro Time Series (SPOT) site, San Pedro Channel, CA, USA - 3 SPOT_SRF_2009-08-19 | ecosystem: Environmental > Aquatic > Marine > Strait... | reverse complement strand
TGCAACCCTAGCAGCGCAATGCGCTGCGCGTGTTGCAACCCACACAGGTTATATGTGTGTGTAGCCCTGCGATCCTAGATCGCGTCGGCTACACGGAGACTGGCGAATATGTGCGTGGCAATTCGGTGCGGCATGGTGGTGGCCCCAAAAACTAGGTGGTGTCCCCCTCGACCCCGCCCTTCACTCTTGTAATTCTTAAAAAGGCTCGATGTTCAATTGTGCGTTGAGCAACCTTAAAGCCATCTGCAATATTGCATCTGTTAAAAATATTTTTGGCAGAAGGTTCGATGCCCTCATTAAATGACATGTTATCCAATATGGATATGCACAAGAACTTCTACATCCGTGGTGTAGTTAATTCTTTGCTGCCTGAGTTTATGAATCCATTGGATAAAGAGATTACTGAAAGCAATATATCTGGCGAATCGTTAGAAACATTGCGCACGGTTGCCACAACCTTATATCCTGATATGAAAGAAGGAGAGGTTGAGGAAATAGGTTTGGATGAAATTTTATCTGTATTTAAAGTTGATGATCAAGGCGACGCATTTAAAACGCATATGTCTTTAGGCACCTTTGGTTTAACAAAGATAGGTGGAGAATACACTGTCTTTGACACATATGACTTTGAACCTATGGGCGGGATTGAGTTTGTTAAAAAATTTGCTAGAGATATTGGCGGTGGTGGAATAGCTACTGCACTTCCAGAATTTATTGGTGGAATGTTAATGCCAGAGAACCCAGATGGCACTAGCCGCGAGGATGCATTAAAGGTGCGCATACGCATACCGGATGAGCCACAAGTTGTTGATATGGACTTTGACAACGACATTGAACCAACAGCATCTACGTTTGTATTTGAAGGGCCGATGACCAACAAGCGTAAGAAGTTGTGGGACACCTTTACTGCATCAATGGATATATCTGCATAATGGCTAGAAAGTTTAAAACCCCAGCATGGACACGCAAAGCCGGAAAGAACCCTCAAGGTGGTCTCAACGCCAAAGGTCGCGCCTCCTACAAAGGCGGCAAACTCAAAGCTCCTGTAAAGTCAGGGGACAACCCACGTCGCGCCAGCTTCTTAGCACGGATGGGAAAGATGAGGGGGCCGGAAAGAGACAGCAAGGGTAGACCAACACGTTTGTTGCTATCCTTAAAAGCATGGGGTGCATCGTCCAAAGCTGATGCAGTTCGCAAGGCTAGGGCAATTACTAAGCGTAACAAAGCAAAGAAAGCGAAAGCGTAATGTGTTTGAGCATGGCAATTAAAGCAGGGATTGCTTCGGGTATGTTTAAAAAAGCTGGTCAAATTTCGCCAGCGCAAAACATCCCTACAACAAAAGCTGTAAATAAAGAACGTGAAAAGGTTGCTAAGAAAGCCGCCAAAAGAGTTCGTCCGCGCAACCTTCGCATGAGAGGTGGTGCTGGCAATCGCAGTATGTTTGGTAATCAGGAGAATAAAAATGCCAATGGGTAAAGGAACATACGGTTCAAAGAAGGGTCGTCCACCAAAGAAGTCAATGCTTACTGCTGGGCAAAAGAAGCTGCCAGAAGCGTTGAAGAAAAAAATTATGAAGTCTAAAAAGAATGGCAGTTAACGAAGCTGGTAACTATACAAAGCCGGGAATGCGCAAGGCTTTGTTCAATCGCATAAAAGCTGGCGGTAAAGGCGGCAAGCCGGGTCAGTGGTCTGCGCGTAAGGCGCAGATGCTGGCTAAAGCCTATAAAGCTAAAGGTGGTGGATATACCTCATGAAGAAGCCGCAGAAGTCATTAGTCAACTGGACAAAGCAGAAGTGGCGCACTAAGTCAGGCAAGCCATCAACGCAAGGTTCTAAAGCTACTGGTGAACGGTATCTGCCTTCAGCTGCTATCAAAGCTATGAGTGCTAGCCAATATGCAGCAAGCAGCAAAAAGAAACGTGAAGACACAAAGAAGGGCAAACAGTTTTCAAGCCAGCCCAAGGTTGCAAGACGCATAGCTAAAAGGTTTAGATAATGCTTGCCGAACTCGCAGCTGCTAATGCGGCGTTTGCTGTTATTAAGACAGCCATCCAGAATGGACGCGAGTTAGCATCTGTTGGCAGTGAGATAAGTAAGTTTGTCCACTCACAAGAAACTATCAGACAAAAACAATTAAAGAAGAAGTCATCTATGTTTGGTGATGACTTCCAAGAGTTTATGGCTCTTGAAGAGTTGCGTAAGAAAGAAGCTGATCTTAGATCTTATATGCAGTTGTATGGTAGGCCGGGGCTGTATCAAGACTGGATTGAGTTCCAACGCAAAGCTAGGGTCGAGCGTCAGAAGCAACAGCTTGAAGCGCATCGCAAACAACAACAGCTTATAGAAAACATAATTATTGGCTCTGGTATAATAGGCATTATATTGTTAGTAATGTTTATTGGCTTTTTTATTCTTGAGGCAGCATGAGTTTTTTACACACACTAAAGAAAGAAGAGCGTGACCTTCTTAGAAAAATAGTGAAGAAGGTACACCTTGCTCACCACCCAAAAGAATTTTGCACTGACCGCGAGGCAGACAAGGTTATATCTGTTATAGGGCCAGAGGTTGTTGAGCGTATGATTAAGTTTGGCAAGGATAATAAGGTTGACCAACTTTAAGTATAAGCCAGACGGTCAGGTACTGAAAGGCTTTATGAAGTCTGACGTATTCTTCCGTGGCCTTAGAGGGCCAGTAGGTTCTGGTAAGTCTGTATGTTGTTGTGTTGAAATCTTTCGCCGCGCACTTGAACAGAAAAAAGCGGAAGATGGAAAGCGTCATAGTCGCTGGGCTATTATCCGTAACACCAACCCACAGCTTAAAACTACAACTATTAAGACATGGCTTGACTGGTTTCCAGAAGAAGAGTGGGGCAAGTTCCTTTGGTCTGTGCCATACACACACCATATTAAAAGGGCTGACATCGATCTTGAAGTTATCTTCTTGGCATTAGATAGGCCAGAAGATGTCAAGAAGTTGTTGTCATTAGAACTTACAGGCATATGGATCAACGAGGCTAGGGAAATACCCAAGTCTATCATCGATGCTTGTACTATGCGTGTTGGTCGTTACCCCTCTATGAAAGACGGCGGCTGCACATGGACAGGTGTAATTGCAGATACTAACGCTCCAGAGGAGGATCATTGGTGGCCGATAATGTCGGGCGAAGTGCCGATACCAGATCACATACCCAAAGACGAAGCAAAAATGTTGGTAAAGCCAGACAATTGGGAGTTCTACACTCAGCCAGCTGGCATGACGGAAGTCAAAGATCAGGAAGGCAACGTCAACGATTATATCCCAAACGAGAGTGCAGAAAATCAAAACAATATGAGGAAAGACTACTATCCGAATATCGTCAGGGGAAAGACGAAGAGTTGGATTGATGTCTATGTAATGAATCAGTTAGGTACTATCAAAGATGGCAAACCCGTTTATCCCATGTTTGTTACTGATACCCACGTCGCCAAGGAAGAAATCCCTGTGGCATCGGGTGTGCCTGTATATATTGGTGTTGACTTTGGCCTTACTCCTGCTGCTGTAATAGGGCAGAAAGTGCGTGGACGTTGGCTAATCTTGCAAGAGATTGTGGCATTTGACATGGGCATTGTTAGGTTTAGTGAGGTGATGCGGCAAGAGATTTCATCACGTTATGGTGATTGCGAAATAAATATTATAGGTGATCCGGCTGGCGACTTCCGCGCACAAACTGATGAATCTACACCGTTCCAGATACTGCGCGGCTGCGGCTTGAATGCAAGGCCAGCGCAATCAAATGATGTGTCGCTGCGTCTTGAATCTGTTAATGCACCATTGAATAGAATGATTGAGGGTGCGTCTGGGTTTCTTGTTGACCCTCGGTGCCGTACTTTAATTAAAGGCTTTGAGGGTGGCTATCAATATAAACGTATGCAAGTATCTGGTGAAAGGTTTGATGACAAGCCGGAGAAAAACCACTTCTCTCACATACATGATGCATTGCAATATTTAATGATGGGTGCTGGTGAAGGTAGAAACATATTGCGCAATGTTTCTGCAACTACTAAGCCATTCCAAGCTAAGACGGAGTTCGATGTGTTCAGCCGTAGGCCAAAGCCAAGAAGACAGGGCCTGTGGTCAAGAATGTAATTGTGCGTTGCGTTGCAAACATGCATAGGGTTATTAGGGCATAAAGGAGATTAGCATGTGTACCTCATCTGTTTTTAAGCCAGTTGTAAAACTTACTCGTGGCTTACTTGGCATTTCAAAGCCTCAAGCTCCCGGTGAATCTGAAGAAGCAAAAGCTGCGCGTGAAGAGCGTAAGCGTATGATGGCAGAGCAAGAAGAGACGCAAAAAGAAGAGCGTCAAAAAAGATTGCAAGATCAAGTTCGCAGACGCAAGCGTGGCGGCACAGGTCAGCGTTCCCTAATTACAGGTCAAGCTGGTGGTGTTGGCTATTTTGATGAGACAATATAATGGATACAGTTGCACGGCGTATGCTGGAGCGGTTCGAAAAGTCTAAGCAGAACCGTGTACTTTTTGAATCATTGTTTGAAGAGTGTTATGAATACGCTCTTCCAATGCGACAGAGCTTCTTTTATGAAAGCCCCGGTCAACGCCGTGATGATAAAATCTTTGATGAGACTGCCGTTGTAGGTACACAAGAGTTTGCATCAAGATTGCAATCAGGTCTTGTTCCTAACTTTGCACGTTGGGCTGACCTCCTTGCTGGCAGTGAAGTGCCAGAACAAGAAGCTGATGATGTTAATAACAGCTTGGATCAGGTAACAGATTATGTATTTGAAATTATCCAGAACTCTAACTTTGGGCAAGAAGTTCATGAATCGTTTATGGACTTGGCTGTTGGCACAGGTATTCTTCTTGTGGAAGAAGGTGACGCAATTAACCCGGTTCGTTTCAATGCGATTCCATTACCGAGTGTATATCTTGATACAGGCCCGGATGATAAAATTGACCATGTATATAGACAGCGTTCTCTCAAGTATTCGGATTTGCCTGTGGCGTATCCAAAAGCGGTATTTCAAGAAAGAACCGCCAAAGCAATAGCCAACAATCCTGATGGCAAAGTACAAATTGTTGAGATTGTTTGCCGGAACTATGAGAAGCGAAACGAAGATCGCTTTGACTTTTATGTAATTAACGTACCAGAACAAGAGACTATTGTTGTTGATCAGTTCAAAGGTACTGGCGCAAACCCTTATGTTTGTTTCCGTTGGTCAAAAGCTAGTGGTGAAATTTATGGGCGTGGCCCACTCATCAATGCATTGTCTGCAATTAAGACAACTAACCTGACTATTGAGCTTGTGTTAGAGAATGCGCAAATGGCTATCTCTGGCATCTATCAAATGGATGATGATGGTATTATTAACACTGACACAATTAACCTTGTGCCGGGAACCATCATTCCTAAAGCTATGGGGTCGCAAGGTTTGCAGCCGATCAGGAATGCTGGCAACTTTGATGTTGCCCAGTTAGTTCTTGGGGATATGCGCAGTAACATCAAGCGAGCGTTGTATAACGATATGCTTGGCGACCCCAACAAAACACCCGCTAGCGCAACTGAAGTGGCAGAACGCATGGCTGACCTATCCAGACGGATTGGCTCTGCCTTTGGCAGACTGCAAGCAGAGATGGTGCAACCAATCTTGCAGCGGGTCGTTTACATATTAAAGAAGCAAGGTCGCATTGATTTACCTACAATCAATGGGCGTGAAGTAAAGATTCGTTCTGTATCACCTCTTGCACAAGCGCAAGCTAATCAAGATATATCATCTATATCTCGTTACTTGCAGCTGGTTGGTGGTACGTTTGGGCCAGAAATCCTTAACCTACTTGTAAGCTCAGAAGATGTTGCGGTGCATCTTGCTAAGAAGTTTGGTGTGCCTGATACGCTTGTACGCGATAAAATAGATCGTGAAGAGTTGATAGCAGCTGCACAGCAAATGAGACAGCAACAAATGCAACAACAACAGATGATGCAAGGACAGGATGTCTAATCAATTAGGTATTGACAATTTTCCTCGTACTAAACAAAACGATGAAAAAATATCCAAAGATATAAGATCGTTGTTTCGCACTCCTAATGGACAGGAAGTGTTGAAGTATTTACGCTCTATCACCATCGAAGCAGTCACAGGGCCAGCAGCTTCTGATGCCGAGTTAAGGCATCTTGAGGGGCAGCGGTATTTAGTCGGCCTCATTGAGAGGCGTATTAAACATGCAGAAAAGGTAGAAAAAAATGGAACAAGCAGATAATGTGGAAGTAGCTGTGGCTACAGAAGCACCTGTGTCCGATCGACCAGAGTGGCTTCCTGAGAAATTTAAATCACCAGAAGATATGGCATCATCATATTCTGAGCTAGAATCAAAGCTAGGTCAGGGTGAAGATGCTCTTAGAGACAAGATTGTTTCTGAACTAGAACAAGAAGCATACTCAAATAGACCAGCTACAGCTGGTGACTATAGCATTCCAGAAGCTGTTGACCCAGAGCTTGCAACTGATAATGCATTGTTTCAATGGTGGGCTAATCATGCATATGAAAATGGATATAGCCAAGAAGAGTTTGAAGATGGCATTAGTCAGTATGCAGAAGCTCTTGAGGCTATGCAGCCTGATCTTGATGCTGAACGTCAGCTTCTTGGTGATAATGCTGATGCTCGTATTGAAGCTGTCGATCTCTGGTCTAAAAAGTTTTTTCCGGCAGAGTTTGAGGAAGTGATTGTTAGCATTGGTCAGTCAGCAAAAGGCATTGAGGCTTTAGAGTTTCTTATGTCTCAAATGCAGGGATCATCTGTATCACCTGATGGTCAGCCTCTTGGTCGCACATCAGAATCTGATCTGCGTTCAATGATGCAAGACCCACGTTACTGGAACCCTGTCAAGAGAGATGCTGCATATGTCAAGCAAGTCGAAGAGGGTTTTTCCCAACTCTATCGGTAACATCTACCATAAGGCAGATGGCGTAGAAATAGTGAAGGCAACCAGCGAACATGCTGGTTATCTTCAACATCGTCTTAGGACTACAGACATTCGTGAATGCATGATCTCTGGCGCATCGCCTTGGTCTGCTTTGCACTTACCTCTCGCTGATAAGAATGGTGAAACATGGACTATTCTTATCAATGGAGAACCAGCATGTATGTATGGTGTCTCAGGAATATCTGATGAAGATGATTTATATAGTGCGGTTATATGGTTGCTTGGTAGTGATTTAATAGACAAGGAGTGGCGTAAGTTCCTTAGAGTTACTAAGCAAATTGTAGAACATCTCCAAACTCAATACGATATATTAGAAAATGTTGTACCAGCTGATCACAACAAAACAATTAAGTGGTTGGATTGGTTAGGTTTTATTTTTGCCCACAAACCTACAGTTATTAATGGCTTTAACTGTGTGCGTTTTGTGCGTTGCAATTACAACATAGAAGTGAGATTTGAATGATATTACGGCCTGTTTTAATCTGACAGCCCCTTATGGGACAACTGGATGAGGAACGAAACGGACAACCGTTGGTGTAGTGTAACTTTTTATAAGGACTGAAAGAAATGGCTAATACAATTGACCAAGCCTTTATCAAGCAGTTCGAGACTGAAGTTCACATGGCTTATCAGCGTATGGGTTCTAAACTCCGCAATACTGTTCGCACCGCTGGTAATGTTCGTGGTTCTGTTGTTCGCTTTCAGAAGATTGGTACTGGATCAGCAAACACTAAGTCTCGTAACGGCAACGTAACTCCAATGGAACTGGCGCATACTAACGTAGAAGCTACTATGGCTGACTACTATGCACCAGAGTACATCGACAAGCTCGATGAGTTGAAGACCAACATCGATGAGCGTCAAGCTGTAGCACAATCAGCTGCTGCTGCTTTGGGTCGCAAAACCGATGACATTTTGTACACAGCTATGGACGCTGGTGCGAATGCAACTCAGATCAGCACAACTGGCGCAGCTTTGACTAAAGCTAATCTGCTTACTCTTTTTGAAACATTTGGCACCGCCAATATTCCAGAAGATGGTCAGCGTTATCTTGCTATGCATCCAAAAGGATATGCAGACCTGTTCTTGATTGATGAGTTTGCCTCATCAGATTATGTCGGTGAACAGAATCTGCCATTCGCTGGCGGCATGACAATGAAAGAGTTCTTGGGCTTCAAGATCTTTTCAACATCAGCAATCACTGCTGGTAAGAATATGGCTTACCATGCAACTGCTGTTGGTCTTGGCATCAATGCTGATGTTCAGACAGAGATCAATTATGTGCCTGAGAAAGCTGCTCACCTTGCAACTTCAATGATGTCAATGGGTGCTGTTGTTATTGACGACAACGGTGTCTATGAAGTCCTTGATAACAACTAAGAAGGAGTAAGATAAAATGGCATATTCAGCATCTGGTCTTACCCTAGTTGGTGGCTCTTCAGCTCAGCGTATGTGGATTTACACAACTGCTGATACTATTGCAGATGTAAACACAGAAGATTATTTTATTGATGCAATCGATATGATTCGCAAAAATGATGTAATCACTGTTGTTTCATCAACAGGCGGCACACCTGTAGTGTCGCATGCTTATTGCAATCAAAGTGATGGCACTAACATCGATATTGTTAACGGTGTTGCAATCACAGCAACTGACTCTGACTAATAGGAGTGGGGGGCTTCGGCCCCCCATTACGCTATGCCAACAGTAGCTAATTCAGATATTGATATTGCATCGCGCGGCCTGATCCTTATTGGAGCAGAGCCGATTACTTCGTTTACATCATCAAGCACTGAAGCAACTGTTGCTAATGCTATATATGAAGATGTAATTCGCACGTTAATGTGTTCTAGCCGCTGGCGGTTTTCTACAAAGCAAGCAGAGTTAAATCTGCTTACTAATGCGCCTACTGGTAGATATGATGCTGCTCATCAGCTACCTTCAGATTTATTGATGCTTCATGCTGTTACAGTTAATGATGCAATTATTGAGTACAATATTTATTCTGACAAAGTATTTAGCAACTCATCACAGAATGATGCATTGATTGCTGACTATACTTTCAGAGCATTGGAGCCTAGCTTTCCTTCTTACTTTACGCTTGCAGCTGAGTTTGCTCTTGGCGCATCATTTGCGTTATCAGTAGCCAGAGATGAGCAACTGTCAGCATTGCTTGAGCGTAAAGGGGCAGAGCTTCTTCAGCAAGCAAAGACGTTAGATAGTCAACAACAAACAACACGCAAACTTGTTACATCGAGGTTTATTACTGAAAGGCGGAGTTAATGGCGAGAATACGCATACCGCTAAACAACTTTGTTTTTGGTGAAATCAACCCTTCCTTAACTAGCCGTATTGATTCAGCTGTATATAATCAAGCCGGTCAATCTGTTAAGAATGTATTCATTCGGGCAGAGGGCGGTATTATTAATCGCTCTGGCAGTAAGCGTTTATTCAACTTTTCTCACACATACGATAATAGTTTAAAACAACAGATTCGTCTTGAGCCGTTTGTTTTCTCAAGTGACGAAAAGTATGTTGTTGCTTTTAGTTCTGGTCAGATAGATGTGTTTCGCATCAATACAGATGGATCATATAACTCTAAAGTAGCTACCTTAACACAAGATGTTGATACTAATGCTTTGCCAATAGACAACACAAACCTTACTGAGTTTACATATGCGCAACAGGGTGACTTTATGTTTATTGCGCATAATGACTTTATGCCGCTTGAGCTTGTAAGAACTAGCCTTACCTCATTTGAAGTTCGTGTGTTTGAGTTTGATACATCAGCTGATGGCAATCGTATTCTTCAGCCTTATTACAACTTTCAAGGTAGCGGTGTAACTATTTCACCTTCAGCTACAACTGGTAGTGGCATAACACTTACAACAAGTTCTGCGTATTTTAATGCTGGTATGGTTGGGTCAAGTCTTTTGATTCACGATACTCAAGTTGATATTACAGCAGTTACCAATTCAACAACAGCAACCGCTGATGTACAGGGTACTATTGAAAGACAGCTTGACTTTGATTCTTTGAATACAACTGAAGGCTCTAACAAAGTTCACGTTGTTATGCCTGATCACGGTTTGTCTGTTGGGGATAGCATTGTCATTAGTGATGCTGGTGCTTTGGGTGGCATCAATAATGGCAACATAAATGGCACAAGAACAATTACTAGAATATTGAATGCTAATGAGTTTGACTATCAGGCTGGCGGCTCTGCTTCTTCTACAGCTACTGGCGGTGGCAACCCTATTATAAGCAGCACTGCTGCAACAACAGATTGGTATGAGCAATCATACAGTTCGTATCGTGGTTTCCCAGCTGCTATTACGTTTCACGAAAATCGTTTGTGGTTTGGCGGTACACCTTCACAGCCAAGTGGCATTTGGGCATCAGCTTCTGGTGAGTTCTTTAACTTTGATGTTGGCGACGGTGAAGACTTTGATGCCATTGATCTTGAAGTATCTGTGGGTGTTACTAACTTTATTAGGCATCTTGTATCTAATAGAGACTTGCAAGTGTTTGCTAACCAAGGGGAGTTTTATCTTCCAGCATTCCAAGATCAGCCAATTACAGCATCTATTGCCAAGGTTTCAGAACAAACACCATTTGGTACTGGATATGTCAGACCATTATCTTTAGATGGTGGCACATTGTTTGTGCAAGCAACTGGTAGCGCAGTTAGAGAGTATATCTTTAACGATAGTGAAGGTGCTTATACAACAAACATGGTATCAATACTTTCGTCTCATTTAATATCTAACCCTATTCAACTTACATCTGTTAAGGGTGCGCTTGATCGTCCGGGTGCCTATGCATTCTTTTTGATGGACAATGGTGAGATTGCTGTGTTCTACAGCATCCGTGCTGAGAAACGTGCTGGTTGGATGCGCTGGACTACTGAGGGTAGGTTCCATTCTGTGTGTGCTGTTGACGAAGAATTGTTTGCTGTATCTGTTAGGGATGACGGATCAGGTACAAATAAGCTATTCTTAGAGCAGTTTGATAAAGATTTAAACATGGACTTTAGTAATGATTTTACTGGTACTGCTGGTGTTTTCGATGTGTCTGCACATTTTTCTAACGGTGCTGTTGTAGATGTTGTAGATGATACAGAGTATCTTGGATCATTTACTGTAGCTGGTGGTGAGGTTGATGTTAGTGCAGTTAAGCTATCAACGTCAGCTGAGATTGGTTATAAGTTTATTCCTGAGTTACAGACAATGCCAATTGATGGTCAGGTTCCGGGTGGGCCTTTGACTGGCAGACCTCGTAAGATTACTAATGTTGTTCTTGATATTAAGGATACGTTAAGTATTTCTGTTAACGGTACAAACATGATTATTCGCAATGTTAACTTTAACCCTGCGCAGCCTCGTCAGGCTTTTACAGGTAAGAAGGAATTTAGGGTGTTGGGTTATAGCAAAGACCCAATTGTTACAATCTCACAGATAGCACCACTTGATATGCAGCTAAACGGCATGGTGGTGGAGGTGGCATTCTAATGAGTTTTTGGGCTTATGCGGCATTAGCAGTTGGCACTGCAATGGACATAACTGGCGCACAGCAAGCGGCTGATGCAGAACGTGTGCGTCAAGATGAGATTGCTAGACAGGCTAGAGAAAACAAAGAAATGGTTAAGCTGCAAGCTGAACGTCAGTCTACAGCTAGATCAAAAGCATACACATCATTTCTTAAAAACTCATCTGCTATTGCTGGATTCAACAGACGCGGTGATGACCGTTCATTAAAAGCAATTCAAAAAGCTGGCAGAGAAAAGACAGAACAAGAGCTTTCAGCAATACAACTGCAAAGTTTATTTACCAGAGGAAGATACGAATCTCAGGCAAGGTTTGCGCAGATGGAAGGACAGTGGGCAGCTGATCAGGCTTTGATGTCTCAGATTTCTACTGTTGCTGGCAATGGATATAAAGTAAGTCAGGTAACGTAATGGCTAAGATTGAAGTATTAAAAGGCACTGAAACTACCATAGGCCCAATCGGTATTGTGTCTATGGGTAAAGGTGGTGTTGAAGCTGGTAGGGCTATGCAGAGTGCTGGCAAGCGTATCTTTGATGCTGCATTTGAATATGCTTATAATAAAGAAAAACAAAAGGGACAGGATGACGCTCGTCTTGCTGCTATTAGTGCAAGGGATGCAAACGGAAACCTAACATTCCCAGAGATTCCAAAGTCTCTTTCTCCTGTTGCCCAACAGTTTTATGAGCCTATTGCCAATAAGCGTTATCAAGATGCTTTGGTTCTTGATCTTGACGATCAGGCAAAGCGTTTGGCTAAAGTTCATGAACGAGACCCTGATGGTTTTGCTGAAGATTTTCAAACTTATTTAGATACAACCAAAGCGCAAGCTGGCAAGTTTGCTGGTTTTGTTGAATCAACTGGCGCAATTACTTCCAAGCAATATCAAACTAAACTGTTTATAGATCAGGAAGAGCTTGAAGATAAGAATGCTGCACAAAATGCTGTCAATGTTTTATATAACGCTATTTCAGACATTGAGAAAAGTGCTAGGTCTGGCGCAACTCTCTCTGCGAGGCTTTTGCTGACTAACAAAATTGAAGAATTAAATGGCGTTATGGCAGAGCATGGCGACAGACTTGGCATGGCGTTTTTGCCAGAAACGTCTAAAAATTTACGCGCTGCTTTTGTTACTGGCGACATTATTAATATATCTAATAAATTAGAACAGTTTCTTCCAGCTGATGATCCGTATCAAAAGCAATCAGTTCTTTCTGCTCATTTAAATTATATGGCTATAGCCATTGAGAATAGAAGTCTTGATGGTATTCCTAAACAATTTAAAGATGCTCTTCAGAAAGCTGGACTAGACCAGAAGTATCTTAATGATAAAGTGTTTGCTGGTCTTCACGCTCAAATGGCGCGTGATGTTAGAACTCGTCAAGGCACAGTACAAGAACAGTTTAATGCTGAAAAAGATAATATGCTTACTGGCGCAGCTATAAATAGCATGGCTGCTGGAAACAATTTAAATGTTGGCGAATCAGATAGAGTGTTTAATGCTATTAACATTAGATCATCTGTTGATCTTGAGAATAATCTTCAAACCATTATGACACCTCCAGAAAATGGTGCGCAGAGAGTTGCGTGGGATGCGCAGTTTGGTGCGGTGCATCATTTATTGTTTAACACAACTGGTGAGATGCCTACTGTTGTTAAAGATTATTTGCAAAATGTTAGCACTATGACAGCAGATCAGCTGCCTGTTGCTATTGCAATGTATCAGCAAGCAACACGTTTTAATCGCGGCACATACACAGAACAGTTAACTAGAGGTCTTAGTGACGAAGCTGTTATAATGTATGAAACCTTAATTAATGTACAAGATGTTCTCGGCAATCAAGCTCTGCCTGAGTTTATGAATGGTTTTCGTTTAAAGGATAAAGCTACAACTGAAGAAATTAAGGCTAATATACTTGGTAAGCTGGGTGAGAAAAAAGGCAGTGTTGATTCAGCTGTTAGAAAGTTTGTTACTGATAATATTTCTGATGATGCCAGCCCTTCTGAGATAACTTTTTACACACGTTTTGCAGACGATCTTTTATTTTCAATGGATAAAGAAAGAGCTAGACGCATCTTAAAATCTGCTGGCGATACTGTGTTTAGAAAAAGTGATATGCTTCATCCAAGCATTGGTCGTTCACGGTATACGCCAGAACGTGCATATACAGACGATATAACCATGGGTGATTTTAATGATGCAATCGATATGAAGTTAGGCTTGGTTGATTCTAATTTAAAAATTGGCGTCAATGCATTTCTTGTCCCTGATATAAGAGAAGGTTCAGCTCTTCCTGTTTATACTTTTGTTGATGCTGACAAAAACATCATTACTCATAACGGCAAGCCATTACAGGTTGGCAATCAGTATGTTGTTAATAAAATGGCTGAACGCAGAAACATTTCTGTTCAACAGCTGCGCAGAGATGCAGCATCTGCAAGAGAACTGTTTGTTAAAAATCAATCAATATTTGATGAAGCATTTGCACCATGATGGATATTGGACGCAGAGATTTTTTTGTACCGATCCCAGCGGCTATAAGTGAAGAAACTCCTGTTAGTTGGTGGGAAGGTTATAAAGCTAATGTGGCATACAACAACATGCCGCTTATTGAACGTGTCGAAGAAGAGCGTTTGTTTGGTAGCGTAGACATTGACCCTGAGTTTGATGTTGCTTCGAATATATCTGAAGAGCTTCTTCCTTATTACGATGATCTTGTTAGAGCAAAGAATGCTCAACATCTTGCATACCTTGAAGAACGTGCATTTACTGCAATCGAGCGTAGGCGTGTAGCAGCCGAGGCTGGTATCACAGCACAGTTGGCTGGTGGCATCACTGATCCACTTGCTCTTGCTTCGTTGATACCCGGATTTCAGTTTATTAAAGCTGGTCAGACCTTCGGTCAGGCGGTGATAAGGGGTGCTGGCGCAGGTCTGGCCTTTGGTTTAGCTTCAGAAGCTAGACGCGCACCTTTTGCTGTGGCTGATGAGCCATATGAAGCTGCTAGCAACATTGTTATGTCAACAGCATTGTCGGCTGGTTTCGGTGGATTAATGAGGGCAGCACCCTACACCAAGCCATTCTTTCAAAGCACTGCCTCTAAGATGGGTAGGTTGTACCGTGGCGAGAAGTTTAAGCATGTTTGGGCTGATGATGCCACTAATCTTGATGATGGCTATACAGCAAGCTCTGGCGGCGATTTTGACACCACTCAAGTAAACTGGATGGGCAGTCCATCGCAACGTGCTATGCAGCGTGGCGATTTACCTGATGAAGTAAAACAATATTATGCATCGCTTTCGTATAATGGTGCTGTATCTACTCAAGGCGCAAGACAGGGCAGAGCGTTTCAGTCTGTAGCACAGGAGGCGCAAACATTTATTGGTCAGTTTGAACGTGTTAATCAAACAATGCGCGATCTTCATTCGCAACAAGTTCGTGGTATTGCCAAAGCTGCTAGAGTTGGAACTATCTACAATCCAATGAGTGGCTTTGATGATTGGTCTAAAGACACTATTCGTAGATACATCTTATCTAATTCAAATGATCCAAGACTAAGTAGGCTTGGCAAAGATGGAATGACTGATCAACAAAAAGAAGCTGGTGTGCTTCTTGGTGATTTGTTTAAGTCATTTTCTGATGACATGCATTACACTGGGCTTGTTAAGAACAACGAGCGTTTAGGCAAGATTATAACAAAGAATCAGGCTGAGTTAGATAAAGTTACACAGAAGCTAGCTGATCTTGAAGACAGTATAAAGAAAGGTGGCGGTGTCACCAAAAAACAATCAGCTTTTCGTGATGCGTTAGACAATCGGCAAAATACATTGCGTGATCGTATTGACTTTTACGAATCACAGATTGACAAACCCCTCCGTTCAAACTTTGTGTTTCCTATATTTTATGACAAAGGTAAGCTAGCTCTTGATGAGCCACGGTTTGCTCTTACCAACATATTTGCTGATGATTACAAGATGCAGCGTCTAGCCAATGGAGAAGATGCTGATGACTTCCTTGCATTTTCTGATGCTGAACGTACTTTGTCTCGTATCATGCAAGAAGATGGTGAGGAGATGGAAAACATTTTGCGCAGCGCAGACAAAGCTGGCAGAGCCAAACATCTTAAACAACGTAAAACCAATATCGATGTTGCCAAGGTTGTTGATTACATTCATGCAGATATGGAAGCCCTTTACACATACATAGATCGTATGGGTCGCCAGATTTCTTTTGCTAATAAGTTTGGTGGCAGAAACATTGATGAAGTATTGGAAGATTTAGATGACGCTTTGATGCGGTCTGGCAAGAACCCAAAAGAACGCAGCCGTTTACTTGCTGACTTCTATGGTGATTATGAGCGTGTGATGGGTACGCTTCAGCGCAGCCCGGATCGTTGGGACAATCAAGCTGCTAAAGCTGCTAAGGCTTGGGCAGGATGGACATTTCTTCCTCTAGCTGGTGTATCTGCTATTACTGATACAGGGTCTATTATTATGGCTCATGGCATGAAGGATGTTATTGCAGCTGGCATGGCTGCAACTGACACCGCTTTTACTGGCAAAGTAATAAGGGAGGCTCAGTTTAGTGGTGAGTTGTTTGACCTTGCTAAAAATGTTTACGCCAGAGAAATGCTCAATGACACAGCAAGAAAAGTTAAGCCTAACCTTAATGAACGTGTTATTCAGCGCGGCAATCAGATTATGTACACGGCAAATTTGCTTGCCCCTATTACTTTTGGTGGCAAAACATTAGATCAGTTTGTTACAAATAATAAATTTATTAAGCTATCTCGTCAGTGGGCTGACGGAAAGATTTCATTGTTTGACCGTGAGTATCTTGCACGGTATGGCATTGATGAAGATATGGCTAAGTTTATAGCCAAAGCACCTACCGAAAAGCATGACAGGTTTGACTTTGAGTTTGCTAATACTGATGCATGGGATCAATCTACCCCAGCTGCAAGAGAAGTATTGCGTAAGTATCAAGCTGCACTTGCCTCACATGCAAACAATACAATTGTTATGGGACAAACGTTTGACAAGCCATTGATTGTTGATGGCGTTGCATACATTCGTGATAATCCATTCTTTCAAGCTGTTCGTAAAAGGTTTCCTTCACAGTTTCCTATTGAGAAGCGGCTGCGCACAGGCAATGAAAACATGGTGCGCATTGAAAGCGGTTTGATGACTTTGCCGTTTACTTTCATGAACTTTACCTTTGGTGCAAACAATAAAATACTTGGGGCTATTCGTGATCCAAATAGGAGATATAGATTACAAGGTATAGCATCATTAATTGGATTGTCTTATCTATCTCTTTCAATGAAAAAACCCGATTACTGGTTTGAAAAACGTGATAATCCTGAGATTATAGCTCGTATCATTGATCATTCTGGTGTGCTTGGTATTTACTCTGATCTTGCATATACAGGTTTAGGTATTGCTGCAAACCTCGGAGTAGATACCCCAATACCTCCAAGATATATTAGTAAAGATAAAGAAGAGCATTTAATGGATGCTTTTGTTGAGCCGTTTGGCGCACCAGCTGGGCTTGGTTTGGAATATGGTAGAGCATTGCGCGATTTTGCTAATGGCGATGTATCTGATGGCGCGGAACGTATAAAATATGCATTGCCATTTATTGGTCTACATCCAATCCGTGATGATATGCGCGAGTTTATTGGTGGTATTGGACGTAATTGATTGTGCGTTGTGTAGTGCATTATTGCTATGATAGGGGATTAGCATGACTATTAATTTAAGTGATAACAACCCTCGTATATCGTACACTGTCGCGGCTGGCGTTACTCAGTCTGCGTTTGTTGTGCCGTTTGAGTTCTTTGAGGATGAAGACCTTAACGTATATGTTGATGAAACTCTTCAAACATTAACAACGAAATACACAACTGCTGATGATTCTGGCAATACCATTGCACACACATCAGGCACGACTGGTTATATTCACTTTACATCAGGCAATGAAGTTACCGGCATATCTGGTGGCAGCACGGTTGTTATAACACGCGATGTTGAGCTTGAGCGTGTAACTGACTTTCCTACATCTGGCCCATTTGATGTAGCCTCTCTTAACACAGAGCTTGATAAGTTTATGGCTATTGCAGCTGATATTGATGATGCTGTAGGCCGTACTATTCGTTTGACTGATTTTGATGCATCAGGTGATTTGTCACTTGTATTGCCATCTGCATCTGAGCGTTCTGGTAAGTTCTTATCATTTGACGCAAATGGCACACCAATTGTTACGACAAACGCTGGTGATTACAAAGGTGCTTGGGCAGCTGGTGTGGATTATAACATCGGCGATACTGTTACTGATACAACAACAAATAATGTTTTTCGGGTTAGTGCCGTTCACACATCTGCTGGTGTTCTCCCATTAACTACTAATGTTAACTCTGGTCTTTATACTCTATTCATTGATGTCGCTACTATTCAAACGTCATTGATTGAATCTGTAGCGGCTGATACCGCAACAGCATTGGCAATAGCACTAGGATAATTAAATGGCTAATACGTTCAAACTTAAAACTAATGCGGCTATGCCAGCCAGTGCTGGTACGCCGGATGATCTTTACACTGTTCCAGCCAGTACAACTACGGTTATTATTGGCCTAACATTAACCAACGTACATACATCGGCTATCACAGCCACAGTACAGATTGCTTCAACAACGGTTGATAATGAGACTAACCAGACAGTTAACGTCATCAAAGACGTATCTATCTTGGCTGGTTCTTCATTGGAACTGATGGCTGGCAACAAGTACATATTGCAGACAACAGACATTGTTAAGGTTGACTGCAATGTGGCTAGCAAGATTGACGCGACATTGAGTATTATGGAGATCACCTGATGCCTTATCTCGGCCCTAGTGCAGACTTTGCGAATATTACTCGCTTCACCTACACTGCAACTGGTGGCGAGACAAGCATCTCTGGAACAGATGACAATGGCTTATCACTAGCCTTTACGTCTGGCGTTAATCTTACAGTACACCTTAATGGCGTTTTGCTGGTTGCTGGCACGGACTACGACACTAACACGGCTAATACCATTGATAACCTTGCTGCGCTTGCTGGTGGCGATATTTGCGAGGTTACAGTCTTTGGTTTGTTTAGCGTGGCTGATGCTATCCCAGCAACAGGCGGCACGTTTAGCGGTGCGGTTGTGTTTAATGCTGCTGTGCAAGGTGCTGTTAATACCAATGCATCTGTAAGCGGCAGCACTACATTGGACTTTTCCAGCTATCAAAACTTTGTCCTGACGCTGACAAACAATGCGACACTGGCTAACCCGACTACTGAGACTATTGGTCAGTCAGGCTTTATCATCTTTATACAGGATAGCACAGGCGGCTATACAGTATCTCTTGACACTGACTATGAGACTGCTGGTGCAGCTGGCTTGACGCTATCAACTGCTGCTGATGCGTATGACATTGTGCCTTACGTTGTTAAGGGTACAGATTCCATTCTACTTGGTACGCCTCAACTGGCGTTTGGCTAGGGGGTTGCATGTCTACACCAGTAGGGTCAAGCCAATGGATTTATGCAAGTGGGGCGGCTGGGTTTTACCCCTACAGCATTGACAACTCTGTGCGTATGTCAGATGCGTCTAACTCACAGATATACTGGCAAGCCGGAACGCCAAGCAGTGGCAATATCTGGACGGCTAGTTTTTGGTTTAAAAAATATAGTATTGGTGCTGGTCAAGCGGCTAACGAAATGTTTAGCGCTGGCTCTAGCGGCGCTGCGTATATGTTTTGGTCGTGGGACAGTAACGAAAAGTTTACATTTCAATCGACAGCGGATGGCAACAAAGGCAACACAACAGGAAGCCCAGTGTTTCGTGATGTGGGTGCTTGGTATCATATGGTTATTCGCGCTGATACTACGCAAGGCACACAGGCGGATAGACTTCGCGTTTACTTAAATGGAGAACAGTTAACAACTTGGGGAACCGACAGCATTGGAACATCCGCTTGGGATTACATAAATGCAAGTGGATTTAATCAATACTGGGGCGG
>Ga0181380_1000407_pt1 | contig 19611 bp, 13 predicted proteins | sample 3SPOviralmetaG_FD_130116 | JGI IMG/M metagenome (GOLD analysis project Ga0181380, IMG submission 130116) | Marine viral communities from the oligotrophic San Pedro Time Series (SPOT) site, San Pedro Channel, CA, USA - 3 SPOT_SRF_2009-08-19 | ecosystem: Environmental > Aquatic > Marine > Strait... | reverse complement strand
TTTACAAGTGTTGTAGATAGTACTACAAGCGAAGATATTACTCATAGATTTATTTTTGATAATGGCCAAAGAGATAATTTCTACGATGTAGGCTCTGGTAAATTAAGAGGAGGAGCCGCAGCTCCTGCAGGTAATATTGTTGTAACCTTTGATAGCTTCGATCACGGCGCTGGAGATTACTTTGCAGGCGGTGCGTCATATCCAGATCTGGAATATGATAAAGTCCCATACTATAATCTAGAAACTGGAGGCACGGTAAGGCTATCTGATGTTTTAGATTTTAGATCTGTGAAGGATAACTCCGGTGATGACTTTGCTGGCACAGGGTCAGTAATTCAATATATTCCTAGAAACACTGATACAATTGACGTCGGTGAATTTAAAGTCTGGGAACCTAGAATTGACGTAGTGGCTATCAACGATAATGGTAACATTGAGGTACATACCGGAGTAACAAGTTTATCTCCAAATGACCCAGAAGGAGTACCTACTTCATCTATGAGACTACACAAAATATCATTAGCACCATATCATTTGAATGAACGCGACTTCATGCAATCTAAGTATGATAACCGTGGTTATAAAATGTCTGATATCCGTAGAGTAGAAAGAAGAGTAGAAAATTTAGAAGAGCTTACTACACTTTCTCTATCAGAGATTGAATTAGAGCGTACAGTTATTCCTGATAGAGTAAAGCAAGGTATGACTGGAGATACCTTTACCAATAATGTACAATCTAAGACAAGAGATAAAGATTATAAAGCTACTATTCGCAAGAGATCTGGCGTTTTAGCTCCAATGAGATATTGGAGGGATATAGGCTTAAAATATGATTCAGATGCATCTAGCGGAGTAAGACTACATGGTAGTACTGTTTGGCCTAATTTTACAGAAACAGTAATGATTAATCAAAACAAAGCTACTAATTATCAGAGTGTAAATAGATTTGAACTTACTAAGTTTATTGGTTCAGGTATTGTTGAACCTGCAGTAGATACATATGAAATGAGAAGAGAAGTAGACGTTAATCACATTGGTGAGTATAACGAATCACTTACTACGCAAGGGGATACGGTAGTTCTATCTCAAGGTAATCAGAACGAGGAAGCATAATGCCCTGGGTAACAGCAATAAAGATTGAACAAGAATCAAGAATTAGAGAAATAGATAATGGATTTGATTTTAATCCAGCTTTTAGATCTCGGTTTATATATTTTAAGTTTACCGGTCTTAGACCTAATGATAGTCATTGGCTGTTCCTACAAGGAAGAGATGTAACGTCTTTTGCTAATACTAGCTTTAGTATTAATGATTTTAATGCTTCAGCTCGTAGTTCAGTGTTTAGAAATCCAGGGGATAAGTATTTGTTAGAGAATCAGTTTCCTTCAGATCTAGGAGGACCCACTGGATCTCCACTTACTACTACAGCTGCAGGTGAGTTGGAAGGAGTATTGTTTATTCAGAGTAACTCAACATATAGCTGGCATGTGGGTTCAGGTACCACTAATTATAGCTATAATGGAGGAAATAATAGTATTCCTCTTTTAGCTATTAACATTTCTAACACTAATAAGAGTAATGCTTTATCTCATGCCACAGCAGAATATTCTTCGATTGGTCAGTTTATTAATTATGCAATGGAAGAGTATACAGTAGACGTAGAAGTTGAATATGAAGAATGGGAAGATGATCCGCCCCCAGCACCAGGTCCAGTAGTTACTCCAGGTAATGATCATGATACGGGTCCAAGTATAAGCACGGATTATGAGTATTTTTTCGGTTCTACTGATACAGGTCCAAGCATTTCGGATGCCGGCGGCGGTGGTTTTTTTGGAGACACTTGGACCTCATCCGCTACACCTAGTGCTAGACCAACTACTACTACTACTACTAGCAGTTGGATGGATACCAATAGTTGGTTCTAACTTACTATAAGAAAGAAATTTAAATGTCAGGTAAATTACAATTAAGTGAGCAGCTCAACCCATCAGCACAGACGTTTGTGGTTGATGAGCCTGTAGGATCAGTTCTTACTGGAGTAGGTCTTTTCTTTGCTCAGGCTCCTACAGGTGCTTCAGCGCAGCCAGTTTCTATTGAGCTAAGGCCTTGCGCTGAATCTGGTGCACCAAGCGCTAAGAAGTTTATTCAAGGTACAAAGGTAACAGTTCCTGCTTCTACTGTTGCAGCTGCTGCTAATACTAACTTTGCTTCCGCTACTGAAGTTAAATTTAGCTTTAGAGAGCCAGTGTATATTAAAGGTAACACTCTTCTTGCTTTGGTTATTAGTACAGGCGCTTCTGCTGATCAGTATCAAATTTGGGTAGGTAAAAATGGGCAGCATCTCACTAACTCTACCACAGAATTCTTCTCATCAACTATTGAGAGAGGTGCATTCTATGAGTCATCAAACGGTACTTCCTGGCAGCCAGATAATGAGAAAGATTTAGCATACAAGATTTATAGAGCAGAATTTAATCAACAGAATAGTTTTGCAGTGTTTAATGCTGATGCTCCTCCTGCTAAAAGACTTACAGAACAAACGTTTATTAATGATGACACAAGATATCCGGCCGATCCATTTATCTTTACTGCTGGTAACCCTACAGTAGATGTTGTACATCCTTCTCATGGTTTTCAGGTAGGAGATAGAGTAACACTATCTAAAGGTTCAAACGGATTTGATAGTTCAGATACTATTAACGGAGTTGCAGGTAGCAGTCTATATGGTATAAAAACTATTACAGCAACAGATCCATACGGATATTCTTTTAATTGCGGTACGAATGCAACCGCTTCTGTTAGAGCTGGAGGTGCAGGAGTACTTGCTACAGAGCAATATGTAGTAGATCAATTCCAAACTATTTTGCCAGCAGTAACTCCTCCTAAAACCACAACTCATGTTGTAGGAGACTTTTTAGCATCAAAATCATTTGGTGGTAGTGAGACAGCTTATTCAAATATTGCTAATGTTAGAATTAGAAAGAATAGAGTACAAGGCTTTAAAGATCCAGCTGTTATTGCAGCTACTACCTCAGAATCAGATCATAACTCTGGTGATCCTTCAGCGAAAATAACAGTTGCATTTAATACAAGAAGTAAGTATACATCTCCTTATATCAATGAGCATGCAGCTGCTATTCGTACTGTAAGTAACTTTATTGATTATCAAGCTTCTACAGCTACTCCTAATAGAAACCTTATCTCTACTATACCATTTACTTTAGAGACGGAAGCAGATGGCGGTACAACTGCTGCTAAGCATCTTTCTATTGTATATAATTTAGAGTTATCAGCTAATTCTATAAGAGTATTAGTGGATGCTATTAGACCTCAGTTTACTGATTTCTCAGTATGGTATAGAACATCGCTTGATACTAATTTAGAAAACAATAATTGGGTAGAGTTCAGTAAGACAGTTAATCCCCCAGACGTATCTAACTATTCAGAACTACCCAGAGATAATAGACCAAGAACCTATGAGTTTAACAAATACGACCTAGCATCATTTAATAAATATCAAATTAAAGTTACTATGAATAGCTACAAATCAACTCAGGTTCCGCTATTTAAAAATCTTAGAACTATTGCAACTATATAATATGAGTGACTATATTCCTGTAGATGGCTATCCAGATTTAGTAAGAGATAAAAATACTAATATGATTTTGAATATAAATAAAGGCAACACTGATGCGTTTATTAAAAAGAGAGATCTGGAATTGCAGCAACGGCACGAGATTGAAACTCTAAAATCAGACGTTCAGGATATAAAGATGATGCTACAAAAATTAACAGAAAGTTTTGCAAATGCCTAATGCTAAAATAGGAAAAGTCAATCTATCAGACACAGTCAATACCCAGCGTCTTAGATTTAATCAGCTTATTGACTCTGTAGGAAGTGTTAGTCTCTCTAACGTTAATCAAACAGCAGGAAGAAGCACATTTGCAGGTAGCTATCCTACAGTGGGAGAAGCTCTTAAAGAGCATGAAGCAAGACTAGACTCTGCTGATATTATTGAAGTAAAAACTCCTAGAATTAGAGCGTTTGATAACACATATGATAATACATTAGCAGGTGATACTTACTTACAATCTAACCTAGATGTTGCTGGCATTACAACATTAGATAGTTCTACAATTGATGGTACATTACTAGTCACTAATACCTCACAATTTAATAAAGAAGTAACTATTGATGAAGCTCTTACAGTAACTGATAGTGCTTACATTACAGGTAATTTAGACGTTGGTGGTAATGTACAAATTGACGGCAATCTAACTGTTGACGGAATTGCCACTCTAAAAGCTGGTTCTGATAACAACATTAATCTTGGCGACATCGACGCTACTACAGATACAGTTACATTTAACGCAGAAGTAGCATCACATATTATTCCTGATGATGATAATACCTATGATATAGGTTCTTCTTCAAAGGAATGGAGACACGGCTACTTCGATGGTACTGTAGATGCAGATGAAGTTAATGCAGATTCAGCTACATTAGGTACTGTAAAGGTTTCTGATCTAACAGCAGGCAGAGTAATACTAGCTGGTACTAGTGGAGAAATTGAAGATACTTCGAAGCTTACATTTCATAATACAAACGGATTAAACGTTAATGAAGCTCTAACAGTTACTGACAGCGCCCAAATAGGTGGCACTTTAAATGTAGATGGTAACGTAACAGCTACAGCTAATGCTGATATAAGCGGTCGAGTTAATATTGGAGGTGACTTAATTGTTACTGACAGCGCCTATATTACTGGAAACGTTAATATTGGAGGTGATTTAGATATAACCGGATCTGTTACTTCTACAGGTACAGCATTTACTTTAGCAGCTGAAACAGGAACAAATGATTCTTTTACTTTAGGTGATACTCTTACAGTAGCTGCTGGAGAAGGTATTAACACTGCTGTAACTGATAATACTATTACTGTATCCGGAGAAGACGCATCAGATGCTAATAAGGGTATTTCCAAATTTGATAATGGAGACTTTGTTGTAACTAATGGCAATGTAACCCTTGCTGACCTTAATACAGGTGCGGTTTTAGGAATAAATGGAACAACTAATGAAGTAGAAGTTTCAAGAACAAATGGCACAGTTACTGTAGGTCTTCCTGATGATATTACTATTACTGGAGACTTAGGGGTTCAAGGAGACTTTACAGTTGGTGGTGATTTTACCATAACAGGAGCGCAGAAACTTGCTTCAGCTTTTGTAGAACTTATGGATGGTACTGCCGGAACTCCTTCGACAAACGCTGGTATTTCTATCGATAGAGGTACAGAAGACAGTGCATTAATGCAATGGAATGAAAATAACGACTATTGGGAAGCGTCTTACAACAACGCGGCAACTCCAAGTCAATTAGTTACATACGCTAATCTAGACACTACTGATTTTACCACTGGAGCTACTATCACTATTAGCGATGAAGCTATTCAGGACATGGTTGGCGCCATGGTTACCGGTAATACTGAAACAGATATTACAGTCACATATCAAGACGGAGATGGCACTCTTGATTTTGTATTAGATGATACAACAGTAACAGCTGGTTCATACGGATCTACAACTTCTATTCCATCATTTACTGTAGATGGTAAAGGTAGACTTACTAACGTAACTCCGGTAAGTATTGCTACTACACTTACTATAAGCGATGATAGTTTAGATTCTGATGCAGTTGATCTTTTAAATGACAAACTTAGGTTTTCTGAAGGTGAAGGTATTAACGCTGCAGTAACTAATAATAAAGTAACTATATCAGCAGAGCTTGCAACAAGCACTAATAAAGGTGTAGCTTCATTTAGCACAACTAATTTCTCTGTAACTAACGGAGCTGTTATTATTAAAAACAACGGCGTGATTCTAGGTACTGAAACTACCGGTAATTATATGTCTGGTATTTCTGGCACTACTAATGAAATCGAAGTAAGTCATACTGCAGGTGAAGGATCTTCAGCTACAGTAGGATTACCAAACAGTGTTACTGTAACTACAGACCTTACCACAGGTCAAGATGTATTTGTAGGCCGTGACTTAGATGTTACTGGTAATACTGTTATTGATGGAAATCTAACAGTATCTGGCACCACTACTACAGTTAATACAGAAACAGTAACAATTGCTGACAATATTATTTTGCTTAACTCTAATGCAGCTAATACTCCAACACAGAACGGCGGTATTGAGATTGAAAGAGGTGAGAGTACTAACGTACAATTAAGATGGAATGAAGCTAACGACTACTGGCAGGTTGGTGAAGGTAACGACCCTGTTTATACAAGAGTAGCAACCGCTGGTTGGTTAAATGCGGGCGGGGGATTATCATATGATAACTCTACAGGTGAATTTGCGCATAACGATACTTCATCTCAGGAATCTGTAAATAAGTCCGGAAATACTTTTATTCAAGATATCTCTTTAGATGCTTACGGGCACGTTACTAATATAGGTACTAACTCAGTTACTGTTGGAAACGCGACTATTACATTAGCAGCTGGCAGTGACCTTCACTTTGATGAAACTGATAAGACATTTACAACTAACCAGAGTACTGATCAAACATTAACTATCGACCATGATAATATAACAAGAACTGATTCAGCTGATTCAGATTCTCCTGCATTTGGAGGTACGTTTACAGCTATTGACAGTCTTACCACAAACGCAAGAGGACATGTTACAGGGGTTAATACAAAAACCGTTAATATTCCTTCTCTAGCAACCTATGATAACTATGTTTCATGGACGTTTATGGAAGGTAATGGAACCGAAACAGGTACTGTAAGTTCAGGCGATACCTTGCATTTTGAACAAGGGTCTGGGATAACAGTAGAAAAGTCAGATACCCATCAGCTGACTATTACTAATGCAGATAGAGGTTCTTCGCAGAATATATTTAAAAGAATTATACCGGAAGACTCTGCCGGTACTGATCTAGATACTATTACTGCAGATACTAATAATGATATTTTTTATATTAGAGCAGGAGGAGGTATTACTCTTACTTCTGATGCTACTAATGATAGAATGACTATTAGTCACTCAGATACATCCAGCCAAACATCTTCGAATAATAGTGGTAGAACATATATTCAAGATATTACGTTAGATACATATGGACATGTTACTGGTATTAATACTGCCTCAGAAACAGTGACTAACACTAATACTAATAAACTTACTACATTCCAAGTTGAAGATGGTGATGGTAATGAAGTTACTATTTCTCACAATAAAGAGTGGAAATTTAAAGAAGGTGGTGGTGTTAATATTAACTGGACTGATACTACTCCAGGATCTAATGCAGATCCGTTTGATCTAGAGTTTAAGATTAATACAGGAGTGACTGCCGGTAATGGATTGACCGGAGGAGGTACACTAAATGTTACAAGAACTATTAATGTGGTTGCAGGTAATGGCCTTACTGTAACAGCAGACGCAGTAAAAATGTCAGGTTCATATACCGGTTCTTTCTCTGCTACAGGTAATATTACAGCTTATTCTTCAGATGAGAGATTAAAAGATAATATAGCAGTTATTTCTGATCCTATTAGAAAATTAAAAAGCATTGGTGGTTATAGTTATACCTGGAACGAGGAAGCTGCAACAGCTGTAGGCTTTACTCCGGAATCAAGAGATGAACATGGTGTTATTGCTCAAGAAATCCAAAAAGTAATTCCGGATGCTGTAACTTCAGCTCCATTTGACACAGATGAAGATGGTAACTCTAAGTCAGGTGAAGATTACCTGACGGTTAGATATGAAAGAATTGTTCCACTACTAATCGAAGCTATTAAAGATCAACAAGTTCAGATAGATAAACTAAAAAAAGAATTGCAAGGTAGATAACGTGAAAACCGCTTTAGTTATTAATACTCATACTAATATTATTGAAAATATTATTGATGTAGATTCTTTAGGATCTGTTGCATCGTTTATAGATTGGGCAGTATTAGATTCAGATGTACAAGGATCAGCTGAAATAGGTAAGTATTATGATACTAACTTACAAGCTGTATATTGGTCAACTTCTCCGGTGGGAGGCTATATATTAGATTCATCTACGTACGAGTATATTGCTCCTGTTGCTTATCCGGGAACATCAACGACTGATTATATCTGGGACAGCTCTACGGTTTCTTGGCAATTAAACAGAGTCTGGGATTCAGACGAAGAATATATGAGGTTAGTATAATGGTGTTACAAACTTCAGGACCCATTTCGCTCAATGATATGCATCAAGAAGCAGCTGGATTTACAGGTGCTGTGGCAGTAGAGGTAAGACCGAGTAGCGGAAGTTTTTTTTTAAGAAGTAATAATGATTGGACTTCTGTTAAGGTTTGGGCTATTGGAGGCGGTGGTAGTGGCGGTGCAGCTAGTACAGATGCTGGTAGAGAAAAAGTTGCTACAGGAGGCGGTGCAGGAGGTACAGCTGTAAGAACATATCTAAGATCTTCTGGTATATCAAGTTTTTCTGCTACTATTGGTTCTGGAGGTGCTAGTGTATCTGCCGCCGGTGGTGGAGGTAGAAGATCAGGCCGGTCTGGTGGTACTACAACTTTTGATCCTAATGTTGGAACAACTATTAGCGCATCTGGAGGAGAGCGTGGTTATGGATCTGCTACAGATCCAGCTAACGGTGACAACAGCGATGTTTATGTAAATGGTTGGGGTTATGCTCATGAGAGTAACGGAGGAGTTGGATCAGGCGGTCAGGATAATTATACAGGTGGAGGAGCCACTCTTTTAACTAGAGGTGGGGATGGATCAGGCGCTAAGGGTGGAGGATCTGTTAATTTAGTTGGGCAAGCTGTGTCTGGATTAAATGGTCCAGAAATCAGCGGCGCTGGCGGACCGCACTTTAGTGCTAGAGCATCTCAACCTGTATACGCTCAAGAATTTACTTTGAAGAATGGCTCTGCAGCATTTAGTTTTAACTTTCAAGGTGGTAAAGGTGTTCAACATAGTAGTGGCCAAGCGGGAACCGCTGAAAATGGATTGGCATATGGCGGAGGTGGAGGCGGAGTTGCTGCTGAAGGTGGAACTAACTATAGTGGCTCTGGCTCAAATGGAGCTGTTATATTAGTTTATTTAGATGAAGGAATTAGCGGTACTACTGTAACTATTAATGATGAAGATGTAAGAGCTTTAATAGATAAAGCTTCTGGAGCACAATCTAGTTTTTCCGAATTTTACGGCTCTACTTCTGGAGGTATACCAGTAGCAGGTTATCCGGTTAATATAGATCCAATTCCGGAAAGCTGGGTAGAAGATAACCCAAACCAAAAAGTGTTAGCTACTAATACTCTAGCAGGTTTTCCAAGAGTATATAGTGGTAACTATGGAACGAAGTTTATTACGACTGAGACTGATCTTCTTTATGTTAAAGACATTCCTTATTACCACGATATTCAATCGACGCTACCAGTGCTTGGCTCAGATGCAGGAGTTTATGCCGGTTGGCGGCCAAAAATAACTACTGCAATAATTACTGAAAGAGTGAATCTAAGCGAACGAAGAGTATATCCACCTGGCTTAACTGAGGCTGATGCTAGCAATCCAACTGACTACCCTGCATCTGCTCATCACATAACTGTTTTGTTTTACAATGAAACTGCATCTGGAGGTTATAATCCAAATTCAGGAACTGAGCATGCTCATATTGAAGGGCGACAAACTCTGTCGAGCATACCTACAAACAGTGCTCCACAAAAAGTAGTTTTAAATTTAAAATGGGGATCTAAATCAGCAAGTGTGTCATTACCTTTATTATCTGCAGATACTGCGGACACTCTTACATCACAGATATGGGCGCCTGAAGTTCATACGTATACTTTTGCAGGTCCAGGCGTTTTGCAAACTGGTACCAGCTTTGGAAATGGTGTAATCGAATATACCGGAGATAGATTTACTTCAAGTGATTTAAATAAAAATGTTATTGTAGAAGTTAATATAACTAAACCGTAGGGAAAATATAATGTCGTTAGAGGTTGATATCAACAATTTTTTAAATACTCCAAGTACTAATTTCGATCATACTATTATTGATTTTATAATAAGAATGGAAGCACGAATAAATAATACTACCAAGCTAAAAAAAGAATTTAGACGATCTGGTGCTACCACTGTCAATGACTTTATGATTTATAATTTTAGATATAATAGAGATATATCAATTGAAGAAGACTACGATTTTACAGTGGTTGAACAGGCCACTGATGCAGCTCAAGATTATGATCTTTTAATTACTAAGGTTCATGAAATAATGGTTTCTGTTTATCTTAATAATACTTGGTGGACTAAATGCTCGAATGTAAGTTCAGCTATATCGTTGTTTGACAATAAAGCGTTTACAGAGCAGTATAAAATGATGACTGGGCGACCCCTTATTATTAATAATTTACCGCTTGATTTTAAAATTATTAGATCTAAGAATCTTTTAAACTTATAAATAATATCAAATAGCGGCAGGGTGCGATGGTGTACCGACAAATAAATCAGCGAGGATTTTATGGCCCAGTATGAAGAATTTACCATCGACCAAGGGGCCGATGTTGCAATAGAAGTACACCTAGTTGCATTAGACGGTTCAACCAAGGACCTGACTAATCATACCGTATCCGCTAAACTAAAAAAATCCTATAACAGTGATAGTGCAGACACAGTAGACTTTACAAGTATTGTAGCTACCCCTGCCACTGATGGTAAGATTACTTTAAGTCTTTCCAATACCCAGACAGACACGCTAAAAGCTGGGCGCTATGTTTATGATGTAGAACTACAGTATCAGGATTCAGACAACAATACAATTATTGAGCGGATATTAGAAGGAAGAGCCCAAGTGACTCCTTCGGTAACTAGGTGAGTTAATGTCTGACAAATATGTAGTTAAAGTAAATCAAAATCCAGAGATAAGAGTATCTGAAAGTACTACTATTGTTAAAAAGGTAGTAGTAGGTACTCCTATCAAATCCGTAGAACAAGTTCTATATGATGCTTCTACACTAGGTGGAGATTCTGCTGGTTTCTACAGAGATTACAATAACCTTACTAATAAGCCTACTAATATTGTTCTTACAGGAATTACAGATAATGTAGATTCTGGAGGTACTATAGTATCTGGTAATATAGTACCTGACGCTGATGTTGCTTACAATTTAGGTTCTCCTGATAAGAAATTTAAAGAATTATTCTTGGCTGGCGAAACAATCTTCCTAGGAGGTACTGTTTTAGCTGATGGAGGTAATGGTAGTCTATCTGTAGGACCTGCCCCGGTAGCCGGAGAATCAGTAGATTCAAGTCTCTTAAAACCTTTAGAATCTTTTGATTCTAATCGAGTTATTGATACTGTCAATGATTGGATTAGAGGTGACAATTTTATATATGATTCTACTCAGACTGCTCCTGGACTAGAAAACTTTTTTGACTCTGCGTATGTATTAGAGAGAGCTAAAGGCGCTTCTTTATTTGAACTAAACACAGATTTAGAAAACCCTGGTCTCTCAGCTGAAAATTATGTTATTGATACATTTGCAGCAGAAGAGTATAGAACTTTAAAGTATCTTATATCATTGCACGAAACTGATAATAATAAGCATTATTCATCTGAAGTAATGTTTACTCATGATAACTCTAATGTGTATATGACAGAATATGGAGTAATTCAGACAGATTCAGATTTGGGAATTATTGACGCTAATATAGTGGATGAACAATTTGAACTATCTGTAACTCCTTACTATGTAAATACATCTATTAGGGCAAAAAGAATAAATGTTGAAGCTTATAGCGTATAAATAATGGTAAATATTTGTCATGAATAGGAGTCTCTAAGCATATGGCGATTAAACAAAAGTTTGTCATAAAAACTGGTTTAGATGTCACAGACTCTGCAGTATTCCGTGGTTCGTTACAAGTTGGAGAATTAAGTTATCCAACCGTAGACGCAGACTCAGCGGGATCTGTAATGACAACAGATGGCGAAGGGAACCTATCCTTTAGTAAGGTTAGGTTTGAAAATTTAAATATAGACTTTACAAGTTTAGCAGATGGTTCATTAATTATCTATGATTCGGCGAGTGACAAATGGGCAGCAGGAAATGAACTGGGTAATGTAGAAATAAGTCAAGACGGGGGCTTTTATTAATGGCATCTATAATTAAGATAAAAAGATCGGGTACTAGTGGCGCCCCATCGGCTTTACGAAATGGAGAAATGGCATACAGCTATGCTGACCATTCAGTCGTATCCGGTGGTGATAGGCTATACATCGGCACGGGAACTGAAACGGCAGGTGTAGCAGCCAATATTGAAGTTATTGGTGGTTCATATTTTACTGATAAACTAGATCATGCTTTAGGTACACTTACAGCTTCAAGTGCACTTTTAGTTGACGCTAATAGTAAGGTAGATAACTTTAAAGTTGATGATATTGACATCGACGGATCAACTATCTCTATTACAGCTACTGACACTGCTCTTACCCTAACCCCCAACGGTACAGGCGCGGTTAATGTTCCAGCTGGATATAAAGATAGAACAGGTTTCAATACAAACTCTCTTACCACAAAAGAATATGTTGACTTTATTGCTGGTGCCAAGACAATCGATATTGCTGGTGATACTGGCACTGATGTAGTTAATATTGCTGATTCTGATCTTAGCTTCTTGGGTACAAGCGGTATTTCAACTACTGTTACTAACAATACAGTAACTATTAGTGGTGACTTAGCTACTACTTCTGCGGTTGGTGTTTCGTCGTTTGCTGCAGCTAACTTTGATGTGTCTGGTGCAGGTGAAGTTACTCTTTCCGACACTACGGTAACTCCAGGTTCATATGGCTCTGCTTCTGCTATTCCAACGTTTACAGTAGATCAAAAGGGTCGCTTAACCGCTGCTGGTACTCTTGATATTTCAACAGATCTCACTATCCGCGGTGATACTGCCGATAGTGATACAGTAAATCTTCTTGACTCTGCTCTAAACTTTACAGGCGCTGCAGGTCATGTAACTGCAACTGTTAGTAACAATACGGTATCTTATGCCTTAGATACAACTGCTGTATCAGCTGGATCATATGGTTCAACCACAGCGATTCCAACATTTACTGTTGATACTTTTGGTCGCTTAACAGCAGCAAGTACAGTTAATATTGCTACTACTTTAGACATTACAGATGGCACAAACAATAGTGATGTTGATCTGTTATCAGATACATTAACATTTACCGGTGGCACTGGATTAACCTCTACTGTAGGTACTGACGAGGTAACATTTGACCTAGACAATACCGCTGTGACAGCTGGTACGTATGGTACAGGTTCGTTAATCCCCGTACTTACAGTTGATGCTCAAGGTCGAGTTACAAATGCTACTACAGCTTCTATCTCAACTGATCTTGGTATTTCAGGAGATACTGGAACTGACACCGTAAATCTTCTAGATTCTAATCTTACATTTACTGGCGGCACAGGAATCGCAACTGCTGTAACTGACAACGTAGTTACAGTTAGCGGTACAGATGCATCTACTACAGCAAAAGGTGTTGCTAGCTTTGTATCAACAGACTTCTCTGTAAGTTCAGGAGCAGTTAGTATTGCTACTGGTGGAGTTTCGAATACTCAGTTAGCAGGGGCAATTGCAAACAGTAAGCTTGTAAATTCAACGACAACATTTACAGGTGATGATGCTAATACAACTGATGTATCGCTTGGTTCAACAATTGACATTGCCGGTGGAGAAGGTATTACAACTTCTGTATCTTCTGGTACTGTTACAATTGCTACTGAAGAAGCTACAAGTTCTAATCTTGGTGCGGCATCATTTAGCACTGATAACTTTGAAGTCACAGCTGGCCACGTGGCAGTTAAGACCGGAGGTATTGCTGATAGTGAACTTGCTACTACTTTAGATCTTACTGGTCATTCTGTTACATTTGGCAATGGCGAAATTAGTAATGCTGAATTGGCTAACTCAACTATTGAGATTTTAGGCAATACGATATCACTAGGCGGAAGCATTGATTTCGATACCGACAGCGTAGCTGAAGGCTCGACTAATCTTTACTTTACAAACGCAAGAGTCACATCGCCAGCCAGACAAGCTATTTCTGTTACTGACGCTGGTGGCGATGGATCTTTAACTTATAACAACTCAACTGGTGCTATTACATACACTGGTCCAAGTGCTGCTGAAGTAAGAGCGCATTTTGCTGCTGGTACTGGCGTAACATACACATCAGGTACTGGTACTTTTGCAATTGGACAAGCGGTAGGTACTACTGACTCTGTTACATTCTCCGGTGCCAACTTTACTAGTGATGTTGTTATTGATGGGGACTTAACAGTCCACGGTACTAACACGATAATCAATACAACAACATTAGCTGTTAGCGATGCTATGATTCAAGTTGCTAATGGCAACGAGACATCTGATACTATTGATATTGGTTTCTTAGGTCACTATTCAGATGATGGTGGTACAACTAAAAGACATACAGGTCTTGTAAGAGATGCGACCGACGGAGTTTATCAACTCTTTGATAATCTAGATCAAGAAGGGCTAGATTCTACAGACCCCGACACAGAGATTAATGTATCAGATGCTTCATATCAATTTGCAGATCTTAGAGTTGGTACTATTACTGCTGATGCTTTTGTCGGACCGAGTGATAACTTTAATACTCAGTTTGCTCAAAGAACTACAGATAGCTTAAGCGAAGGACTTTCTAACCTTTATTATACTACTGCTCGTGTCGATTCAGACATGGAAGATATCTTAACAGCTGGTACTGGTATTAGTATCACTCCAGGCAGTGGTATTATTACAGTTGCTGGCACGGATGCTGCAGCTGATGGTTCTACGAAGGGTATTGCAACCTTTAATGCTACGCATTTTAGTGCTTCTTCTGGTATTATTAGTGCCGATGATATTACGCTTTCCGGGCAAACCGGTACAGCGGCTGCAACTCTTGGCGAAACGTTTACTATCCAAGGGGAAACCACTGATAATACTATTACTACTTCAGCGACCGGTACTACAGTAACTATTAGCGCTGCTATAGCATCTGCCAGCCAAAAGGGTGCTGCTAGCTTTAATTCTACTAACTTTACAGTTAATACTGGTGTAGTAACTTCAAATGATATTACTTTCGGAACTGGTAGTACAGGGACAGGAGCGCCTGGAGTAGGTACTAGTTTACAGCAAACGCTGGGTGAAACTCTTAATATTGTAGGCGACTGGCCTCAAGGTATTAGTACTTCGGGTTCAGGTTCTACTATTACTGTTACTGGTAGAAATGCTACAAGAACATCTAAAGGTGTAGCAAGCTTTGGTGCATATGCTGACAGTGCCGGAGAAGGTACAAGACAGTTTACACTTACTAATGGTGATGTAGAACTTTCTACAATTGATGGTGGTACTTACTAGATATATAACATAGTCGGATAGCTTTTTAGTTTTCCGACTTTAAATAAACTCCTTTTTAGGGATTAAAATGTCGACTAACATTAAACTGAAAAAGTCCAGTGTTGCTGGACGTATACCTCTTAATACGGACCTTGAGTACGGTGAAGTAGCTATCAACTATGCTGATGGCCGCTTGTACTATAAGACATCTGGTAATACGGTACAGCATTTTCAGAGTAATGATTCAGCACATTTTGATACCCTCACGACAGATAATCTTACTGTTGGTAACTACTCTTTTCCCACCACAGACGGTACAGCTAACCAGGTTTTAATCACTGATGGGTCTGGAACTCTTACATTTGTTAATAGAGGTTCGGTAGGCTTAGATTCAACAGCTATTAATAATATTATTGATAGTCATGTCGATCAATCATTTGTAAATTTATTAGATGTTAATGCCGGAACATTAGATGGCCAAGATGGCACATTCTATCTTAACTACAATAACTTTACTAACGCGCCTATTATTCCCGACTCTGCATTTATTGGCGGAATTGCTTCTAATACAGTAGGCCCAGTTGATTCAAATGAGATAGCTGGTATTGTTGATAGTGCATTTGTACAAAATTTAATTCAAGAAAACTATGTTGCTACTATTGTTGACTCAGCCTATGTTGCTATTAGATCTGGAGACTTTGTTAATAACTTTGGTACAGTAGCGGTAGTGGGTGACTTATCAGTAGATGCTACTACTGGTGGTGATACGGTTACATTTGCTGGTGGTACAGGAATTGATATCACAACAGATGTTAATAATAAAAGAGTAACAATTGCTTCTACAGCAAATCAAGTTTTTGATTTCGGGACAATATTGAGTCCTGTAGGGTTTACATTAGATATGGGCGCCATATAGACTTATAAATATAAGCAGAATTTATTGAGGTAATAAATGCCATTACAGTTTAGAAGAGGTACAGATTCAGATAGGCTCACGATCACACCCGTGGTCGGAGAACCAGTCTTTACCAGCGATACAAACAAGCTATATGTAGGTGACGGATCTACTGTAGGTGGTATAGAGGTTACTGGAACAGATTCAGCCTCAATTATCAATCTTATTGATTCAGCATACATTCAAGCTAGGCAGGTAGATCTTCAAAGAGATTCTGCATTTATTACTAATATTATTGATTCATCATACGTACAGGCGTTGCAGGTAGATCTTCAAAGAGATTCTGCTTTTATTAATAATCTAATAAGTGCTGCTGATACTCATGACTCTGCAGCAGTTCAAGGGCAGATTACATCTACCGTTAATGCAACTTACATTAACGCATTAACTATTGATGCTGATACGGTTGGTGGTTTAACTACAGGTTATCTGCTTGACTATACTAACTTTACTAACACTCCTACGATTCCAACCTTTGGTACTGATTATGTAGATTCTGCTGCTGTATCAACTATCATCACATCAGATGTAGATGCAGCATTTATTAATAACCTAGTTAACATCTTAGATTCAACAAATGTATCTTCAATTATTACTAATGATGTAGATGTAGGATTTGTAAATGCGTTAAATGTTAATGCAGCTACATTAAATAGTCAAAACGGACCTTATTATCTAGACTATACTAACTTTACCAATACCCCTACAATTCCTACTTTAGGTACAGACTTTGTAGACTCATCAGAAGTAAATACTTTAATTGATACAAGAGTTGATAAGACTTTTGTAGATAATTTAAATGTGGATGCAGATACGTTAGATGGCCAAAACGGCACTCATTATCTTGACTATACTAATTTCACCAATACTCCTACATTACCGGTATTAGGTACCGACTTTGTTGATTCAGTAGAAGCTAGAAAGCTTGTTTCTGTAACTGATGCAGGTGGGGATGGCTCATTAGCATATAATAATTCAACAGGTGTATTTACATATACTGGTCCTAGTGCAGCTGAAGTTCAGGCTCATATTACTGGTGGAACTGGAGTTACTGTTACAGGTGGTCAAATTGATATTGGCCAAAGTGTAGAAACAACTGATAACGTTACTTTTGCTGATATTGATGCTGCTACTCTTACACTTACTGGCGATCTGATAGCTGATGATATTACGGCTAATAATTTAACCATTAATGGATCTACTACAACTGTTAACTCAATTACATATACGATTGTTGATCCATTATTACATCTTGCTGATAGTAATGAGCAGTCAGATGCAGTAGATATCGGTTTTGTTGGACATTATTCTCCGGATGGAGGTACAACAAAAGAGCATACTGGATTCTTTAGAGATGCTACTAACAGTGAGTTTTACATCTTTAACGGTCTTCAAGATGCAGCATTTGATTCTACGTTACCTACTAACGTAGTTGATAGGTCAGGTACAGGGTTTACTCTTGCCACTCTCAATGTAGGAACCCTTGTAGGTGATTACGCAGGATTCGATTCAGATTTTTCATTAAAGACGACATCTGATCTTACAGAAGGATCTAGATTATATTATACAGACGCTCGGGCAAATAGTGCAATTGATGCTAGAGTTACTAAATCGTTTGTAGATGCTCTTAACGTTGATGCAGATACTCTTGACGGTCAAAACGGAACCTACTACTTAGATTATAACAACTTTTCTAATACCCCTACGATTCCTGCATTTGGTACTGACTATGTTGATTCTGCAGCTGTATCAACTATTATTGCAACTGATGTTAATAATGCATTCGTAAGAGCGATTATAGATGATTCGACTCTTACTATCGATGGAGACGGTTCAACAGGGGGAGTAACCATAGCTGACGGTGGGATAACCATTCGTACAGGCACTGGTAATGTCGCATATGCAGACTTCTACTGTGAGACTTCTAACGCTCATAGAACAAGACTAAAGTCAGCTTCTCATGGTTCATATTCTGGTAACGTTGATGTTACTCTACCTACTTCAACAGGTACATTAGCTCTTACTACAGATATTACAACCACCATTGACTCTGCATATATTAATGCAAGAACTACAGCTGGCACAGACTCAGCTGCTACTATCGCGCTTATTACTGCTACTGTTGATAGTGCCTATGTCGCTCTTAGAGAAGCAGATGCAGGTGTTAGCGGAGGTGGAGGTGGTTCTGGAACTGTAGATTCTGCTCAAACTATTTCTCTCATTACTAACACTGTTGACAGTGATTATGTATCTGCAAGAACTGCATTCACCGCGGCTCTTAATATTAACAAATTTAACTACACTGCGACCGCAGGACAGACTACATTTACCGGCGCTGATGTAAACGGGACCACTTTAAGCTACTCTCCTGGTAATGTACTAATACATCTTAACGGCTTTATGCTAAAAGAGACAGTTGACTATACAGCTTCAAATGGTACTAGTGTAGTTCTTAATACTAGTGCAGATTCAGGAAACGAACTTGCGATTACATCCTTTAGTGGAGGTAAAGTTTCTGCAGGTGGTATAAATACGTTTAGCTTCATTGCTGATTCAGGCCAAACCACTTTTACTGGGTCTGATGAAAATGGAACAAATTTAGATTATAGCGCTGGTAATACTCAGGTATTTTTAAACGGTATCTTGTTAGATGATGCGGATTATACCGCAACGAATGGTAGTTCTATTGTATTGGCATCAGCTGCTGATTCTGCTGATTATATTAATGTTGCTTCTTATCATATGCTACAATCTAGTGTATGGAATGCTTCGAGTACAAATGTTAATGCATCTGCCGGTGATAAATTATTCATCGATGTATCAAGCGGTACAGTTCAAGTAACGTTACCGGCTGGGCCATCGATGGGAGATGAGATAAGAATTATTGATGGTGAAGGTAACGCTGCTACAAACAATATTACTGTAGCGCGGAATGGAAGTAAAATACAAGCAGGTGATTCTGACTTTATTATTGACTTTGATAGAGCTGGTTTAGGTTTTGTTTATTATAATGCAACTAACGGATGGGTATTGATAGAGAACTAATATGGCAAACAATAGATATTCTCAAGTAAAAGCAAAAAGAGTCACCAAAGGTTTAGCGGCAGGAGCTACTGGGGGAGGTGGCTCTATCACTGTATCAGATACAGCGCCGGCTGGACCCAGTGCAGGTGATTTGTGGTTTGATTCAACTGTGCTTAGAACATATGTTTACTATAATGATGGTACATCTT
>Ga0181380_1000406_pt1 | contig 19643 bp, 32 predicted proteins | sample 3SPOviralmetaG_FD_130116 | JGI IMG/M metagenome (GOLD analysis project Ga0181380, IMG submission 130116) | Marine viral communities from the oligotrophic San Pedro Time Series (SPOT) site, San Pedro Channel, CA, USA - 3 SPOT_SRF_2009-08-19 | ecosystem: Environmental > Aquatic > Marine > Strait... | reverse complement strand
TCAAAACTATCTTATGAGCAAGTGGGGTATTTCATGATTTTAGAATTTCAAACACGCCCTGAAGCAGAGGCAATGCTGGATACAATCAATCAGATGGCTGTGAATTTTTGGCAGTCACAAGGATACAGTATCTCTGATGGAAAATTGGTTGGAAAAAACGCGGCTACACACTTGGATGCCGCTGATAAAGTTAAAACCGAAACTTGGGATACAGTTAAAGAAAGTGATGTAGGAACTTTTTACTTCACGTCTTTGACAGGTACTCCCTATGAAGCAGCCATGTCACAATTAGAATCTTTGTTCAGCTTCACTGAAAAAGAGTTACCTTCGAAAGAAACTTTAGAGGATGTCTAAACCCTTCGTGACTGACGGGTGTACAGGATGGTTAGATTTAAACTACAGAGACTGCTGTGTCGCTCATGACTATGCAGCTTATATCGGGCAACCTGACACCACTGCAGACATTGAGTTGTTTACTTGTGTCGCAGAGAAGATGAATCCTGCCTGGGCTGCAGTAATGATCATTGGTCTCTTCCTATTCAGACCAGCCTACAGATTCCTGAAGAAATTATAATTCACAAAAGATCTAAACATGACACAGATAAATTCTTTCAAGAATTTTCTGTACCTCGTCTGGAGGCATTTAAACCTCCCAGAACCCACTGAAGTCCAATATGACATTGCAGACTACTTGCAATACGGTCAACGCCGTAAGATCATTACGGCCTTCCGAGGTATCGGAAAATCCTGGATCACCTCGGCCTATGTGCTATGGAGATTATATAACGATCCTACGCTGAACATTATGGTGGTCTCAGCATCTAAAGACAGATCTGATGCTTTCACAACCTTTACGAAGCGTTTGATCTCCGAGATGCCTATGTTGGCTCACATGATCCCTTTGGATCATCAACGAGATTCTATGATCGCTTTCGACATTGGCGGTGCTCCAGCATCTCACGCACCTTCTGTAAGATCTGTCGGTGTCATGGGACAGATGACTGGTGGACGTGCTGATGAGATCATTGCCGATGACGTAGAAGTTCCAAATAACTCAGACACTGTCACGATGCGTATGAAGCTCGCTGAGCGCGTTAAAGAATTTGACGCTATCTTGAAGCCTGGGGGGAAAATAACCTACTTAGGAACGCCCCAGTGCGAAGACAGCCTATATAATGAGCTGAGGTCTAGGGGATATGAGAAAAGAATTTGGCCTGCTGAGGTTCCTGGTGAGGATTACTTGGCAGAGTATGCTGATCAGGTGAGTCCTTGGGTTCTTGAATATATCGAGAAACACAACCTAGATCCTGGAGATCCATTAGAACCTACAAGATTTCATAGAATGGAACTGGAGGAACGTAGGGCTTCGTACGGGAACTCAGGGTACTCTCTACAGTTTATGTTGGATACTAGTCTTTCTGATGCCAACAAGTATCCACTGAAGCTTGCTGATCTTGTCGTGATGGACGTAGATCCTTTCAAAGCTCCAACAACTGTTGTGTGGACTAACGATCCTCACAGGGCTGTAAATGACCTACCAAGCGTAGGAATGGGTAAGGATAAATATTACTACCCAGCATCCTACACAGACCAGTTCATTCCTTATGATGGAGCTGTTATGGCTATTGACCCTTCTGGTCGAGGCTCAGATAAGACAGCATGGTGTGTCGTTAAACAGCTTGGTGGTAACTTATGGGTAACAGCGCAAGGACAACTTGATGGCGGTTACTCTGATGAAGCTTTGTATTACATGGCGAAGGTTGCCAAGGATCAAGAGGTTAATGAGATCATCATCGAGAGTAACTTTGGTGATGGTATGTTCACTGAATTGTTCAAGAAGATCCTGAACCGTGTTTACCCTTGCACAGTTGATGAGGTCAGACACCATCAGCAGAAAGAGAAAAGGATTATTGATAGTCTTGAGCCTTTGATGAATCAGCACAGACTGATCATGGACAGGAAGATTATTGAATCTGATTATAAGACCTACGGCACTGACAAGACATTCATGTACCGTCTAATGTACCAGATGACACGGATGACGTCTGAGAAAGGTGCTGTTCTTAAAGACGATGCTGTGGACTGCTTAGCTATGGCTGTCTCTTATTGGATTGAACAGATGTCACTGGATGACAAAGACCGTGAAAAACAAAGGCGTGACGAGTTCATTGAACAGCTTCACGAGGACTTTATGGAAGGTCATATGCTGGCTAAACCAAGCTCAAATTCATGGATAAGAAAATAGCTTTATTTTCAATGGCTTGAGGTTTATGCCTCATTAATAGAAGAACAGAAGGCGTTCTTTTGGGGCGATTGATCTTAGCTCGGACTCAGTGAAAAGACACTGGATCTGGTTAAATTATATCCTCAACTCTATTCAATTTTATTGGGGTTGGGGCTTCTTAATCTAGCTGGATCTAGTGAAAAGCTTAGTCTTCTAAGCTCTTTCAAGATTTATAACCATTGTCATTAAGAGGAGATTTAGAACAATGAATAACGTAATTATTAGCCTTATCGAAAAACAGAACAGTAAAGATTCTACCGTATATAAAACATATCCTGATTGTAAGTTTGTAGTTAATAGACAGGGCTGTACGATTTACTGTTCTAAAACTGAAAAGCTTGTAGCACATTATCGTGTCTACAATGATGTGGCCTATGGGTAAGCCACAGTGTTTCACCAAGACCCAAGAGATCATTGTTTATTACAACGGCGAACAAGGGCTAGAGGATATATGGGGATGGATCATGAAAAAGAGAAGCGCGATTGCTAAAGCTTTGAGATCCCCCCACCTTAAGCAGCAGGTTATACCCGATAAGAGACAAAAACTTAGAGAGGCTGCTGAAGATAAAGAAGCTCGTGAATCTGCTGAAAAGAACCACGGGTCTTGCCCAGGCTAATTTTGGCCGAAAAATGTGAAAGGGTATTGATAATAATAGAGTCGAGAGTTTCCCCCGTAGGGGGCTGTCCTTTCTCAAGATTCATAAAGGAAAATCGCCATATATACTAACCAACGGCCTATCGGGGGCGGTGGGCTTGCCTATCATTACCTTACTAAATCAATGTGTTAGCCCTTAGGTGCTGGGTTATATTGGGTTATTTTGCACCCAATGCCTAGCAAATCAGGACAATAGGCGCAGATATTAATCATCTTGGTGTCTCAATAATCACATATTTAATGTGTGTATATGTGAGAATATTTATTGTCGCCCCACAAGCCACAGCAATCCACTAAATCTAAACATAGCCACAGCAGCCCATAGAAGCTTACTGAGGGCTGTAAAGATATGCGTCCTTAGGTTGGTACGCAAAAGCATTTATATCACTCTATACGGTCTTTATAAGGGGATTAAATGAAATAAATTACAATTAATGTGAAAATAGTAATTGACATTACACAAATATTGTGTTTCTATGGGTTTAGACAAAACGTACTAACCCTTAAAAAGAAAAGGAAACACCATGAAACAGAATGTAAATTTCAGCACTTTTGCAGATTCTTTCGAATCTATTCGGCCTGATAGCTTTTCAAGAGCTGGCTTAGTAGCCCTCTTTGACTACCTAGAACAGTATGAAGAGGAGTGTGGATCTGAGCTTGAACTGGACGTGATAGCGTTCTGCTGTGAGTTCACCGAATATGAAAGCCTCGAAGAGTTTAACGAAACTTACAACACTCGCGAGATTTTTGAGACCTGGGACGAAGTGGCAGAAAACACCACCGTCATAATGGTTGATGCTATCCGCGCTATCACAGGGGAGTTATAATCATGAATATTCAATCATACTCCGACATTGAGCAAGCCATAGAAGCCACAGCAACCCATTATCAGAATTTGTTCCTGGACTACGTGAACAACTTCATAAGCGTAGAGGGCTTTGCAAGATACTACGGCTACGGAACTGAAGAGGCTGAAAAGACAATTTCTATAGGCCGCAAGATTCATAACCAACGTGTAGAAAACCTAGGGAGGGCTTAATAATGAAGGCGCAACTAAGACTATCCATAGAAGATGCGGGGCTTCCTCGGTGGATTACTCGCCACCACGAAACCCAGGAGCTTGTAGCAGCCTCAATATATAACAACTCTATTGATAAAGCTGCAGAACCCACAGATACAGAGATTAAATATCTGCAAGATCAAGTCCTCCAATCAAACTATGAATTAATCCTTTTTGATAACCAAGAGACCAGCCAAGAAGTCCTCCTCACTGCGTAAACCTCCCTGTAAACTCAAATACCTCTAAGATCATTTATATTGACTTAGGGGTATTTTTTTAACTAAGGTCTGACCATGCTTGATAGACAATATGTAGACATACAGATTCCATTCTGTGGCTTCCATGAATCTGAAGCTAACGCAGTGATTAACGAGGCCTTAGACGAATATTATTCTCATCTTCCTGATGAACGCTTCCCTTTCAAATTGATCGAGGAGCCTTTTGTATTACAGGGTTTTTCTGAGGAATATACAAACGTATTCCAAAACTTTTTTAACACTGCCACAAGCCTCAGCATCTCCCTGATCTTCAAAAGCCTCACAAGCCCTGAGTTCTATGACGAAGACACAGACCGCATTATATGTCAGATATCCAGGGCTGATGTCTTAGCACTGAGGGAAGCTGTTAAGGATGATGTCTTGGCTCTTTGCTTCTCTGAAATACCAACCATTGAAGATCCAGGAGCCAAACCAGTCTTTGAATGGACTACAGAGCAGCTAGAAATTTTGATGATTGCTGTTATGATGTCACGAGGAGCTGTGGGCTTAGATTATTTTGAAGTCATGAAGCCTATGAAGCTCCAGTATCTTGTCGAGTACATCAATGACAATAGGAAAGAGGTTAAAAGATGAGAAGTTTAGTATTAATTACATCGTTACTACTGGTTTCAGTTCCTGCCACGGCGCAGGATGTTTATGTCGATGGGTACACACGCAATGACGGTACTTACGTACAGCCGTATAACAGAAGCGCACCAAACGATACAACATACGACAACTATGAGAGTTCTCCACGCTCAGGGCATTGGGATAACACAGGCCGCAGTGTGTCTCATGATTTTGAAGTAGCACCTCAGCAGCCTCAAACACAACCAGGTATTAATAATAGAGATAGCGGGGCTAATATTCCCCTGCACGATTCTTACGGCTATCAACCTTATTAATTTTTACATTACAAACCAAGTTCCAGCTTCTTTGTAATGTACCTTCAAAATCTCATTCCTTAAGAGACTTTATGGTTTCTTAAACCACTTTCTGTGTAATTTCAACGGTTATTTACACAGTTTGTGACGTTTACCGAAAACACAATAATTGTGAAAATAAGGAATGAATATGATCAGCACACTTAGAAAGCGTTATGGCGATATTACGCAAACAGCACTTGCGGAAGCCTGTAATACGTACCCACAAAAAATACAGCGTCTTGAAACTGGCGAGACGGATTTACGAGTTAAAGATATGGAGATGCTTGCTGAAGGATTCACAAAACTTGGGTATCCTACACAGCCTTTTCAGATCATTACAGATCAAGAAAGTATAGAAGCAGAACATAAAGAGCTGACAAAGAAAATCTCTTCACTGAGGAATGATTTAAGGCAGCAACATATTGATTACCTGGACTATCTATTGGAGAAACAAAAGAAAGATTCTAAATCTTAATATGCTTTTCAGCAGCTCTCTTAACATCTGTCCAGTAACAGAACTCATTTAAATAATGCTCATCTCCAGTAAGAAAGTGACGTGTCTGAGATAGTCTCTTCTCTGCACTGGCGAGCTGCATTCGTGTCATCCATATCTCATTGGTATATTGAAAATTAATTTTGGCTTGGGACTCGGACATCAGACCTCCTTCTGTTTTCTTTTTAAATTGAAAGAATCCAGAATAGAACATTACAAGAACACATTCAATAGAATAAAACACAAATAATGTGAAATAAGTGTTGCACATTACAAATATAATGTGTATATTGTTTTTATCTGCTAGGGACTCTCCTAGATCCACAAAACTTACAACAAACCTTACAATACAATGAACAACATAAAAAAAATTAGAAAAACTTTGGGACTAACTCTTGAGGATGTTGCCAAAAGATGTGATCCACCCACGACAGCAAAGCAGATAAGCCGCCTTGAAAAAGGCGAGAGAAGATTAACACTGGATTGGATCATGAGGTTATCAAAATCACTTAATTGTTTGTCTTCTGAGCTAGTACCAGAGCTATCACAGAATAAAACTGTAAGCGGAATTTGCAAAAGAACAAAACAGGCCAGAATAGATAGCGGCTTTAAAGATGCTAAGGATATTGTGGCTGCATTATCAGAACAAGGTTATGTTATAACCTTAGATACGTATTACAAATACGAAAACAGAACGCCTATTCCGCATAATCTTATATTTACATTTTGTAGTTTAACAAATGTGAACATCGAGTGGCCTTTAACGGGGTTAGCAATCGACAACACCCAATTTACCGTTGATAACATCAAAACCACTCAAAACACTATTACCCTAACAAAAGATCAATACATAAAACTCCTAGAGAAAATAGCCTTTAAAGGAGAGTAACAATGCAAGCACACGCCAAAACCCCAAAACCATTCTCAATAGCAACATTAGCCACCCGCTGGGGCGTATCAAAACCTACAGTACATAATATGATCGAAGATGGGCGTATAGAAAACACATTCAAGGTTGGGACAATGTTCAGGATTCCAGCTTGGGAAGTAGAAAGGATAGAATCATGTGGAACACAGAACCAGAATTGTACAGAAACAAGTACTATGCCCGTCAAGGCACAGGCACCAAAACAAAAAGAAAGTCTCTCCACACCGATCAATATGCTGTGGCGGTAAGCCGTCTTAGGGACTTGATTGAACATGAGAAAGTTCAACCAGTCTTTATCAGAGATATCTTTGCTGAGTACATGAAGTTTAAAAACTACAAAGATGATCGCATGAAATATAAGTGGAAAGTTCTTGAGCCATATTTTGGAGATTTACGTCCTGATCAAGTGACGAGGGAGATGTGTATCCATTACAAGGATTCTAGAAACGTAAAAGATGGCACTATAATTAGAGAGCTAACAGCTCTTCGCGCTGCTCTTAGATGGTATGATCCAGCAACACCTGCTGTCTTTTATATGCCTGAATCTCCTCCACCCAAGCATGACTATTTAACTCGTGAAGAAATCCAGCAAATTCTAACAGGCTGTGTTGAGCCTCACATAAAATTATTCATCATTCTTGCTGTCTCAACAGCCGCAAGAAAGTCAGCACTCCTTGAGCTTACATGGGATCGAGTAGACTTTGAAAGAGGCCTGATTGATCTTGGGGTTGCGAACGGAAACAAGAAAAGAGCAACAGTTCCTATTAACTCAACAGCAGAACGCGCTCTTGAAGAAGCCTATCAAGCTCGATTGAGCAATCACGTCATCGAATACAAAGGAAAACCCATTGGGACAATCAGAAGAGGTTTTGTTCGTGCTGCAGAACGTGCAGGTTTAAGCAAGAAAGTAAATCCTCATATGCTACGTCATACATCAGCCGTATGGATGGCTGAGGGTGGAGTACCAATGAGTGAGATTGCTCAGTATCTAGGTCACTCCAGCACAGCAATCACAGAAAAAGTTTATGCACGTTACAGCCCTGAATATCTCAAAAAGGCTGCTTCAGTCCTAGAATTGGGTGCAACTGAACCCATTATTAATAAAGGAGATTCAACAAAATGTTAGCTAAGTTATTGATTTATAATTGGCATCCCGTACGGGATTCGAACCCGTGTTGCCGCCGTGAAAGAATAGTTATCACACAGAAAATAAAAGAAATCCAACATTTTCTGAAAGCGACTATAACAAAAACACCAAGAACACTAATAGAACATAAAGAATTTTGGGTGCATTTGAACCCAATCTATTACGACACGTCATAGACATTTAATAACAAACCTTCTCTGCGGATATTCTTGAAGCAGAACCCCCTCTCAAAAATTCTCTTTCATCTCATCGAAAGTTCAAAAAATGAAACATCAAGCACCTCAGCTCTTCGAGCTGAACCCTAAAACTGTGGTCGCTTTCCAGTGGCTCCCCGACAACGAAGACTTTGTATATCCGAAGTGGTTCGTGGACATGGTGGAAACTGGTAGAGCCTACACCGTAAAGAATCCCAAGCAAGCTCACGTATCTCTCTCAAACAAAAGAGGAGACTACCGAGGCTTGCCAGGGGACTGGATCTGCAAAGATGAATACGGTCACATCTTTGTAGTATCCCAAAAAACCTTCCATGACCGTTACCAACCACACAAGAAAGGAAAATGATATGCCTGCTGTCCTTTTACGTGACGTTAGCAAACTAGAAAATCCTGATCTTTTTTACGGCAACCTCGAAAAATACATTCTGGCAAGAACAATATACGGAGAAGCCAAAGACTATGACCTAGATGTCAAGAAAGCTGTGGCTTCCATGATACAGAACAGGGTTTCTACCTCATATAAACACGGAGGAAAGTACTGGTGGGGAAACAACATCATCCAGGTCTGTCAGAAACCTTATCAATTCTCTTGCTGGAATAGATCAGACCCCAACTTCAAGAAACTGTCTCAAGTTAACAGTGAAGATCCTGTCTTCGATATGTGTCTGAGGCTTGCTGAAGATGTTCAGAGTAACAGGCTTCCTGACAACACTCTGGGATCTACGCACTACCACCACATTACCTTGTCACCTTACTGGGCTAAAGGAAAGCAGCCTGTAGTGACGAAGTATCCATTAGCTTTCTACATCTTAGATTAGAGGAGACTGCCATGAAAGATGAATCAAGAAACCGCAAACCCTTTTGGATTGTATGGAACCCACGAGGCTACGGACATCCAGTAGTCCGACATGAAACAGAAGCTTCAGCAATCGAAGAAGCTGAGCGTCTATCACAGAAACACGAAGGTCATCACATCTATGTCCTGGAGAACATAGGACACGCAAGAGTTCAGAAGCCTTCAACATTCAGATATGTGGAGGAGTAAATGAAACCATACCTACACGCAAAATCATCAGCCAAGAAATATGGCGGTGTCCCAGAAGACTACTTAGATATTCACGATCTCATGGATTCTTCTAAATCAGCAGTCCCAGACGTTAAGCATCGTGTTGTTTTTCACTCAAGCTTTGGGTGCTTCATAGTCGAGATGATCTTCGGGACTAATATCACCAACTCTGAAGGTAAGACAGTCAGTGTCAGAGACATAGCAGAAGATCACATCCTTGAGGATCTGGGATTCATACCCTCTCTCGATAAGTGGCTTCAAGCTATGGAGATTGAGACTTGGATGGGTGGTCTGTCCAAGAAAGCCCCTAAACGACAAATGAACTTTTTAGATTAAGGAGATTAACAATGACTGTTCAAAATGTATTAGCCGAAATTAAAGAACAAACCGAAGAGATCAAGAAGATTAAGCAGGATCTTACACAGAAGCTTCAACCCAAGTTCAAAGACATATTCATTCCATTCTTTGACAAATATCCTGAGGTTAAAGAGATTAAGTGGAGACAATACACACCTTACTTCAATGATGGTGAGCCGTGTGAGTTTGGTGTCAATGAACTAAACGGTTTCTTTGGAACAGATGATGAGTGTGAATACGAAGGATCTCTACCTTCTTACTCTATTGATGAAGTTGTCGAGTACCGTAAGAACGGCATCAATGATAACTGGTCTGACTGGCAAAAAGAATACTACCCTAAGAAGTCTAAGGAATATCCAGCAGATACAGACAGACTTCAAAGCCTAAACACAGACTTTAGACAACTGAACTCTCTTGTCATGGCAATCCCTGAAGACATCATGTTGGATCTCTTTGGAGACCACTCAGAGATTACCGTGACTAAAGAAGGCATTGATGTTGAAGAATACGATCATGATTAGAGTTACCTTAGACATCAATGGCTACGTCATATCACAGTTCCATGCTGTACGAATATCAGGAGACACACATCCCGATACCATTAATGAATACCGTATGGATACTGGGGAGATCTTCGAGCATAGATATGGTGATGGGGCTGCAGCTTGTGCTGAAAAGATGTGCAAGATTGTTAAAGACTGGCATCTCAAGCCTGTCCCTAAAACCGTTGACTATGACGAAGATCATTAGCTATAATGAAAGAGAACCCTCGGTTATAGGTACGTTTTGTCAACAGTTTCCTTCCGAGGGTTCTCTTTCCCCTTCCAATTTATCTTTCTTAAACATCCTAAATTCTTAGGCAAATCTCGTTCGGGGAAACATCATGCAATTAAAAAACAAAATAGACTTAAGTGAAACATTAATGCAGAGGCAACTTGATCTCGAACGTGAGATGCAAGGAATGGGCATAGCAAAGTTCCGTCAAGAGCTTCAGGAAGCCAGAGAAAAAGAACTGGAATCAACAACACACGGGGCTTTAACCATTATGCAACACGCCTTTGAACCGTTCTGCAAAGGGATTGATGATTGGAAAGCTACGTTCAAATCAGGAAGACCCCAAGGTGGGAGACCTGCAGCAGCTTACGTACTTCTTGAGGATGTGAAAACTGATGTCCTAGCGTTCCTGACCATGAAGACTATCATGGATACCATTAGCAAAGCTCGTAACCTTCCTGACATCACTCTGTCCATTGCTAATCAGATCCAAAGCGAGATCAACTTCAAAGAGTTTAAACAGGTCTCCCCTCACCACTACGACAAAGTGAAGAAAGACGTGACACGTAAGACCCGCAAGGTCTCACATATTTCAACAGTCTTGAAAAGATCTGCAAAGAAAGATGATGTTACACTAACTTCATATTCTTACTCAGATAAGCACCATATTGGATCTACGTTACTGTCTATATTCATTGAGACCACTGGTCTTGTGGAGATGTATCAGCCTCCTGCTCTTCCTGGGCAACGTAAGAACAGACAGGTTCGTGTCCAGCCTACGGAAAAGACTACTGAGTGGCTAAAGAATAATAATGCCAGATGCGAGTTACTGTCTCCTGTTTTCATGCCTATGCTGGTTCCCCCTAAGGACTGGACAGACCCTTATACTGGAGGGTTTTGGTCTGATCATATTCGCAGCTCGTTGGTAAGACGTACAACCAATGCTTACTTGGATGAGATGGACAATATGGAGATGTGGGAAGTCTACCAGGCCGTGAACCATTTGCAGAAAACACCCTGGAAGATCAACACCAAAGTCTTAGAAGTTGCTGCAAGATGTGCTGATAACAGCCTTCCTCTTGGTAATTTACCTGCAGGCCAAGAGATACCCCTTCCTCCTGTTCCTGATGACATGGAAACCAATGAAGATGCTAAGTGGTTGTGGCGCAAGCAAGCTGCTTCAGTCTACGGAGAGAATGTAAGATCTCGCTCTAAGTTCATCGGTCTTCAAAAGAAGTTACAAGTTGCTGAAAGATTCAAAGACGAACAAGCTATTTACTTCTGTTATTCCTTGGACTTCAGAGGCCGTGTGTACCCCATTCAGGTTCACCTCAACCCACAAGGAGATGATGTTTCTAAATCTTTGTTGATCTTTGCTGAGGGTAAGAAGCTTGACGATGAGACAGGAGCATGGCTTGCCTTACACGGAGCTAATTGCTTTGGGTATGACAAGGTTAACCTTCATGATCGTGTAACATGGACGCAAAAAAACAGCGATAAAATCTTAGCAGTTGCTGAAGATCCATTCGAACATAAGTGGTGGGCTGAGGCCGACAAGCCCTGGCAATTCTTAGCGTTTTGTTTTGAATGGGCAGGATTCATAGAAGATCCTGAGAACTTCGAGAGCGCATTACCTATCGCGCTTGATGGATCTTGTAATGGTCTACAGAACTTTTCTGCCATGCTTCTAGATCCTATTGGAGGTAAGGCCACAAACCTCACGCCCACTGAAGAACCACAAGACATTTATACTGAGGTAGCTGAGTTGGTTCATCGTAAGGTCGCTGCGTCTTCTGATCCTGAAGCAAGGGTATGGGAAGGCTTTATCAATCGTAAACTGGTAAAGAGACCCACCATGACTATGCCTTATGGAGCTACGCTGCAGGGGTATAAAGATCAGCTCATGATGGAAGTGCAGAACTGGAAAGATGAAGGTAAACCTGTACCCAACTTCCAAAACAAAGGCTGGGAAGAGTGTATGTGGCTTGCTCAGCTTATCAAGGATTCTTTAGGTGAAGTGGTTGTTGCAGCTCAGAAGGCTATGGATTGGCTTCAGGATGTCTCTGATGTCATATCAAGAGAACAACTTCCTATCTATTGGGTAACGCCTGTAGGCTTCCCAGTGATGCAGAACTACCGCAACATCCTCACCAAACAAGTGAAGACGGAGATAGCTGGTAAGTTTTACAAGGCTCGTATTGCTTATGGCAGTTCAACTACAATCAACAAGAGGAAGATGAAGGCCGCTATCAGTCCTAACTTTGTCCATTCTTGTGATGCTGCTCATATGATGAGGACTGTGAATCTCTGTGACACGAACAATATTGGATGTCTTCAGATGGTTCATGATAGCTTTGCTACTCATGCTGCGGATACACCAACCTTGAGAGTCTTGTTACGTCATGCCTTTGTTCAGATACATGAGACAGATCCTCTCAAGTCCTTCCTCGATTCAATGAAGAGACAGTCCTCAACACCTGACCTCTTACCTACACCTCCTGAAAAAGGAGACCTGGATCTTCATGAGGTTTTAGACGCTGATTTCTTCTTCTCTTAAACCTTTTCCAGTAAGAGTTGAGGGTTTATGCCTCATATAAATACACAGAAAAGGTCGAGGTATTTATATGATTATAAACAAGAAGAATGAAATATTAGGTTTCTCTTCAAATCCCAAGACGATCAAGAAAATTGCGATCAATGTTACCACCCTGCTTCAAGATTATAAGCGGGGTGATTTCATTGTGGCCTTGGCTGTGTTGTGGCTCATGATCTGTGAGCGTTTTGAGGTTGATCCTATAAGAGTCATGAGCTTTGCCAACAGGATCAAGTACGAAACCTTCGGTCATAAGCATGACTCACAACTTAGAGCGATAAAGGACTACATGGACAATGAACTCTAAAATAGACAGGGCAATCTCTCAGCTCACAGATACTGGGGTTGTACCGTTGGATGAGATCTACGAGTTGGTAGAAGAAGGCGTAGATGTCAGTGAGCTTGATCGTAAGTACAACATTAATAATTAGGAGATAACTATGCGAAGACCCGAAGTAACAAAAGCTGTCGTGGAAACATTTCACACATCTAACTGGTCTAGCCTTGAAGTAACTTCAGGTGAAGAGCAGTCGCTGTATATCAAAGCAGACACATACATTGATGATCGAGAAGAACTACAAGAGATCATCGTCTTTCTGACAACTAAACTACTGGAACTGAAAGAAAGGAAAGCTGATAATGACTAAACTTAAGAAGATTGCTTTCTCTCCTCAAGGCTTGCTGCGCTGGTGCTATCTGTTTGAACCAGACACAAAGAGTAAGTTTGCGGATGACAAATACAAAACAGACCTACGCCTCTTCGGTAAAGAAGCTGAAGAGTTTAAGGCTATCTTGGATGACTTGGCTGCTCAAGCTAAGGAAGCTGAAGGATCTAAGAAGGATGTTGATCCTCGCTATAAAACAGCAACTGACAAGGATGACAAAGAGATTGATGGCGCGATTGATATCAAATTCAAAACCAAAGATCCTATCCAAGTCCTTGATGGTAAGAAGAACCGCCTGACTAAATCACAAGTCCCTGGGTATAAGCCTAACTGTATGGTGGGTGAAGGTGTTGTCATCTTCCAACCTGAAGCCATGACAGTATCAGGAACAACTCACCTTGTTCTTTATCTCAAAGGCGTTCAGATCCGTGAGCTTGGTACAAGTTCTATTGATCTGTCTGAGCTTGATGAGATTGAAGATGGTTTTGTGGCTGATGAAGCTGTGAACGATGATGTTCATGAAGAGGAGAGCGAGGATGAATTACCTGACTTTGCCGCCAAGTAAAGTCATCTCCGAAATTAAAGAACTTCTAGGAACCCCAACTCTTGGGGTTTCTTTCTTTATCAACCCAGTCCCTGCATCAAGACCAAGAGTAACACGATGGGGTGTCTACTACGGTAAGAACTATACCGCCTGGAGAAAGGCAGCAATGGATCTTATCAAACAGAACAAAGACACAATCAAAGACCACTGTACTGTTTTGGTTGAGCAGATTGTTCAGAAACCAAAGACCAGCAAGAAGATGTTCCCGCGAGGAGATGTCGATAATTATTCCAAAGCTCCCCTAGACATACTGACGAAGAAGGAGTTCTGGGAAGATGATGATCTCATAACGGGTATGTGGTCTTCCAAAAGGTTTGCAGATCCTGACGAAGACCCACGAACGGAGGTAAGTATTTATGTACATAAAGAAAAGGATTAAGACGCAACGTATCGTTATTGTTCCATATCCTCTTGCCAAGGGTGTCAAGGATGCAGGGCTTGCTGAGATTGATAGAGACCACCGCAATAAAGGCAGGATGATGTGCGGCTTTCATTACATCATTAGACTTGATGGAATGATAGAGCCTGCGCGGGAATTAGAACAGAGAGGCAATTATCGCCGTAAGTATAACCATGACTCTGTTTATGTCTGCCTTGTAGGGGACGAGAAGACATTCACTAAGGAACAACTAGCCAGTCTTGATGAAGTTGTAGAGGACGAGTTGTTAGACCTCTGGCCTGACGCTGAAGTAATTAACTTAACTTAAAGGAGATAACTAATGAAATACGAAAACATTATTAAAGGATTCAGAAAAACCCTGAAGCAATGTGAAGCTCGGACAAAAGAGTTGGAAACACAAGAAGTAAAAAGCCAAGCGGAGATCACCAGAATAGAAAATGATTTAAAAGGTATCACGCACGAGAAAAAACTGGTCACACGTTTGTCAGATAAAGTGAAGGACTTTGTAGGAGATAACGATGATCAGGAATGAGATCAAGAAACACCTAGAAACCAAAGGCTCTATCAGCTCATTAGAAGCGTTAGGTCTATACAGTTGCTACGACATTCGTACAGCTATTCGGGATCTTCGCAATGGTTGTAAGACCCGTAAGCCTATGGATATTCACACTGAAATGAAGGTTGATCAAAATGGGAAAAAGTACGCACGATACTCACTCGGAAATAGTAGAACAGCATCTGCCGTGTGAAGATTGCGGATCATCTGATGCACTTTGCGTGTATGATGATGGTCATACGTTCTGCTTTTCTTGTGAAGCGTACTCAAGAGGAGACGGAGATCCTAAGGCTTCTGGTAAATCTACCAGCTCACACAAGTCTAAGGATCTCCTTAGCGGAGATATTCATGCCATATCTGCCAGAGGTATAACGAAGGAGACCTGCCATAAATGGGGGGTTGAATACGTTACTCTGTCAGGCGGTGAGAAAGCTCTGGCCTTTCCCTACTACGATACCAACAAGAGAAAGATAGCGCAGAAGCTTAGAACGGCTGATAAGAAGTTCAAGTTCATTGGGCAAACCAAAGACCCACAGCTCTTCGGAAGACAACTCTGGTCTAGTGGCAAGAAGATTGTGATTACTGAAGGAGAGATAGATGCTCTTACAGTGTCCCAAGTACAGAACCATAAGTGGCCTGTTGTGTCTTTACCCAACGGAGCAAGCTCTGCGAAGAAGTCAATCTCTACTAATCTTCGGTGGTTGGAGGAGAGCTTTGAAGAGATCATCCTCATGTTTGATATGGATGAACCAGGACAGAAAGCCGCGCAAGAAGTAGCAAAGCTCTTTGCCCCTGGTAAATGTAAGATCGCTAACCTGCCTTACAAGGATGCAAATGAGTGTCTGTTAGAAGGTAAGCCTTCTGATATTACCTCGGCTATCTGGGGTGCTGATCCATACAGACCTGATGGGATTGTTAGCGTTAATGATGTCATCGACAGGATAGATCAGAAACCAGAATACGGACTTCCTTTACCTTGGACTAGGCTTTGGGAACTTACTTATGGTCTCAAGTCTTCACAGGTCTGGGTATGGACTTCAGGATCTGGGATGGGAAAGACAGAGTTCTTCAAGGACATGGCTGCTCACCTGATCAAAGATAAACGTAGGGTCGGGCTTATCTTCCTAGAAGAAGAAGCTCAAGATACTGTGGTAGATATCGCAGGTAAAATGGTCGGCAAATGTTTCAACTCTCCCGATATCGAATACAACAAAGGAGAACGAGATGCTGCGATACAAGATCTTCAAGACAGTAATTGCCTGTTTATGTATGACCATTTTGGTCACGATGATTATGACGCTATACGCGCTGTTGTTAGGCACATGGTTGTGGGACATGGTTGTGAAGTTATATTCCTGGATCACATCACAGCTTTCACTGATGGCCTGCCAACTTCAGAAAGCAATTCTCTCATGGAGAGATTGATGAAGGAACTAGCTTCCATGACTCGTGAGCTAAAGTTCAACTTACAAGTCGTATCACACATTCGTAAATCTGATAACTCTCGCAAGCCTGCTGAAGAAGGAGGCCGTGTGAAGATTGATGACATGAAAGGGTCTGGTGCTGTTAAGCAGTGGGCTAACTTTGTTATCGCTCTTGAGAGAAACCAGCAAGCAGAAGACCAAGACGAAGCACGTACAACTACCGTGAGGATACTTAAAGCTCGTGGTGTCGGTAAAAACAACGGACAAATCGTCAAGGTTAAATATCTTCCTGAGACTGCTCAGCTTATTCAGTCTGATGAAGAGTACTTAGATGACCTGCCAGAATTTGCACAATAAAGGAGATAATAAAATGAAAGAAGTAGAAATTTTAAAAATGAAAAATGGCTATATGGTTCGTAATAGACGCTACTCTGATCGAGGAGGAACATCTATTAATGACAACTATGTATTTACTGATTTCTTTACGATGTCGCAATGGCTCGAAAAGCGCATGAAGCTTGACAAATCTGAAGAAGATTCAAGTTACGACATTCCTTTCTAATCTTTGTTAGGTGGTTAGCTTAATTGGTTAAAGCCCCCGATTGTGGTTCGGGTGATAGGGTTCGAGTCCCTGCCACCTCCCATTACTCCCCTTGGTCTAGCGGTCTAGGACACCACACTTTCAATGTGGAGGACGCGGGTTCAAATCCCGCAGGGGAGACCATTCTCAGGAGATAACATGAAAACATTAGATGACACGGTAAGCTCTTACGAGATCTATCAAGAGCTTATCTCTGAACTTCATCACCTACAGCAAGCTAACTACGCCCTTGAATGCAGTGATGATTATCTGTTCACCAATCTCAACGGTAATAGGAACCTCTGGGAAGAACGGAACCAACGGATCAAAGAGATCCATAAAGAATTAGAGGAGATGGGATGTACACCTTAAGAAAACTAGAACTTGAAGAAGGCAAGGATTCTGTTCTGCCTACAGGCTATGCAACTCGCGCAGCGTTCTTAAGCCTGTTTGATTATGAGACCCATGAATCTATTCACGGTATCGAACTGTCCGAAGTCAAAGAAGGCTGGCAGGTCATATTAGAAGATTTCCGTGACTATCACAGAACCAGCAAGATTAGAGAGATCGTTGAGCGTGGCAAGAACCGAGTGGTCTTCAAAACTCAGACATCTTTGTATGAGCTGATTGAACATGAATAACGTGAGGAGAGAATGTCATGGGAGGAACTTATGTATTCGATCTTGAAACAGACGGACTTTTGGACTCGTTATCCAAAATACATTGTATGGTGGTATTGTGCGTACGAACACGGAAGGTGTTCCGTTTCAGTCCAAATGACATCAGATCAGGTTTGGAGCTTATAAGCCAAGCAGATCATCTCATTGCTCACAACGGTATCAAGTTTGATTACCCAGCTATCAGAAAAATTGACCCTGACCTGAAGCTTCCGAAGCTTACAGATACTCTGGTGATGTCCCGTCTTCTGTACGCTGATATGCGTGATGAGGACAATAAAGCCAAAGATATCCTGAAAGATGAGTATGAGCTTCCTAAGAAGTTGTTTGGTCGTCACTCTCTCGCGAGCTGGGGCTATCGTCTTGGCAACTACAAGGGAGACTTTGATGGCGGTGATTGGCAGACATACTCCAAAGAGATGCTGGACTACTGTGAACAAGATACCTGGGTAACGCTTAATCTCTATGAGAAGTTTCTTCAGGGTGACGTTCCCAAGAGAGCTATGGAGATTGAGCATAAGTTCTGCGAGATCATTCATAGACAGGAACAACACGGCTGGGCTTTTGATGAGAAGAAAGCTTTAGACCTCTATGGTGTCTTGGTTGATAAACGCCAAGAAATCAAAGACCAGATGGCTGAGTTGTTCCCTGGCTGGTGGCAGACTTTGAAAACACCCAAGGAGTATATCTTCAGGGAGTACAGAGCAGACACCAAGACTGCATTACAAAAACTTATCAAGCCCAAGATTAAATCTGGTGAGATCGAGATCCCGTCTCTGAAAGCTATGAATGAAGAGATAGTTCCAGGAGAACTAAGAAAGAAGCATACGCCTTTCAACCCTGGATCTCGCCAACATATCTACAAAGTTTTCAAAGAAAAATATGGATGGGAGCCTAAGGAGTTCACACCAGGAGGGGAGCCTAAGATTGATGAAACAGTTCTTAATTCACTTAAATACCCTGAAGCTACAGTTCTATCAGAGTATTTCTTATTGGATAAACGTATTGGACAGTTGTCTGAGGGGAAACAAGCATGGCTTCGCCTCGTCACCAACGGACGTATTCACGGTTCTGTCAACACTAACGGTGCTGTTACTGGTCGCTGTACACATTCTCACCCTAATGTTGCACAGGTTCCTGCTATAGGAGTTAAGTATGGGAAAGAGTGTAGAGACCTGTTCACTACAACACCAGGCTACGTTTTGGTTGGAGCAGATGCCAGTGGATTGGAGCTACGTTGTCTTGCACACCATATGTCTCACTGGGATGAAGGGGCTTATGCCGAAGTCTTACTTGAGGGAGATATCCACTCTGTTAACCAAGAAGCAGCGGGATTACCTACAAGAGATAACGCAAAGACATTTATCTATGCCTTCTTGTACGGCGCAGGAGATAAGAAGATTGGAACGATTGTTGGTGGAGGTTACAAAGCAGGAGCCACACTAAGAGAACGATTCCTTAAAACTCTCCCAGCTCTAGGAAGTCTTGTGAAGCTTGCTAAGGGTGCTGCAAAGAAAGGCTACATTCGTGGTCTTGATGGACGCAAGCTGAAGATCCGTTCGGATCACGCAGCTCTCAATACTCTTCTGCAATCTGCAGGGGCTATCGTGATGAAGCAAGCCTTAATCAATGCCGATGCTGAACTTCAAAAACAAGGACTGATACCAGGAGATGATTATGAGTTTGTTGGTAACATCCATGATGAGTTCCAAGCAGAAGTCAAGCAAGGCCTAGAAGATCAAGTAGGTGAAGTGTTTGTCAACGCTATCCGCAAGGCTGGTGAGGACTTTAACTTCAAGTGTCCTTTGGACGGAGAATATAAGACGGGGGACTCATGGGCGGCTACACATTAGAACATTTAACGGGTTTGAGTAGTGAGCTTTATGTTGCGTCTTATTTTGCTGAACAAGGATACGAGGTTCATTGGCCTTTGCTGACCCAAAGTAGAGCTGATTTTGTGATTGAAAAAGATAACGTATTCC
>Ga0181380_1000405_pt1 | contig 19645 bp, 19 predicted proteins | sample 3SPOviralmetaG_FD_130116 | JGI IMG/M metagenome (GOLD analysis project Ga0181380, IMG submission 130116) | Marine viral communities from the oligotrophic San Pedro Time Series (SPOT) site, San Pedro Channel, CA, USA - 3 SPOT_SRF_2009-08-19 | ecosystem: Environmental > Aquatic > Marine > Strait... | reverse complement strand
CGCGCCCACGCCGCCAGTGTGGCCGCATCGGATCCTGATATATTTCACCGCTGCCGCGTTGGTGTCGTCGCGCTCATGGACAAGCGTCAACCCGTCCGCCGTCCACATTCCGCAGAGCGCGGCTGCGGAGCTACCATCAAGCACACTCCACAGATATGTGTCTGTCGTGCCCGTCAAACTTCCAAGCTGCGCTGAAATCGGGTTGATCCCCAAGAGGTAATCCCAAGTCCCCGCTGCGCCAGAAGTCCACGACAAGCGCTGGTATTTGGTGTTGTTGCCAGTGTAGAGCCCACTGTTTGTGTCGACCGTGCCAGTCGCTGCGCTGATCTTGGCGAACACCAGAATAGATGTCGGCGTCTCGTCAAAGCTGAATCGCAAGTCTGCAAGATCGCCTGACCCTGTTGCTGTGAAGATGACAGGACCGTCAACGGCTTTGGTTACTGTGCCATTGCCCGTGATCCCTGATGCGCTCCACCCTCGGTTTGTGACTGCCGTTAGATCGTCGGAAGGCGCAACGATGCAATCACCGCTTGCGGTGCTGAGCAGAGCGCCGAGCGTAAAGCGTGCGGCGATGTCCGCAGGAACAAGGAAGGGGAGAGCGCTTGACGTGGCGTGAGCAACGTAGAGATCACCCGCCGTGAGCTGATACACATCGCCATCGCTCGCAGACGCAGCGCGCAGCGCCGTCAGGGCAGCGCCGAGGTTTGCATAGGGCCCCGCGATCTCGTCGTCGCCCGCTGCCGGTACAAAGTAACCCATGACTCACCCTCGGCTGATCGTGACTTCATAGGTCGCGGTGCCAGACTCGCCGATGACCTGCAGCTCGCCGACGTCAGGCACAAGCACCCACCCCTCGCCCGCGGCGAGCGTGTTGCCCGTGCTCGCGGTGATGTCGTCGGTGATCACGACGCCGTCTTTGACTTGCCAGCGCAGCGCCACCGCGCTGTCTTTGGCGCACTTCAGCCGCAGTTGTGAGTCGCCCGCCTCAACGGTGTAGCTCGCGAGCGTGCCCGCCACGGTCGTCTCGCCTGACGCGAGCCTGATATTTTTCGCCATGATCTGACCTCCTGCAGGCGCATTGCCTGACCTGAAAATAGTAATGACGGCGCAGCGCGTCAATGCGCCTGCGCGGCCTGGAAAGCTCGACGCAGACTAAAAGCCCTCGTCAGCGACGACGGTAAAGGTCGCGAGGATCGTGCGCACGGCGACGATCTCGGTGCCTGTGGCGATGGCGCGATCGTGGCTTGTCAGCCTGGAGCCCGCGAGCGTCACCTGCATTAAGCGCACGCTCTCGGCGAGGTCTGCGCTTTGCTCGCTGACGACGGCCTCGACGATCACTGTGCCGTCACGCCGTGACGTCACCTCGTGCCACGGCCACGCACCGTCAAGCGCGTGATTCGTCAGCCACAGCAGGTCGCCTGCGTCGCTCGTCGCCCTGTCTTGAAACGCTGGCAGGATCGAGACGCGAGGCGCTGCGCCGTCGGGCGTGCGCGTCACTGAAGACGTGCCCCACGATCCGCCGCTGAACTCTGACAGCTCGGCGCCGACCTGGCAGGTCAATTGGTTGCCCGCAGGCACGTTGCCTACAGCGGCGACGAGCGCGAGGATCTTGTACCTGTCGCGATACTGCAGCGTCGCGGTGCGCGTGTTGATGCGATAGGTCGGCAGCTCGCCGACGATCGCCTGCCCGTGTGTGCGCGCTGTCGAGATCTTCACCGTCTGCTGCCCGTGCAGCTTGTTGACGACGTCGGTGCGCGGCGATCCGCCCACATGATGCACGCGCTCTCGTCGAGCTGACAGGTCATACTCGCGCCCGTACAGCGTGCGGAAAGCCACAGCGCGCGGCAGCTTGGCGGGTCTGAAGTCTGACGCCTGCGACTGCGGCGCTGTGTGCGTCTCGCGGATGTTTGCGCTGCAGATCGAGAATGTGCCGAGCTCGATCAAGGTGACGCGGATCGCGGCATAGTCGAGATAGATGTCACGACTGATCCGAGGATAGACGAAATAGCGATCTGAGATCGTGCCCTGCGCGCGCGTCAGCATGACGTCAGCGGGAAAGCCCTGCGGCTTTTCAGGCGAGGCGCCTGCGCTGTCCTCGCTGAAGGCGATCCGGTGGCGCTCGCCTGCGCCGATGAACGCCGCGAGCGTCGAGGATAGCGTCAGCGCGGTGCCCTGGCGATTGATGCCGCCTGCGCCTGTGGTCGTCGTCGGCGTCAGGTCGTCGGCGCCCTCGGTCGCGTTATCCTCGCTGACGTAGACAAGCCACACCGTCACGGGCTGACCGCGCACAGCGGCGACGTCGTCAAAGGTCAGCGTGACGACCTGCGTGCTCGCGCTCGTCGTCACTGCCGTCGGGCTGTCGCGGTTCGGATCGTAGACCCTGCCGCCCACATCCTGCACAGCGATCCGCATGTTGATCGCTGTGCTCGACGAGGCCCCGTCGGCGTCGCCGTACAGCGTCACGACGATCGAGGCGCAGTCATGCGCGACAGGGTACACAAAGAGCGGGATCGCGACCTCGCGGTGACTGGCGAGGATCGGCCTGTGGTCAGGCGGCCACGCGACAGACGCGGTGCGCGGGCGTTCGGCGTGCGCCTCGCGCACGTTGTCGTCTTCCGCCTGGAGCACGAACGCATCGACGGGGCGCAGGTCTGACGAGCTGACCAGGTCGCTGTCGAGCTTGGTAAACGCCGTGCTGTCGAGACTGCCGGTCAGCGAGGTTGTGTCTTCAAAGACGCGCACACTGTAAAGCTCGCCATCCTGCGAGCCTGCGTCTGTTTTCTTCAGATCGACGCGTACGAGCACATCGGTCTCGCCCGACGTCCACGACAGCGCGATCGTGTCTGTGGTGTGCGTCGTCGGCGAGTCTGACGTGATGCCGACGGCGAGCTGCACGCCTGCGCGCGTCGTGATCCGCACGCGAGCACGCCCCACATACTCAACGTGCGCTGTCAAAGACTGGCGGTCTTTGCCGATGGTGCACGCTGCGTGCAGGATGTGCACATAGGTCGCGCTGCTCGTCGTCGCGATCTTGTTCTGCGTGGCGCCGTCGCCGTGCGCTGCGGATTCAAGCACCGCAGCGCGGTTGCCTGCGGTGTAGGCGTGCGTCGCGTTCTCTAGCAGGATCTCCTGCTCGTGCACGGCGCCGCCACCGATCACGCTTGTGCCGTCGGCTGTGCTGATCTCACTTGCGCCGGTGCCGTCTGTCTCGCTGACGATGACGCGAAAAAACCCGTTGTTGTTGATCGCCATCGCGCTATGTCCTGTAGGTTTTGGCGGTGTCGCTGCCGAGGGCGTTTGACGCGTCGGCGACAAAGATCCAGTCGTCTTGCTGCGACGTCACGGCGCTCGCGTATTTCGTCACGCGCAGGATGTCGCCCGCTGCGGGCGTGACGCCTGCGCCTGACAGCGCCGTGACGCTCGCGGTCGTCAGCGCGATCGCGTTTGACGCGCGCGTGACGCTCGCCACTTCAAGCGCCTCGACGAGGATCGCGCCATCGCGCACAAGGTCGAGCTTGTCGCCTGCGTCGCACGCGTCGATGTCCTGGCGGCTGCTGCCGTCGCCGAGGGGGTCTCCAGGCGCAGCGGCATAGGTCGCGGTGAACGCGTTCGCCTCGACGGTCAGCGTAGGCGACGACCACGCGCTGACCTTCCATGACGGCGTGATGTAACCGTCACGGGGGTGCGTCAGGCCGACGTCGGCGAGCTTGTAGGTGATGAAGTGCTCTGTGTCGGTGAAGACCTCGCGGCGACTGATGACGAGCATGACCTGCGAGGTCACGCCGTAGGCGCCTGCGCCGTCGAGGATCTGAGGATGCGTGACGCGCAGCACGTCGCCGACGTCGTGATCCTCAAGTGGGTTTGTGGCGACGGTGACGACGGGGATCGCGTCGTGGTATCGCTGGATAATCGCAGTCGCCAGTGACAGCGCCAGGTCGCGGTCGCGCACGCCGCGCGCGGTCGCCTCAAAGGTGTCGTGCTCGCCGCGCGGCTGTCGCTTGTACTTGATTTTGTCCTGCGCCGAGATCGTCGAGAAACCGACGCCGGGCTGCTCGTCAAAGCGCAGCACAAAGCGATCGACGGCGTCATAAAGCTGCCGATCCTGCTCGACGACGACAGACAAGACGTTGTTGCCGTCGAGCACGTTTGACGTGCTGCCGTACTGATCGAGATCCGCCATGCGCTTGACGGTCAGCTTGCCCTCGCGCGTCACCGTCAACACCGACAGGTCGGGCGCGAGCAGCGAGCGCACAAGCTCGCCGAGCTTGACTGGCGCAGCCTCGGCGCCGATCAGGATGTCGTCATAGGGCTGCCCCGTCGTCGCCCACTGCGCGAGCGCGTCGAGGTCGATCAAGCTGCTCGGCATCTCGCCTGCGAGCGCATCGACGCCGGTGTCATAGCTGCCGTTTGACCCTGCCGTCGATGCGTTGCGCGTCGAGGTCAAAAGCTGCAGCAGCAGCTCGCCGCGATCGGCCTGGAGCGGCAGCGTGTTGTCGCCTGGCGTGTCTTCGTTACTCGGCGCAAAGCTCGCCGAGCTGAAGACCTCGCGCACCGGGCGCCCGCTCAAGTCGAGCACAGCGTCAGCGTCGCGAGGCCGCGCACCGGGCCCGACAAACTCAAGCGCGGTGACGTTTGCACCAAAGACGGTCGCGTCTTGGAAGGGCACATAGGATGCGCGCGCGAGGTATTGATCGTCGATGATGACAATCGCCTGACGCGTGCCGGTGACGTTGCGCCCGCCTGCGAGCGCCTCTGCGCTGGTGTTGAGCAGAAAGCGGCCTCGCGCGATCAGGCTGACGTCATCGACGCTTGCAAGCTCGACGACGCCCTGCGCCAGGTCGAGCAGGATCGGCGTTTGCTCGACGCGCTGCAGCAGGCTGTCAACGTGCAGGCGCAGCGCGGCGCCGTCGCTGTGTGCAATGCGCGTGACGTTGCGCAGGAAGCCCGACCACCGCACGGCCTCATCGTAGGCGCTCGACGCGTCGAGCGGTGTGCGCACAAGCTGCACGAGACGCCCTGCGAGGATGTGCTGCGTTGAGTACACTGCGCGGTCGTCTGTCTCGCTGCTCGCGTGCGAGCGCGCTTGCGTCTCCAGCACAGCGCGCGTGCAGTTGTACCGGTAGACGCCTGCGCTAGGGTTTGTCTCGCTGGCGCCGTCTACGTCGATCGCCTCGCGCTCCAGGTAGACGACGCCATCGACGCCAGACATCGCCAGGTCGATTGTGGTCTGCGTCGCCGTCATGTCTGCGACGAGCGTCGTCAACTCGGTGTGCCGCGTGCGGTAGAACGTCGCCCTGTTCGCGTCTGTCTCGGCGATGTCAAAGGTTTGATCGCCGGTGACTGCGCGGCCTGCGAGGAAGTCGATCTCTGTGGCAAGCTCGCCAGGCCACGCGAGCAGCCCGTCGGTGTACAGGCTGTCAGGGTCCACCGTCGCCGGTGCGTCAAAGCCTGCGCGACCGAAGCAATAGCGCGTCAGCTTGTTTGTCGCCGTCGAGGCGCTGACGTCGCCGACGCCCTCGATCCGCACGCTGTATTGATACGCAGGCATGGTGCGTCAATCCTCGTCAAAGGTCAGCGCGAGGTCAAACGCCCTCGGCGCGGCATCCTCGCCCACAATCGCCTCGCGCAGGTCAAAGCGCCACCGATCCTCTGCGGTGACGGTCAGGCCGATCCCCGTGCCAGGGCTCGCGACGTCGGGCACAAAGCGCACGGCGTGTTGATTGCTGTCCACCAGGCGTTGGCACCACCTGGCGAGCGCGGCCTCTGGATCGCTCGTCGCGGCGCCGATCTCGCTCATGAATGCCGCGTCGTCTTTGTAGTGGCGTTTCACCGCAGCAGCATAGACGCCCTGAAGAACCACCGTCTTTCGCTTGTAGCGCGCGATCCGCTCGCTGTAGGTGACGCGCTGCGGCGAGGTCGTCGCTAGCACGGTGTCGACGTCGTCGAAGTCGTGCGCGAGCAGGGCGCCGTTTTCGTAGCGCGGCGAGACGCCCGACGTCCACGCGTAGGCTGCGCGATTGACTGCCGTCCACTTGCATGTCGCCGCTGTCGCCGTGCCACCGTCGGGCGTCGCGGTGTCTGCCGCAAAGCCGAGATCGGTCATGTCCTGCGCAGACGCCGACAGCGTCAATGACGTGACGTCGTCGTTTGAGTGACCGCGCGCGCGGCGCAGGCGATACACGGGCCCGTAACCTTGCACATCCTCGACGAGCTGAATCGACCATGTGCCGTTTGTGCCTGCGGCGCTTTCCTGCGCCTCAAGCCGCTGTGTGATGTAGTGCAGGTAATTCGTGCTCAAGCTCGCGATGTTGTGGTCATTGTAGCGCGTCACGGCGCTGCCAAAGGTGACGTTGATCACGGTCGCCCCGATCGCGCTGTTGGCGAGCGCCAGTGAGATTGTCGCCGACGACGCCTCTGCGATCGGGATGTAGAAAGCACACTGTGTCAGGCCGCTCGCCGCCATCGCGTTACCTCCCTATGCCAGCGCGGAAAAGCTCGCGCGAGCTGCGCGTGCGCACGATTGAGTCAAGGGCGCCGGTCAGCTCCTGCTGCACGGTGCGCCCTGCGATCACGATCTCGGCGTTGAGCGTCACCGGCGTGTCTGCGCGGTCAGGGCGCAGCGTTTGCTCCAGGCGGTCAATCGAGTCTGCGAGGCGCGCTGTACTGTCGCCGGTGCGCCTGCCGCCTCGTCGCTGCTGACGTCGCGCGAGGATGGCGCCGAGCAGCCCTGCGCCTGCGGCGAGACCGAGACCGCCTGCGAGCGCACCGCCTGCGCCTGCGGTGCCTGCGATCAGACCCTCGACGCCGCGCTGTGCTGCGGTGCGCCCGATGCTAGAGCCGACGTTCAGGATCTCTTGTGCGAGGCTGCGCATGGCGCCTGCGGCGCTGATCGCGCCCGCTGTCATCTCGCCAAAGGTGCGCGCGGCTGTCACGCCGAGGTCTGCGAGGCTGCCCTGCAGCGCCTCGCGGAATGTGCCCGCCAGGCGCTCCACAGCAGCGATCTCGGCTTCAAGCTCGCGTCGCCGCTCTGCCGCGAGGCGCTCGCGCAGCTTGGCGGCGACAGCGGCCCTGCGCTCGGCTTCTTTGGCAGCGGCGGCAGCGGCTGCCCGTGACTGTCTGTCGGCTGCGAGGATGTCGCCGCCCTCGCCTGCGCGGGCTGCCAAGAAGCCGGGATCTTGCAGCATGCCGCCATACAGGCCGCCGACAAGCGCGGCGCTCTCAGCAGCCCTGCGCCTCGCTGCGTCTTCTTTGGCTTTGCGTCGTTTGCGCGCTGCGCCGCCACCACCGCCACCACCGCCACCACCGCCACCACCACCACCGCCACCACCCACAGGCGCCACTTCGGACACGCTGAACTCAAAGGACGTCGGCGACGTTGCGCCCTCAAAGCCGAGTGCGTACAGCTCGTCAAAAGACAGCTCGCGCCCCTCTGCCGCTGCGATCCGCTTTGCTTTGGCCTGGCGCTCGGCGAGGGCGCGCTGACGCACCGCAGGGTCGTCAAGCTCGGCTTGATCTTCGGCAAGGTCTGCGTCGAGCTGCGCCCTGCGCTTTGCCAGGCGTTCCTCTTCAAGACGCAACTGGCGCGCGCGCGAGGCGCCGTTGGCGAACGCTGCCGCCATGCTGTTGGTGAGCCCGGTGATCGACGCGAGGCGCTGCGCGAGCGGCCCAAAGATGCCAATGACGCCAGTGATCGACGCTTTAAGCCTGTCCTGCGCGCTGACGCTTTCCACTGTCGCCGATCTGAACCTGTTGATGTCTGCGGCGACGTCGCTGAAGAATTGCCCGTATCCGTCAAAAAGATCGCCGAGCGCGGTGCCCTCAAAGATGACGCCGCCGATCGCGGCCTGCAACTCTTCAAAGCCTGACGACAGGCGCTTTGACGACGCCTGCGCGCTCTCGCTTGTCTCGATGTAGGCGCTGACCGCAGACACCGCAGCGCCGACGGCGACGACGAGCGAGCCCGCAGCGGCGACCACGCCGAGAATGCCTGCGCCGAGTGGCGTTGTGGCAACAGCAGCGGCGTCGAGGGCGTCGCCGAACATCATGCCACCGTCGCCGCTGTCCCTAAACATGGTCGCGACGTCGCCGAGACGATCGCGCAGCGTCTCGGTCTTCTTGGCGGTCTTCCTGCTCGCGTCGCCTGCGCCCTTGATCCTGACAGACGCCGTGCGCGCGCTGTCGCCGACAGTCTTCAACCCGTCACGCGCAGCTTTGGCGCCTGCGCCGACGGTGTCGAGGCTCGACGCGAGCCTGCCCGCCTGGCGGTTGAATTTCGACACGCCCTTTGCTGACGTCGCTGCGGCCTCGCCGATCTCGGTGAGATGCTTTGCGACGCCCTTGAGCGCGTCGGTGCCCTTGACCTGCACGTCGAGCAGGATCGACTCGACCACTCCTGCCATATCAGACCCCCTGCGGCTTTGGCGATTGCATGATGGCGCGCACGGTCAATACCGCCTCATACTCGCGCGCGGGCATCTCCAGAATGCCACCGCCTGCGCGCCAGGGGAAGACCTCGCCGCCAAACCCACAGCAGGTGTTGGCGACCTCGATCATGCGCATCGTGAATGTCGTGGGTCCCTCGCCCGATGCGTGCAGCTTTTGCATGATGCGTCGCCTCTGGTCTGCGTCGCCGAGATCGCGGTAGATCTTGGCGACGCGTTTTAGTTTCCCCGCTCGGTCTCGTCGAGCTTTGTGTTTCGCGTCAGCGCGGCGTCGAGCGCGTCGACGTCATCCTGGCGCAGCTCGGCGAGGCTGTTGACGCGCACGCGCAGCGCGGTCAGCGAGCCCTCCAGGTCACGGTCATCGACGTCAGGCCACGACAGCGACGAGGGCACGCCCGGTGCGTACAGGCTCCAGTCGCCCTCGACGCGCACCGCGAGCACGGCGAGCGCGAGCAGCTTGATCTCGGCAGGGCGCCAGGTCTCGTCGTCGCCGTCGAGGATGCCGTTGATCATGGCGCCGAGATCCATGACGAGGCGAGCCGACAGCATAGCGCGACTGCGCGCGACGACGCGCGGGCAGTCGAGGTCGTCGAGGGTCTGACCGTCGGGCACCCTGTAGACGGGCAGCAGGTGCACGGTGTCGGCGTTGATTGATCGCAGTGTGGCTCGCATGGTCATCCTTACTGGCAGAAGTGGCGTCACGGGGTTGATCAGGCGGTGTGCACCTGAATGAAGATCGGCGCGCCCGCAGGCGGCGTAATATTGGTGTCGTCGATCAGGCCAATGTTCGCTGTGGCGTCATTCCACGCCTGCTCAGGGTTGACGCCCGCAGCGGGATCGTTGTCGCCGTCGGCAGGGAAAAGCACAGCAAAGGGCACATCGTAGACTGCGAACCCGTCAAGCTCAGTCTTAACAGCGCCTGTGGGCTGCAGCCAAAACGCGAGGCGCACGGTCGTCGTCGCTGCGCCTGGCGGGGTCAGGTCGAGACCGAAATACAGGGCGTTTGCGTCGAGCAGGTAGGTGTACATGTTCCACTCGTCGAGGTTGCCCGCCCAAATGCGCATCGTGCCCGTGATGCGCCCGGTCTGATTGACGCGGTATTGCTTGACGCCAAAGCTGCCGGTCACGCCTGGCATTGGCGCGATGTCGCGGTTGCCATCGAGCGTCATGCTGATCAGGTCGAGGTTTTCGCCAGGGCTCGCCAGACTGCCGCCGCCAAACATGACGGTACCTGTCGGGTTGTAGAGTCTGAAGGTCGCATCCTCGGCGCGCAGGATGCCGTCGTCAGACAGCGACCCGCCAGACAGCGCGCTGTTGACGCTGGTATAGTAGGTGGTGTCGGCGACGGCCTGCCCCTCGCTGTTGAACAGCAGTTCGTTGCCTGCGGTCAGCTCAAGACTCCAGTTGCCGATCGCGCCGAGCAGCTTGGCTTGATTGTAGTCGGTGCCTGCGCTGTTGCTCATCCGCTCATAGATCGACGCGGTCTCGCTCAAGCGAGGCTCGCAGAAAAGCGTCACCGTCTTGTCGGTGTTGTTGCGCTGCACGCTCCAACCATTGTATCGCGCCATCGTGACGAAGTTTGGATCGTCGCTGCCGTCGGCTGCGGTGATGGCGCCTGCGAGCAGATCTTGTTGAGCGCTGAAGGTCGCCGTGGTCAGGCCGATCTGGTGACGGGCTCCAGGCCCATACGGCGTGATCACGTTGCGCTCGCGCAGTGTGGGCGCGAGCTGCCACGCAAACTCAGTGTACTCTGCGGTGTCTGTCGCGGGCGCTGGCGACGCGTCGCTGCCCGCAGTCGTCTCGATCTTGGCGAGGATCAAGCGCTCGTCGAAATTCATATGCTCATTTGCCATCGGCTCAACTCCTCTTTACGCCTGCGGTGCGCGCGGCTTTCTTAAATGTGGCCTCGCCGACGGCGAGCGCGATCTCTGATGTGTCAACGCGCGGCAGGCGGTCAAACTGCCAATACGCGCCAGGCGTCTTGACGATGACCTGCGTCAGGCCGCGCGCTGTGGTCGTGTCCCGATCCGGGCTGCTGCGCCGCGTCATCGCTCGCAGCGTGCGCCCGGTGGCGCGCGGGATCTCGCCCTTGCGTTGCCGGTACTGGCGCACCGTCGCCGCGTCTACCGTGCGATTCATGTGCGCCGCGTCGCCGAGTCGTGCGCCGATGGCGGCTGCGTATTTCGCGAGCTTGCGCGCGCCGTTGTTGCGCTTTGCCATCGCGTCACCTCCTGCGCAGCGTCTTGAGTGTGAATGTCCACGTCTGGCGCGCAATAGCCTCTGTCGCGACCTCGTCGGCCTCGTCAAAGTCTATCAGCAACACCTCGCGGTCTCGCGTCACCTGCGCGATGTAGGGCTCTGGCGTGGACGCCTGCCAGCACCACCACAGCGCATCACACAGCGCATAAGCGGCCTGTGTCAGGTCGCCGTCGTCGGTGAGGTCTGCGCCTGTCACGGCACTCTCGTGAATGTAGGCGGTGATCTGGATCGGCACCGTCGCCACTGCGAGCTTGACGACGCCGCGCGGCTGCTCGCTGTCGGCGAGCGGCGTGATCCTGATCTCGACGCCCGACGCAGGGCGCATCAACGGTGTGCGCTCGCCCTGCGACCTGATCGCCACATAGGACGCGTCAAGCCCTGTCGGCAGGCTCCAGGCGACGCCCTCGGCGAGCAGGTCTGCGTTGATGTCGGTGACTTGCGCGGCGACGCCAGACCCTAGCGCCGACTCAATCGCGCGCAGCAGCCGATCAACTCTGTAGCGGATCGATGCCACGGCGTCACCTGCTCAATCGACGCACCGACGACGACCGGGCGTCGGCGAGGTCGTCGAGTTGATCTCTGTAGACGTTGCTCTGCCCGTCTGCGGTGGCGAAAGTCACCGACTGGCGCCCCGCAGACTTGCTCTGCACCTTGCGCCCTTTGTCTTTGACGTAGGCGCTTGTGTATCGGATCGCGACCTTCAGCAGCGTCGCCGATGCGCGATCCGTGCCCCAAAATGAGGAAGACAGCCGCGCCCACTCTTCAGCGAGGGCGAGCGTGATCCACGCTTGCGCGGTGGCGTCGCTCGTCGCCAGCTCGGGGAAGTAGCCCGCAAAGCCTGTGCTAAACGGGCCCCCTGTGCTGTAGGTGGGCACAGCCATCTATCAGACCCCCGTCAATCGGAAGATCGACTTGGGGCGGTAGACGGCGACGCCGCCCACTTTGGCGACAAAGCTGACGCAGTAATGCATCGGCCCCTTGCGCATGATCTCAAGCTGCTGAATGCCGCTGTACAGCAGTTCAAAGCAGCTCGCGTCGCGCTTGTACGCCATCGCCACGTCGCTCGCTGACGCGTCGCCGGTCAGGCTGACGTTGCGCAGCTCGCGCACCGGCGCCGCCTCGCTGATGTAACCGTTGGTGCCGAGGAAGTACGACAACGTCGAGGTGTCGGTGCCGTCGGCGTTGCGCTGTTGGCTGACCTCCTGGAAGCTGTCAGGCGGCAAGATCGCAAAGTCTGCGGCCTCGGCCTGCTCGGTGCTGTTCGGGATCGTGTTGGCGAGCTTGTTCAGCTCGGCGAGGTTGTCAGCCGCAGTCGTGCCGCTGGCGATCGAGTTGGCAGCGGCGAGGCTCAAGATCTCGGGGTGGTTGATCAAGCCACGCAGCCCTGCGGCCTCGTCGCCGTACCACGCCACGCTATTGACCTTTTCCTCGATGGCGCGTCGCGCTTCAAGGATCAACTGCGAGTCGAGCGGGCGACCGAGCGCCTGCGCGGCCTGGAGCTCCAACATGCTGTACTCGACAGCGACGCCGATCAGGCGATACGGCGTCGAGGTCTCTTCAAGGGCTTTGTTGACCACGGGGAAATCAGACCCGTAATCGCCGATGAATGACGCCTCGCCGAAGCCCTTGCCCGTGCGGAAGGTGTACTGCTCGACGTGCATAGGAATGTCAGACTTGACAGGCATCAAGTCGAGGAAGTTAAGCGCGGGCTTACGCTCCTCAAAGATCATAGGGTTGATGCGCTCCAGCTCGCGAGCGAAAAACATGCCCTCGTTTGAGTCGAGACGCGCGAGGCTGTCGCCTGGCGCTTGTCCGGTGAATGGGATCAGCTTTGGCATTGATCAAGCCTCCGTGCGGTGAATGCGCAGCTTGGCGATGCGCTTTTCGTTGACGTTGTACGCAGCCGCCTCGATCCACTGGCAGATCGACGGTGGCAAGAAGATGCAGTCGGCGCCGTCGGCGCTGTCGCGGAAAGCGCCAAGCACCTCGCTGCCCGACGCAGACGCGCGCACAAAGACGGGGTCGCCGAGCGAGGGCGTGATGGCGTCATCGACCTCGACCCAGATGTCGCCCTTCTGCAGCAGGCTGACGACGGCGCCGCCGCTGTACTGCGTCGCGCCCGCGCTGTCGGTCTCGACGCGGTGACTGTGCAGGCTGACGCCCTTAAAGCGCAGCGGCACAGCAGCGGTCGAGGTGGCGACGGCGAGGCTGCCCGACGCTGCGGCGCCTGCGTCGTCGGTCACGCTCGTCGTGACGTCAAACTCCAGCCCGCCAAGCTCGCCGGTCAGCGTCAGGACAGTGTTGTTCTCACTGGCGATCACGCTGTTGGCTGGCATCTCGGCGTTGATCGCAGCGGTCAGCCCCTCGACGAGGCGCTGCACCGACGCGCTCGCGTCCTGATAAGGGAACGCATAAGCCTCGTCGATGCCGTCGTGGTCAAAGTCGCCGGTGATGGTGACGGTATAGATCTCGTTATTGGTGACGCTCGCAGGCGTGACCGTCATGATCTTGGCGGTGGCGTTCGAGCTGTCGGGCAGCTCGATGCCGTCGGCGTTGTCGGCGTCGAGCACGCAGGCGCGGCCAAAGGGGATGGCGCCCGCAGCCGCAGCAGCGGTGCCAGTCGCCAGGGTGACGTCGCTGGCAGGCGTGACGCTGAAGGTGAAGCTCTCGCCCTTGTAGCGCCCGGTCAGCGTCAAGACGTTGGTGGCGCTGCTGGCATTGATGAAAGCGTTGATGTTCGCGTCAGCGTCGCACGCAGCCTCAAGGCCCGCAGCGATCTCGGCAGTCGTCGCGGTGCCGTCGCTGGTGTAGGTCGCGCTGTAGTCGGTGCCGCCAAAGGTGACGGTCAGCACATACGCCTGATCGTTGGTGGCGCTGTCCACGGTCACAGTGGAGACCTGCGCGAGGGCGCCGGTGGCGAGCGCCGAGCGCTGCACAGCGCCCGCGAGATCGACGCACAGGCCGGGCAGGCCGGGTCGGCTGCTGTTGAGGCCATAGTTCGTCTGGCTCATAGTCTAATCCTCCGTCAAAAGTCTTGTTTGAGCCACTTTGCGTCGAGGGCGCCGCCGCTGCGGCTGTCCTTACGCTCTGGCATGTCGTCGATGTCGGCTGCGGCCTCCGGTTTCATGTCTTCAGCTTGCTTGCCGAGGGCGACCTTGTAAGCGCCGTGCAGCTCGTCGTCGCCGAAGTCCATGCCAGCGAAAGCGCGCTCAACGACGGCGCGCATGATCTCGCCCTCGTTCATCGCGTCGAGGCGGTCTGCGGTCTCTTTGTCGAGACGCGGCGCCGCCTGCGCCCACAGCTTGGCGAGCTTGCGCGCCTCGACGAGGATCGCCTCGCTGTCGTCGCGAGCGTCGTCCTGCGCCTGGAGCGCTTTGACCTCGCCCTGCAGCGCGTCGCGCTCTTTGGTGGTTGAATCGAGACGATCGGCAGCGGCTTGTTTGTCGCTGCGCCACGCCTGCGCGAAAGCGTCAGACACCTCGGCTGACACCCCGTCAATGGTGATCTGCGCCATCGCAGCCCCTCCTGACTTTGGATTGATGAAAGCGTCAAGGCGCATGGCAGCGCCCGCGACGCGCGGTGAATTGGTTTGTGCGACGTGGTTTGGCGTGTCGTCAAGCCATCGGGCGTCATAGCGCTCGCCGTGCTCGGTCTCGCCTGGCGTCGCGTCGATGCGCACGGGATGATAGCCCACAGACAGGCCGCGCTTGTGTGGCATCCTGTCAAAGCGCATGCGCAGCTTGATCGCCTGATAATCGTCGAGGCGGTCGGCGCTCAAGATGACGCCGTGCTCGACGCCAGGGTTTGACGGCGACGCGATCCCTGTGGCGTGCTCGTCATCGACCGACAGCCCGTCATAACGATCGGCAGCAGCCGCTAGCACGGCATAAGGCGTGTACTCGCGGCGCCCGCCATAGGTCTTGACCGCAGGCATGGCGCCGACGCCCTCAATAATCACGCGTCCGTTTGGCAGTCGCTGCGGTGGCTCCAGCAGCTCGCGCAGCCCTGCGGGCAATTCGGGCGCCTGCTGATCAAAGCGCGCGGCGAGCTGCAGATACCTGACGCCATCCTCGCGCGTGCTGCGGGCGTGCTCTTTAGGCAGTAGATCGTTGTCGGTGGTGTACTTGGCGCTGTCGGGTTTGCCCGTGCGCAGCAGCTTGAGGAACGCGTTGACGCGACCCATTGACCATTGGTTGCGCGTCATGCCAGGCCGATGACTTGTGCTGAATGCACCGGCGCCGCGACGGTAGACAGCCTTCAGCACGCCGAGGTCGGTGCGCTTGCTCGCTGCGGTGTGCTTTTCGTTGTGCTCGTCTACTTTGTTGCGCAGCGCTTGCTCGGTCGCGTCGTTGATCTCGATGCCGCCACGCGAGCCCGACGCGCTGCCCTTTGGGTTGCGCCTGGAGCCCTTGCGACGCTCTGACGGTGCCGCAGGCGTCGAGGCGTCGCTATCCTCGCGCAGACTTTCAGCCCACTTGCGCCCCGCGTCGCCGCCCCACAGCAACCACGCGACGTAACCCGCAGACGGGCTGTCGGGATCTTCGCTGTAGCTTTCCGCCTCTTTGTCAACGGCGTGGCGGCTGAAGTAAGATCGCATCCTGGCGATCGTCTCGTCGCTGACGTTGACGCCGCCTGACAGGTCGCGAGCGCGCGCGACGCCGACCTCTGTGCCGCCTCGCCCGTGCTCGCGGCGCAGGCGCAGGCCGTGCGCTGCGGCTTGCTGTACTGATTTGGGCGGTACTGGCACTTGTTCACCTCGACGACGTCACTTGTGCAAAATAGGACTGACGACGCCCTGCGTCAAGGTTGTGACGCGTCGTGTCAAGGTGCGCCGCTCGCCGCGCGTCGCTCGCGCTGGTGTAGCAGGGCGCGCACCGCGCAGTCTTTGGCTTCGATCAACTTCCTGATCGACGTGCGGGTCTCGGCGCTGTTCTGCACGGCGTTGACTGCGTGCGCAGCGCGCGCAAATGGCTCAAAGATCGCTTTCAGCTCTGGATCGGTGAGGTGCGAGTGATCAAACCATCGCATCAAATCGCTGTTCTGCTCCGTCATAGTCACTCTCCCTGTGTTGAGGCTGCGGGCGCGCCACCTTTGACGCGCTGCCAGTATGCGTCGATCTGCGCCTGATCTGGCACGGGCACGCCGATGATCTCGGCGAGGCGCGGCGCCGTCGCCGGTGTGTGCAGCGCGTCGAGGGCGAGGCGTGTCTGCTGCAGAATATCAAGCGAGGTCAGCCCGCTCGCGCCCTGCTCGGCTGCGATGGCGCGTGCCTCGTCGTCGCGCACAAAGACACCGGCGTCTTCCAACATAAGCGTTGCCTCTGCGGGCAGCACGGTGCCTGACTCGATGGCGCGCGCATAGGTCTCGACGAGCACCTGGCGGCGAGCTGCGGTCTGCGCAGCGTCTTCCTGATACAGCGGCGCCCACTCGATCTTGTATCGCTGCGGGATCTTTCCGCCTGTCGGGCCCGACGCGTCAGCGAACGCGACGTCGAGCACGCGACGCAGCGCAGGCGTCATACGCCCCTCCTGGATCTTTGCTTTGATCGAGTCATAGAAGAATCGCGCGTCACTCTCGCCGGTGGCGTTGAGCCCGCCAGGGCTGCGTCCTTGCAACAGCGTCAAGGGAATGCCGCGAGCTGCTGCGACGCGCTCTGGCATCCTGTCCATGATCTCGGCGAGCCCTGCGACGCTTGTTGTTTGGATCTTGTAGTCTTCCCCGTCGGCGTCGATGACGCGCACCTTGTGCATCGACTGCATAAGCTGTTCGTGACCGAGCAGCGCAAAGACGTCGGCGATCTTGCCCTCGCGCAGCAGCTTTGCGAACCCCTTGACCGACTGCACCGGCGTCAAGAACATGGACATGATCGTGGGCACCGCGCTGTCTACGGTGCCGCAGCCGACGAGGGCTTGCCAGCATTGCACATAGGCGGGCACCGACCACCCCTGGCGCTGGCGCAGGTGCACGGGCATCTCGCCGCGACCATTGAAGATCAGGCGCGAGCGGTGAAAGACGCGCGCTGACCCGACGAGCTGCCAGTGCGCAGGCTCGCCCGACATCGGGTCGCCGCCTCGCAGGTCGGTGTGCTGGAGCTGGTGACGCGACAGGCACCGCACGCGCGTCAGGCGCTCGCCAGGCCGCAGTGGTTTACGCGTGTCGGGCTCGTCGGTGATCAGCACAAGCGCAGACCCGCCAAAGAGATCGCGCCACCGTTCCCACCTTTCAAGCGCCTGCAGCAGCCCGTGATGACCGTCTGCGTATTCAAGCGACGCCATCCAGTCGTCGATCTCGTCGGCGAGGGTGGCGTCATCGGTGACGACGCGCGCGCCCTGGCGCACCGCCTCTTGCGCTGGCAGGTCGATGATCCGCGCGGCGAGGCCGTCGCCCTCATAGAGCTGCACGATCTCATGCTCTGACAGCGTGACGGGCTGCGCAAAGTAGCTCGACGCGCCCTTGTCGGTCGCTGCGTAGCCCTGCCCGGTCTGCACGTTTGACCACCCCTGCGCCATCGTCGGCAGCGGTCTGCTCGGCGAGGTCGCCGATCCGGTGGTGTAGTCTCGCCCGCTGCGGTATGCGTCGAGGCGCGCGCCGATGGCGTCGGCGATGTCTGTAAATAGTCCCATGATCTCTATCCTGTGGTGAGGCCGCGCAGCCACGCAGCAGGGTCAGGTAAAGCTCGCGCGGCCTGCGCCAGGCCCCACGCGTCGGCGACGTCATCATGCTGCCCTTGCGGCGCTTTGCAAGTGGCGCGCTCCAGGCTCGCGAGCTGTTCATAACACACTGCGTCGCAGACAAGCGGTGGCGCGTCGCCGTCTGCCTGTCGCGACCTGGAGACCTCGACGACCTCGCCCCACACGTCAGACCACAGGCGCGCCTTGCTCGGCGCCGACTTGTGATAGCCCGTGCGCCCGTCGGGCCCGTCGAGCAGCGTGACGCCTGTGTGCTCAAGCGCAGCGATCACGGTGTGCCCGTGGTTGTTGCGCTCGACGAGGATCGCGGCGTCGCCGTAGGCGGCTGACAGCGCGACGAGCACAGCAGGGAAGTCGCGCTTTGGCTCCAAGCGCCCTTGTATCGTCGCGACGTGCTCGCCGGTGTCGAAGTCGACGACGACTGCGCCGCTGTCGTCATTGCCGCTGCCTAGCAGACCCTCTGCGGGGTCTGCGCCGATGACGTAGCGGCGCCCCTCGACAGGTGCGCTGTGCACGCGCAGCCCTGGCAGGCCGTCGAGGTCTTCCCCTGGCGCCGCCTCGCGCAGCTCGTAGACGGGCAGCAGGTGCGTCGATGGCAGGCGCTTTCCGCTCGCGCTCGGCGTCAGCGCCTGCTCTGGCGTCGCAGGGTACTGCTCGTGCACGCTGTCGAGGGTGCCATCTTTGTCCATGCTGTCACGGCACCGCGCGGCGTACCACTGCGCGTCGCGTCCGGGTCGCACGTGCCAGGGCAGGAAACGCGACACCCAACCTGACGACGGATCGCTGCGCCCTGCGCGCCACAGGCGTTTAAACGTGGAATTGGGGCGAGACTTGTCTGACCGCGACACAAGCGCGATCTGACCGCCATCGTTGATCGTGGGCTCCAGCGAGCCGAGCAGCCGATCGAGGCGAGGGATCAAATCGGCCTCATCGACGAGCACGGCAGACGCGGTGTAGCTGTCGCCCCTGTTGGCGGGCAGCGCTCGCGCAACACTGCCGTTTGACAGTCGCCAGCGCTTGACGCCGCCATCGTCGGTGCCTCGCAGCCATTCAGGAAGACGACGCCACATGCCCTGCAGTCTGTCGCCGAGCAGCGCCTGCGCCTCTTCCTCGCGCAGGCTGACGATCAACACCGTCGAGCCCGGACGCGTCACCATAATCCACAGCAGCCACGACAGCGCGAGCCACGATAAGCCGAGCTGACGCGCTTTCAACACGGCGACCTGGTCATGCGCGACGAGGTCTGCGAGCACGTCGGCCTGCTCGCGCCACAAGTCAAACGCCATCCATTCGGCGTCGTCTTTGATCTGGCAGTAGGTGCGCACGAAGTACTCGACCGAGACTGCGCAGCGCGCGATCTCGCGGGCGACGTCGATGTCGCTTGCTGGTGTCGGTGGCGGTGTCTTGAGGGCTGCGGTCACGACACCACCTTAAAGCCCTGGCGCTTGAGATCGCGGCGTGCCTCGTCGAGCAGCTTTGCGGCCTGATCGGGATCGATCGTGCGCGTCGTCGTCGCCCGCTGTTCGACAAGCTCGCCCTGTAGCTGCGCGTCGAGCTTGATCGCGCTTATCCTGTCGCTGTCTTTGTCGGCGTCCTCGGCGATCTCGCGCAAGATCTGCAGGCGCCTTTGGTGCGTGAGGATCGCGCCCTGCTCGCGTGGTTTGACGACGGCCTCGCGCAGCTCACAGACTGCCGCGTCGATGTCTACTTTTGTCAACAAGCGCGCAGCAGCTCGATTCGCTGCGCGCTCGCTGTAGCCTGCGGCGACGTAAGACGCAGCGGCATTGCCTGCGGTCTCGCCTGCGACGTAGGCGTGCACAAATGCCCGCTGTCGAGGATTGAGCTTGTCGAGCGCGCTTGTCATCGGCGTCACCTCCTGCCTTCAGTGTGCCCACTGCGATCGGCGCTGGCAAGCGTGCGCCGCTGTCGCTGCTGTCGTCGAGCTGTCTTGACGTGCAGTCTGACGACCGCGACACACGCCCACAGGCACAACACCACCGCCAGGAAGACGACGACGGCGAGGCTGATGACGCAGGCGCCGACGTGCCACGCCACAAAGCGCAGGTCGTCGCCGATTGTGGGCGCATCGTGCCACCGCCAGGCGGGCGCCGCAGGCACACCAAAGATCGTCACGGCGTCACCTCCTGCCCCCTGCGCTGCGCCGTCGCCGCCGACAGCTCGATGCGCGCGCCCTGGATCTGCCGCAACATGAACATGTTGATGTAAAGCACCTCGCGAGCTGCTGCGAGGTCGTCG
>Ga0181380_1000403_pt1 | contig 19738 bp, 26 predicted proteins | sample 3SPOviralmetaG_FD_130116 | JGI IMG/M metagenome (GOLD analysis project Ga0181380, IMG submission 130116) | Marine viral communities from the oligotrophic San Pedro Time Series (SPOT) site, San Pedro Channel, CA, USA - 3 SPOT_SRF_2009-08-19 | ecosystem: Environmental > Aquatic > Marine > Strait... | reverse complement strand
TACCGCAGCAGATGTTGGTATCGTTGTGTCGTTATCATTCGAGCCAATACCTTCGGACTCTAGCACTATTGTGGCGGCTTTGAAGTTATCTACTTCAATGTTAGATACGGTATTGTTGTCTACGTCTATGGTTTTGTTGGTTAGGCTTTGAGAACCTGCTAACGTTGCAACCGTGCTGTCAATGGCAAACGTTACAGTGTTGCTAGCACCGCTAGTATCGATACCAGTGCCACCAGTAAATGTTAGTGTTTCGCTGTCAAGGTCAATGGCTAGTGCGCCACCAGTATCCGCCTGAAAGTCTAAGTCTTCTGCAGTTAGCTGCGTATCGACATACGCCTTAATAGACTGCTGAGTTGCCAGCGCGGTAGCACTGTTGGATGCCATGTTGTCTTCATCGAGGATGTCAGTGACCGTGGTTGTCGGCATGGCAAGCCCGTCGATGGTTGCCGTACCGTCAAGATACAGGTCTTTAAACTGCTTGCTAGTTGCGCCGAGGTCAATGTCGTTGGTGGTTGTCGGCTCGATTACGCCGTCTTTTATAACAAGCTGCTCTACAGACGAACTAGATACGTCTACAGAAAATTCAATCTGATTGTTAGGATTGTCTATGACAACTTTATTGAGAGGCGTAGTAACACCGGGGTCGCCAATCAATCCAATGACAGGACCTTCCGCTGCTGTGCCGTCGTGCTTGTGGCCTGTGGTATTACTAAGTGCCGTTACTAGCTGGTCAAACTCGTCGTTAGTATGCGCGGCGGTAATAACATCGCCGTTAGTATACGTAGACTGTCTAATGTAACCTGCCATGTGTTATCTCCTTCCGCCCGGAGTAAATTCCAGTTGGTATCCTTTTAGTGAAATTGGTGGTGCGCCTCTTAGGTCGTCTAGGCGAACTGCAACAGTAAACCCACCCCCTTCAACGCTTTGTCTTACAATCGGCTCTCCGTTAGAACCGTAAACCGCTGTGCCATACGTAGAAGTAGAGAAACTATAGATAGCTGCAGAGTTACCTATGTTTAAAGGGTACTGTGCTGGCTGCGGTGTTGCTGAAGAACTGAAGTCATAGCGAATACGAAAGTCTGCATCTACCGAGCCTTCGTTTTCGTAGTTCCAGATAATCCGCTGCATCATCTTGCGGATGCCAACGTCACCCATAGTAAAGTCAGGACCGCGATATGTCGCTTCCATATCTGTCCCGTCAAAATCAGTTCCAGATTCTTGCTTGTAGATATATCCGTCATACCCCCCATGGAGAACTAACTCACTACCACTGATAAATCCAGAAGTACAGTAACCGGGTTTAATACCCTTTAAATCTGCGTACTCCCAACCTACGCCGCCACCCTCAACACGTTCTTTAATAACGCCCATAACGCCGGGTGCAGTAGTGGCTGTTCCTGCGTCTGTGGGAAAGAATAAGCGGTACTGGCTTTTCTCTCGTATGACGACGCTGGATACTCTGTCTAGAGCTATACCCTCTAGTCTTGGTTGTATTTGTTTGGATATAGTTCCGAGTTCGATGTCATCAATTTTGTCTGTACCTGCGATGGTGCGTAATCCATCGGGGGCTAGGTAAACTAGGTCACCCGCAATCTCCTGAACAGTAAACCCGTCGACGCATCCAATGTTTCGTGTCACAGGCTGCAGTTGAAAATCAGCAACCGATGAACCTGCTAAAAAGTATATTTGGTCTTCGCAGAAAATAAACAGACGGTCACGAAATACCTTTAGCTTTTTAACTGCACTTTCTACTCTTACTGAACCCGCGCCGTTAGCTGCAGAAAAATCTGTTTCAACGAAGGGTGCTGCAAATACTATCTCTTGAGGATTAGCAGACATACCTGCAAAAAATACGTGATTTTTAAATACTTCTACAAGCTTTGGATTAGAGGGTGCGCCTGTGGTTGTGATGTCTGTTACGCTTGTGTTGTTATACACCGAGGGACTGTTTGCGCCATCACACCAAACAACCTTTTCTGTGTTATCAAAATTAAATACAGCAAAGTCGTAACGCCCTGCGCTAGTTCTGCCTGTGTCGATGCTTGTCCAACCGCTACCTGTTCCTTTGTAAACAGCCGTTCCAATAGCAGCAATAACTTGGTCTTTGTATATCTGTACACCAAGTATAGTTCCAGAAGAACCGCCAACTTGGTTAGTATCGTACTTTGTAAAGCCGTTGATGCGGCGGTATCCGCCATTGATGTCCGGCTCAAAGTTTTGCAACGTAACTGCAGCACCCGGCGAAATTGTAAAGGTATCCCTGTTAAGCACCAAACCGCCGCCCAAACGAACAAGAAACGGGCTTATAAGCGAAGTATCTGGCATCAGACAGCCCTCATGTAATCTTTCTTGTTAATCAGTTCAACTCTCATACGACCTAGACCCCCTTCGTAATCTCGTATTGCAAGCTGGGAAAACTGAGTGTCTGAACGAAGCATGTGAGTGTAGTACCTTGCACGATTAATAATCACATCGTGAAAACGCTCTGGTATGGTAGGTGTGTCTGTGTTGTTAATCATGTCTACATTAGTTTGATAATAGTAGTGACGAACTGTGTAGGTAGAAACGTCAGGCACAGGGGACAGGCCAATCTTACTGTCGGGGGTCTGGTAGACGAACGCTGGCAACCCTTCTGCGTCACCTGTTGGGTTGGTATCCGTTTCGTTAAACCGTTCTAGGTATTCTTCGAAGGACAGATACTGTAGGGTACGCTCTGCTGTGGTGGCTGACTCTTGAATTGTAAAGCTATCAAAATCAATAGTCTTAGCGTCGGCTGCACGAGCATATTCTGCCTGACTTGCAACAGTACTAAAGCTGTAATTAACAACCGTAAAGGGCCACTCAACCTCAGAATTAATAATGTCACGCTGAGACTTGTTGATAAAGTCTTTTACAGATGTTTGAATACCTCTAGTTGAGGCAACTGTGCTAATCTCAACTTCGTTAATTTCACGTAGAACAGCGTTTATTAATTCGAGAAATGTCATGGCTTACCTGTGGGGTTCAAAAAATTCTTCGGCTGCAACAATCACAGTTAAAGTGCTACCAGTGCCAGCAGCTACAATTATCTTATCTCCTGCGTGACAATACAAAGGTTTATCGACAGTAAATATAGATTCACTACCCTTACCTGCTACAGCATGAGAATTAAAGAGAGTATGTGTAGAAGATGTGCTAGCTTCAAAAAACTTTAACGTATAGTTTCTGTTACTAGAATCGCTGTTATTAATCATTACATGTTCAATGTGAGAAGAAAAGTTTGCGGGTACGACATAGCAATCTGTATCTGCTGTATTAGCTAACGCTACGGCTTGAGTTACAAATTTAGAACCACCATTTAGTATTGGCATTACGATACTCTTCTATGACGACGTACTTTTTTAGCGATTTTCTTGGGCTGCTTGGAGACTTGCTTACCAGCCTTAGTTGCTTTGCGCTTAGCACGGGTTGTCGCCGCGTACTCTTTCGCTGATAGGGACTTGATGGCCTTTGCAGGTAGATATCTTTCCCCGGTAGCTTTTGAACCTTGTGTCGACGGCTTACCACTCTTGGTGCGCCACTTCTGCTTAGTCCAAGCCTTCAAAGAGCGTTGGCTCTTCTTTAGTGCCATCTTTATCTCCTTGCGTTAGCTTTATAAGCGTGGTAAACTTTTCCTGTGCTGAAGCGTATTTTGCCAACGCAGCATCCATCTCTTCCAGCAAACTCGGATGTTCACCCACCGCAACAGGATTGTTAAGGTAATTGCTGAGTACATACGTTGCATCTTTCATCTCCGCGTGATACTTGAACAACAGAGCATCAATGGCTAGTTTAGGTAAGGACATTTATTTCTCCAAATACTTTAGTATACAGTCCTAGCTAACAGAAGTCAACATAACGGCAATCAAGCACCCACCTAAAAACGTAACCGCTCCTACCACGATTGCTGCCGTTTTAATGTTTTCCCAGAGTTCATGCTCTTTTCTAGCGGCCTCTATCCTGCGTTGCTTTTCCTGCTCTTTAGCTTCTTGTATGCGCTTGGCTCTTTCGTAAACAATACTTGCCCATGTCCCCGGACCAAACCTCATGTCAACTAATACAGACACCTCGCGCAATTTTTCGGCAGCTAACCTTGCGTCTAGAATCTCTTGTGCAACGGAGTTTATACTGATGTTGTCCACCCCAGCCTTTTTGTTACGGGCCTTTTGCGCTTCAGTTTCCCCGCGAAACAAATCATCTATTTGCCCTGCTATCTCACCGATATCTTTTGCAGTGTTGATATTAGACTTAATAAAGTCGGTTGCTTGCTTTACTAGGGCAATTCCTGTGAGTACCTCTGCTACAACCATAGCTACTCTACTATCTTTACAATGTAAGTTTCGTTGTCAGGGCCTTTGGCTATTTCTACAGTTTTAGACTCGCACGAATACCTAACAGTCCCCGTGTCCTTATACAAGTTTCTCTCGATTGTACGCTTAGCTTTTAAACACTTAGAAAGCTGCTCATACGCTGTATGCTCTGCTACATGACCAGAGAGATAAAGTATTAGTGTTATTGTTTCAGTCACCATCGTTTCCGTTTCTCATTATCTCTAGTCTAGCTTCTATCGCACTAATACGCTTTTCATAAAACTCCAAGGTTAGTTTTTGCTGCTGGTCGTGAGGTGCGCGACCCTCATCTATCTGCGCTGTTAGTTCGTCTAGTTGGTCTGCAAGATGCTCGATTAGCATGAACTGTTCAGAGTCTGCAGGTAAGCTTCCCATCTCGCCACGAGGCCACTTGATGCGAAACTCAGTGTTCTGGTTTAGGTTAGACTCCATCATCGTGATGTTAGTCTCTATTGTATTGAGGCGTTCTATTATACCGAAGTAGGCCCAAGTAGCGAGAGACGCTGCTGCAACCATGCTGAGAATGTTACGAAGAGGTAACGCAACTTCTGTGTTCTCGCTCAGTTTTGCAGCCATTAGTTTTTATAACCGCCACCCGCTTTTTTATAAGCAGCCGCTAGCATTTGGGCTTTTCTTGCCGACCACTGACCCGGCCTTCCGCCTTTTCCACCCGCCTTGATACGGTTAAATATTCTCTTTCTCATACTTGGCTTAGTGTAGTTGCCAGCTTCATTAACTCTACTCTTGCTCTTCGCTTTAGGCTTCGACGATTTGCGAGTTTTTCCAACTTTCCCGCCTTTCGCCTTCTCTTCAACGCCGCTGATTTTGCCAGCGTTGGCTGTGGCATAGAAGACTTGCTCACCCTTCTTTCCCCCGTAGCTACGTTTCATGGACTGCATAATGTCTTCACCTTTTTTGGTCAGGGGCATCAGTTTTTCTCCGAACTGCCAGCAGCTTTGCGAGGCTGAATCTTGCCGCCGTATGCCTTGCTTGCGTCAATACCTCTCATCTTCAAGTATTCACCAAACGAATCTGCTTTGTATGCAGACGGAATCTTCATGCCTTTTTCTTTTAGAAAGTCAACAGCAAAGCCGTCGTCGATGTATTTGTCGTAAAATATCTTATGCTTACTGAGGGGTGCTGATTTAGGAAATTGAGAAGGTAGCATCTTCTCTTCTTCTTTACCAAACCCAAATCCTGATTTAAATGCTGACATTGCTTCAGACATGTAGCTCTCCTGTTTTCATAGCACTAGACAAACGAACCGAGCGTTGTCCTACCTGTGTTGCCCACCTTGAATCAAGCATTTCTAAAGCTGCCCGAACGTAGTCGCCGTCGTGTATTCCAGCCCACATATTTTTAAACTTTCGTAGTCTAGGTACGCCCATATTGAAGGCCATATCAAGTACCACGCGAATACGAACATCATCAAGACGGTCAATACATGGGTGAGCATCGTATAATTCTTCTTCTACTATATCAATATCATTACTTAAAAGAAAACGGGCATTAGCCTCTGTAATACCCTGTTCGTAAACTTCTGCCTTTAGCAGGTTCATAAAGGCTAGTTCGCCATCACTAATACCTCGGTCTTCTAGGTTCCTGCCAACACCGATTGTGTCGATGCCAAGGTGGTCCTGATAGACGTGCAGCTTCAAGCCTTCGTGCAGAATTAGCTGGTCGATTAGTGCTTCACGGTTGTAATTCATTACGTATCCGAACCAAACATAGGTGTATCGACCCGATTAGCGTACTGCTTTATTTTCTGTGCAGTAGTTTCCTTACGCTTGTTTGAACGAGCAATAGACTCGGAAACATCTTTACGTGCTTTAGCTTGCCGTCTGCCCTTACGTGAGGCTGTGTCTTGACGGGCTGCTCTCATAGGAGCATCATCGTAAGCACCACCTGTCTGACGCATCTTCTCCAAACGATTACGCTCTTCGCGTCTTTCTCTTTGAACATCTAGTAACATCTACTTACCCTTCGCCTCTCTACCTAGATAGATACCGTACACACCTGTCATAACACCCATGATAACAGATACAAATGCAGACTGCTGTGTTGTAGGGTCTTCTAAGTTCATAAACCACTCAGCGCAACGCCATGACATAGCTACGGAAGCAATCATGGTTAGCTTTGCGGTTAGGTTTATTTTGAGGTATCTGCTAAACCAATCAGCCATTACTTAGTCAGTTTCTTGTACTTTTCAAATGACCTCATTCCACCCAAGCCGAGCATGCCAAGTAGAATAGTCATCAGGCTATCCATATCAAATGCAGGATAAGCTACAGGAGGATATCCAAGGTACGCTGTAATTACATCTGCTGACGGAAATAAAAGAAAATGCGCCATTAACGCAATTCCACATGTCCAGCCAATAAAGGGTCTCCAGCCGGATACAAATATGTTCTTATGCTTGGCTTCTTCTGCATTTACAGCTAGCTGCCCCTTGGCTAGTTCCTGTGCGTGACGCTCTGCCATAGTAGCAATTTCGTGCGCTAGTTTGTTTTTCTGGTCTTTATCTTCTACGAACTTACCAATAAGGTCAGTAGCAGGACCAATTAGGCTTGCTAACATTTCCATCTCTTTCTTGCTTGACGCAAACGGCTGTTAGGATTCTTTGCTGCTTTAGGAAACTTTTTCATCTGACCAGCAGACCTAGCGCAAAAAGATTTACGCCGTTTAGCATCTTTGCTACCCGGCTTTGCTTTTCCTGTTACTGCTGTTTTTAATTTAGAACCGGGGTTGGCTTTGCGATACGCTGCCACACCCTTCTTAGTCATACCTGCACCAGATTTGGTAGGGCGGTAGTTTGCACTCTTGCCCGTTGTAGTCTTCTTTATAGGTGCTTCTTTTTTACGTGGCATAACCTTTATTATCCGATACGCACTTGTAGCTATATTCTACTGGTGGTTTAATTACTGTCATCAAATCTTGAGCCATTTCGTAGGCTCTGGTTTCACATTCTTTTCTAGTGTTGTAGGGACCAAGGGTATCTTGAAACTCAGTACACTCTGTGACCGCTACTACTGAACAAACTTTAACAAATGTTGTAAACATGGTATATCTCCCGGCAAATGGTTCTTGCTTATATCACGTATTTGCGGGTCTGTCAAGGGGGCAAGTTGCCCTGCCCCCCGACTATTTTATTTAGGCGAACGCGGCTGCAGTTTCTGCAGTACCTAGTTCAGCGATGACAGCATAACAACGTACCTTACCGTCGAATGTTGCTGTGTTAGCAATCAAGTCGATGGTGTCAGCAGCAGTGTAGAACTTGCCTACGCTTGTTGTGCCTGTAGCTACAGCGGTGTGACCGTTAACTGCAGCGGCATAGATGTCATCATCAGCATCGTCACCCAAGTCAAGAACTGGAGAACCAGTTGACGCGACTGTTAGGGTTTCTAAGCCAGCCATGATAACCAGAGTGTTAGCAGGAAGTTCAAAAACTTCTACTGAGTCTGATGTAGTTAGGCTTGTTGATGAAAAGTCCAGAACAACTTCCAGAACTTGTGCTTTCACACCAGCGGGAACGCCAGCAACAGCACCAGTGATTGTATAATCAGCCATTTTCTAGTCTCCCTTAGAGTGAAATTACGCCACGTACGAGGGCTTCAGGACGCATGACCTTACGACCAAACACATGAAGACCGCGAACAATGTCGCTGAAAGTTTCGGTTGAACGTACAACTTCAGTCTTCGCGATGTGCGAAGCAGTTGCAGTTGATGACATGTGACCACCCAAAACTGGGAACTCACCTGCACCCAGACCAGTTACATCTACTGTGTCTGTGCCAGCAGCGTTCATAGCTGTTGACTTGTAGCAGTTGAAGCCAGCAATGTTGCCAGCCATAACTAGGCCGTTACGCAGAGTAGATGAGTCATCACCTGTTACTTGAACTTCTGCGAACTTAGCACCTGCGCCGAACAGTGTTTCGTAGAAAGCCGGAGCCGCTACGAACCAACGGTTCTCTTCAGGAACTGACTGGTCGTCCAATGCACGAGCCATCTTTAGCATGATGTTTACAAGGTTGTCACCAGTCTGAGAAGTCAGAGGTGAGCCTAGTGTACCTAAACCTGAAACGGTAGATACAGACGCGCCTGATTCAGAGGATAGACCTGCACCATCAAACATTGATGTTAGAATGTTGCCGTCATACTTCCGCTTCAGTGAGTATGCGCCAGATGAAGTAGCAAGTGCTTCAAAGTTAACGTGTGACTGACGCTCTTCGATGTCGTCAATCTTGAACGCAAATGCGTTAGCTTGGTCAACAACCATAGTAATCTGGTCATCCGCTAAGTCCTGTGGGTTTACCACTGAACCGCGTGAGTAAGCAGACACGGTGATTGTTGGTTCCTTAATGATACGTACTGTATCACCGAAGTTTTCAATTTCGCCAGCGTAGTCGGTATTCGTAATATCTTCTGCAACCGATGCACGACGGAAGAACTTGAGAACTTTTTGACTGAAAATTTCAGGTGTGAAATTCCCAGACGGCAGGTTATTGTAACCTGATGCGCTATTAAAAGCCATAGTTCAATCCCTTCCTTGAGGATTAAGAGTTATAGTCGATTCGCCCTTCAGCCCTTGCAGAGTCGATTTCAGATTCCATCTTTTCGAACTCCCAAGGTTTCATCTTGGCGATTTGCGAAGCCTTGAAGACCTTCTTACCCGCGTTGGGGTCAGTAGCTACTTCTCTCGCGGCAGTCTTAGTAACAGCATCCGCTGCACTTTCTTGACGCTTCGACTTCTTTGGTTTATTAAGACCAGCGTCGGCCTTATAAAGGTCTACGACACGAGCCGCCCATCTTGCATCGGTATTGTTTTTGTAAATACCATCTGAAAGAGTTTGTGGCTGCTCTTCGAGCCATTTCAAGAACTCGTCTGTAGTCTTGATTTCATCAAAGTCTGGGTGCATCCGTAGCAGTTCCTCGTAGGCTTTCTGCTTTTCTAACTGCTGTTCCCGTTCCTTGATAGTACCAATCTCGTCACGAAGCTTAGATACCTGTGATTCCGTCTGCATAGACGCAACCGTTTGAACCACCTCAAACACGTCGGGATACCGTTCCTTGAACTCTTCTAGTTCTTCTTGAGTTCGTGGTGGTGTTACACCCCTTGGCATTTCTACAGCACGGCTATTCATGGTTTCTCGAAGGGTAGCTATCTCTTCTTTGAACTCACCAACCTTGCTGTCGTAGTGTTTCTTCAGGTCATCATAACGCTTTTTATAATCGTGTTCCGCGTCTTTCGTTTCCTTTTGCGGTACAAAACTATCGCTTTCCTGAGTAGCCGCTTTTTTGGGGGCGGGGTCAGTTGACTCGTCTTCAGATGCTTCTACCTGTTCTTGGTCTTCTTCATCTTTGTAGACTTCATCGCGATACTTTCCACGATATAGTTGGTCGTTATTTGTTACTCCGAATGAGTCGTTTGGTTTGTTGGCTCTTTGGCCTTTTACTTTTGCCATTTTATTTACCTCATGTGCGGGGCTACTTGGCTTGTAGGTAGCCGCTTCGGTTACGTCAGGGCCGCTCGGTTAAGCGGGTAGCTGACTAATTAGTTGAACAAAGATTTGAAACCTTTTTCAAAAAATCCTTCTTGTGGAATTGAGGGCTGTCTTGGAGGGACCCCTCTTTCCCTAATCAATTCTTCTTTAGCTAGCGTTTGAAAGTTTTCTAGCTGATTTCGTACGTTCGTATCTTGGTACGCGCCCTTTTTTCTGAAATTTAAACTTTTTATATCTGACTCTTTAGGTATGGACGACTTTACTTTGTTTGCATCTATTCTGTTGATATAATCCTGTGCGTCCATCATGGTTTCTTCAAAGCTAAGAGGCGGTCTAGGTATATCATACTTTTTTTCTAAATAGCTTATAGCAGCGTGGCGAAGTTCGTGAAGCATAGTTACCGCTGCCTGATGTCTGTCGTAGTTTACATTCTTACCTACAAAAGCTACGGCAGCAGGTTTATCAAGGTCTGAACTGTTAGGTCCTTGTTGCTGCTCCACGTATCTTTGAAATGACTTCTGATTTCTAGAAGGGTTTTTTCTATTCGCTGTAAACCCCTCGCCCTCTGATGGGATGTACATACCCCCTATACCCACTTTTATTTTTCTATCTTCCTCAGAAGGTAGAACTACGCTTTCTATCTCTAGGTCACCAGACTCAAACAGATTATACCCAAGACGAGCAAGGTCATCGTTTTGAATGTACTCTTCTAGGTCTGCTCGATATTCTACATCACCAAGCTGCGCCATGTCGGGTCGAAAAGGCCGGGAAGCAGGTCCTGTCACTGTACCGCCGTTATTCAAAGCAAGCATCCCACCCTGCGCCGCTTCCTGTTGGCGTTCAGAAACCTCGGGCTTTCCACGATTATTGATTTTTCTGAGACGGTCGTAGCCAATGACTTTGGCTAGGTATGGTGCAACCTTTACTTCACCTTGTGAAACGGCTACATCTATAAGTTTAGCAGAGTTTACTGATTTGTCAATAGCAATTCCGCGTCTAACCGCTTCTTTTTCTGCATCGTTCAGCATTTTGATGATATCTGACTCGCCAGCCTCTTCTACTGCCGCCGCATTGATAATGAACGTGCCTTCTGGATATTCGGTTAGCTGGTCATCTGCAACAGTCTTTTCCTCGGGTACTTGGCTTGGTGGTGCGCCGATAAACCCGGAAGACCCAGCAGCCATCACCCCGCCAGCAGCCATGCCAACGACACCACCAGCAGCGTAGTCGTCGGGGTCTAGACCTTCAAAGTCGCTGACATTATCAAATGCAGATTCTCTGCTAGGACCGCTAGACGAAATACTTGGTCCTTCGTCGTCGCTGCCATAAAAGTCCCCAGATAGACGTTGTCTTCCAGCTTCAATATTACGCTGTCTTTGTGCCTCTGCTTGCTCTTGAGCGACCCGAGCCTCTTCAGCTTTTCGGTCAGCTACTTTCTGGTTTTGTGCTGCTGCTTGTGCATCTCTAAGCAAATCAACAACCTTACCCTTACCTGCACGAGCATCAAAAATAGCTTGTTTAGCTACCTCTTTAGATATGCCATACTTGGCAGAGTTTGTTCGGGCAAATGCCTCTAGGTCAGACATTCTTCCCATAGCAGAATATTGACCTGTTCTACCGTCGTAAAACTGACCATTAGCAGTGTAGAAACTTCGCGTACCCGCCATCGCACCGCCAGAGTCTTCGATGCGAATATTCGTGTCTTGACCAAAGATACCTTTATTTTGAGTTGTATCAAAAGTATAAGACTGCGGCAGGTATCCCTTAGATACGGCTTCCATGTTTTTTAGCTGCTGGTGGGAGAGACCCATTGTGTTGCCAGTGTAGCCGAAGCTTCCCGGCCTACGAGTAACACCGAAGCCACCCTTGAACTGCAGGGCGAAGCCTGTATCTGTAGGGCTACTAGCTAAACCGGGTATGCTAGACTCCATGTTTGCTGAAGACTGGGCGGCTTTAATGAGGCTCATGTCCTGATATTGTCGAGATAGAACAGCATCGTGAACAAGACCGAACGCGCCAGACGGACGAAGAGAGTCTGCACCAAAGGCATTTTTAACTTCTTGCCCACCTATTATACCCCCAATAACTGGCCCTGCAGGAAACGGCATAGCTGCTGAAAATACTGCTGCCATGCCCTTTTTAGCTATCTTAGACGGGTCTTGTAGATATTCCGACGCTGCCTTACCCGCTTTTGCAGGGGCTTCTTGTGATGTCGTAACAAACTCACCTAGGTTTACGTCACTAATGTCTCCACCAAACAGCGGTTCGTATATACTCCGCACCATCCCAACTCGGTCGACCTTGCCTGAAGCAGTTAGGTAGTCCGAATACTTGTCGTAGTCAGTAGTGTTTACGTTTTCCAGACCGACTTTCATAGCGTCGAAAGCAGTTTCGCCAGAAACGGCTGTACCCATACCTAGTACAGACTGAGTGTCATTATCGTCACTTTCTTTTTTCTTACCTAGTTCGATATCTTCCCCAACCTCTGTTGTGGTCGTTGCGATGCCCGTGGTTTTAGCTAGGCTAGGTAATCCTATAAATTCTTTTGTAAAGTCAACACGGCGAGATAAATAGTCATCCGGGGTTATGGCTGTTTGGCCTGTAAACTGAAAACCCCCCGTGCTGCTAGGTGCTTGCCCTAATCTAGGGCCAAAGCCTATGTTAATTCTATCCGCTTGAGATGTAGTCGCAGAACCAATAGTTGTAGCGGGACTACCCCCACCAACCACGTTGATATTTCCAGTTCCAAACGTCCCGAACAAATTAGCCATTCTTTACTACCGCCTCGTAATTATTCTTCAGCTTGAGGAGCATTTCCACTAAAGCCAGCTTCCCCTGCACTTGGCGCAGTTCCGACTCCGATTGTGCCGTTACCACGGCCCGAATCATCGATTCCCTGACTTCCTGCAGGTACTCCTCCATCAGGGGCCATTCCTTGTTGTTCACCAGCGGGGCCAGCTTCTGCGCTTGCTGCTTGTTGAGCATTTGCCATCATTCCTTGTAACATCTTCGCATAGAGTTGTGCTTCGTTGGCATCGTTTACTAGGCTATCTGGGTCGATGTCCTGTGATATTGCCAACTCCCTCATCAGGTTCGGTATCTTGACGAACGGTGCTAACATTGGGTTTGATACCGTCTGCAACAGGGTTGTCAAGCGTTGGCTGCGAACTTCCTTCTGCATAACAGCCGCAACACCCCTTGGTTTTATCTCTAAGTCGCCTACTATGTCCGGCGCATCTTTGTTGAACTGCATGTTCCATTGAAAATACGCCTCTCCTAGGGGTTTCAGCAACATATCATCTATGTTCTTAACCACAGTCTTCATGGACAGTCCTGCAGAACCCATCAGCATTGACAGACCCGCTGCAGTACGTCCTGTACCACTAACGCCAGTTTGTCCGTGCATAATCGACGGTATACCAGTTTCTTCATCAGCCAACTGGCGGCTAATCTGATACATCTGCAGGTTCTCACCAGCAGTGTTAGGAAACTTCAGGCCATTGATTGCAGTGCCAGTCACGCCAGACTGACGACGAAATATCTTGCCGGGAAAGATATCCATGTTCTGACCGGGAACAAGGCTGGCCTCATCCACGTCAAACACAAGGTTACCTGCCAACGCAAGATTGTCGATTGCCATCCGAACGTGACCGTTCATTAGCTTCTGTGCATCTTCCATGTTCTCAGCAACGCCAACACCCCACAGTTGGTATGGGTTGACTTCGTATGGAAACACCTGATATGGAATACGGGCTGGGGTGAAAGGATTCAAGACGCAACGAAGTATCATATTTCCACAAACCCAGATGTTAACCTGTAGTTCGTCGAACTCTGACATCAGGCCAGCTTCTTCAAACCCTGCTGCATCAGCCAGCTTAGAATCTAGAACACCCCAGTATTCCAATACCTCATAGCGGCTGTCGGATATATACGGCTCAGTTTCATCCTCGCGAATAGTATCCTCATAGTATTTGTCCTCGTAGTTAGGACCTTTTGCCAAACACTCTTCGATAGCTTCCGATATAAAGTGTGGACGCTTAATCAAAGCACGTAGTTGCTGGCGGTTTAGTCTGTGACGTTCTACGACGTATTCACAGTCATCAATGCTGGTAGCAGAGGGGTCTGGATGAAAGTCCCACGCAGACACCATTTCAATTCTAGGTACAACCTTTTCATACGGCTGGTATTCTCTTTCGCCGTCTTCGTCGCGGCCCCACTGGTGGACACGCTTAAAAAAATTGAATGGCCCTTTGACAATACCCGTGCCAAGAAGGGATGATTCAAATATAGCATTACGAAACACGTTTACTGCATTAGTGTCGAGAAGCTGGTCATGGATTGTCTTTTCCATGTTCAACGCTGCAATCTGTGCTGGGCTGATTTGTGGTTCGCCCATCTTTGCAGGTCCTTCAGCAAGAGGCAAACTGCCATACTCGCCCTGAAGCCCACCCAAAAACTCTTGGGCTGGTTCCGCACCCAACGCTCCCGGCAACATCTCACGACCGTCTCCTGCAAACCCGTAGGGGTCTTCCTGCTGCATCTGGTCGAGGGGTGTTTCCATGTGAGCAAACTCCGCAATACCTTCTGGTACGGGAGTGTGCTGTACAACCAAGGGAAACTTCTTGTTGGCAAACAGGATGTCTACAATCTGCCCATACGCTGCCAGAACCTTGGTCTTGGTAATTCTTACGAATACCTTAGACCGCTCTGAGTCGCGGTAAGCTGTTGTAGAGTCGTAAACGCCACGAAAGTTCTTGTAGGCTTGAAGCCAACGCTGCTCGTGTGAGTAACGTCCGTTTTCTGCCTCTTCAAACTTCTGCTTTACGTATCCTGCTAGCCCCGGAAAAGTTTCGTCGGGGTTAACTACCGGGATGGCAGCGTCGTCTTCAGGTTGAAGGAAATTATCTTCTGACATAACTTAGTAATCGCGTTCTTCAGCCATTTTCATTACTGATGCGTCTACTGCACCTTTGGTCGCTACCTTCGGCATGTCTTCTGTCAGTACACCCTGTGCAGTCTTGGTATCGAACTCAAGACCTTCACGGTATAGCTGGTCTGCACCCATCTGGTCATCGACTGATGTTGTGCAGGAAGCATTGATGTAGGATGCGCCATAATTGTAATTATTATTCGGCATGATGGTCTCCCATTATCTAGATAAGAAGCCTTGGTCTTGATTGGTAGAGGCGGCTTCGGGACCCCTATCAATATCTACAAAGCCAGTGTCGCGTACAGCTTCCATCGGAAAGCCCCGCTCTTCGTCGGTTAGTTCACCACTGGCTAATTCTGTGGGCTGCATAATCATTCCAACTGCTGCACCCGGTCCGAGTCCTAGGCCACGCTCAAGCAAAACTTCTTTGCCGAGTTCGGCTGCGATTGCTACAGGCTCGTCAATAAACTGTCGGGCGGTTTCTACAACCATTCCTAAACCCACCGCCTTTGCAGTCTTCTTACCGAAGTTAGCAACAATATCGCTTAGATTGAGATTGTTACGACGTAAACTGTCTTCTAGTTCAGGAGATGGCCCCTCTTTTACTGCAGGGGCTGCAGTCACGGCTTCTGGAACTTCTTGTTTTGCCGGAAGGTCGAAGTAATTTTCGTAGCCAGCAGTTTGGGTTGTAATACGTTCGGTCGGCATCGGGATACGTTCGCCAATGTCAAAACCAGCCTCTGTAGCAGCATCACCCCAGAAACTGGCAAACATGTTAGCATTAGCACGGTCAACCTCCCCGACTGCACCGGGAAAGGCTTGTTGGTAAGTTGCTAACTCTCCTGTGGAACCTTTAGAAGCAGCCTTGAGACTTCGTCCCTGCAGGTAGGCTAGCCTTTCTTGCGGGATGCCAATGCTGAGACCCACAGTAGCATGTATGTTACGCAGAAGAGCCGAACCCTTCTTGCCTGTAAATCCTTCAGGGGCTAAACTATCGAAATACTTGCCTGTTGCAGCATCGAAGGCTATGTCCTTTACCTTTACTTCTTTAAGAAGACTGGTCATATCCGCAGATGTAACTGCCTTACCGTTCTTTTTGGTAAAGAAGAACTCCTTGTTGCCAGCAGTCAAGCTATCCTGAAGAATAGAATCAGCCACTGGATTTAAAGGAATGTTAACAGCACGGCCCTTTGCGCCTTTTGCTTCTGCCTGTACGTAAATAGCCCCTGTGTCAGGGCGATAGTCCGATATCTTGAGACCAGCAGCAGCGTTGGGACGTAGACCCGTGTTTAGGTTAAATATAATTGCTTGTGCAACAGGTTTCAGTTCCGGGTCGTCTAGGTACTTAGCAACACCCGAAAACAACTGGCTCATGGCCTGTTTGCTAGGGTTGATAGCAACCTCAGATACAGCCTTGGCTGGCTCCATCCTGCCGAAGATGCGATTATTTAGGTCTGTGTTAGGACCCTTATCCGGCATCAGGGCGTATTCTGGTGTATCTGGTCCTAAGTTTTCTTTTAGAGTCAAGCCAACCTGACGTAGGTTTTGCATAGCTGTCTTGACGGTAGAAGTGTCTTCCGAACCCTTGAAAGTTTTAGAAAGAAGTGTGAAACCTTCTTCATCCTTTTGAAACAAACGAAGAGCCGAACCCGGCTCATCTGCTATGTTCTTGAAGAACTGTAAAGTAGGCGAAATAAAAGCATCCCCACGCCCAGACTTCTTTGCGTACGCTTCAGCAACTTCACGAAGGGTTGCGGTTTGTGGGTCGAGGTCTGCCATCTAGTATCCGAATGTTCCGTCGAAAGGTTGGAAGGCTTGGTCTTTTATGCCTTGCAATGATTTATGTATTGATGTATAACCAGAGGTGCGAGTCATAACCATATAACGGAGTGCGTCGTATGCGTGGTCTTCAGCCTTGGTATCTACATCTTCACTGTTTGTTTTGGACAGGGGTATTCCTGACAGTTGAGCAGTGGTGTGTTTGCACGTTGAGAAAATACGTAAACGGGGTTCGTTTGTGTACGGGTCGTCTGACAACCGCCTGTGCAATTCCATCTTACCCTGTAGTCGATTACGGTCGGATGGTGTCCAGCGTACACCCGCTCTCATCATAGTTTCTGCGATAGATGGTCCGAAGCCTGTTTTGTTCCAGCATGAAGCATCCAACACAGTATAGTGGGGAGAGGGGTCTAACTCTTCCATTTCTAGTATTTTATCAGCTAACTGCTCTGCTGTCAAGTGTTTAGCATACAACTCGCGGTAGACCCAAATGTTGTTGTCCCAGTCGATTGCACCCCACAGGACGCAAGAGGGAGAAGCATACCCGTAGTCAGCAGCACGGATGCGAGGCCAGTTGGTCGGCATATCGAACGGTTCGACCACATGTCTGATACGGGAGAACTCTGGAAAGGCTGCGCCTTCCGCTACATCCCAGTCACCTTCTAGTAGCCTACGTCTTTCTACGTCTGGCAAGGAACGCAGCATAGCTTCGTACTGCCCATCCGCCATAAGATATGGATTGTCGGTCAGACGTGCGGGTACGAATTTTCGATAGAAGAGCGGTTTGCCGCCTTTTTCTGGATGTGTGTCAGGCCAAAGAAACGCCTTGCCCGTCTCCGGGTCGTATGCCGGAAAAGCCTTATTTGCCTCGTGCTTGTCGATATACATTTTCTTAACCCACCAGCCACCAACACCACCGGGGTTGGCAGTACATCGCATACAGAGGTTCTTTTGTAATTCTGGGTCTGTCGAGCGGAGACGTGACCTAAGATAATCCCAAACATAGCTACTCGGATATTGTGTAATTTCGTCGACACCTATCCAGTTGAAAGCCTGACCTTGAAAACGGGTCACGTCTTTGTCCCTGTCTAGGTAAGTAAACCACATGGTTGCCCCGGATGGAAAGACCCATGTGGATTTTGATTCCCGATATATTGCGCCGGGAAACGCCTTAGGATATAACTGCTTTGACTTATCTATAAGTTCAGTCAGTTCGTCCAGAGTACGCCTAAGAAGAAGCCCACGATGATTAGCGTTATGGCAATAGCGTAGTGGGTCTGCAAGAAGCGCAAAGCTTTTACCGCCTCCTGCTGCACCGCCATACAATACGTCTTGCTCGGGAGCAGAGAGGAACTCTTCTTGAGGGCCTTCATTAGGCTGGAATATAACTGGTGTATCATCGATTAACTCCTGCACGGTTGCTGGGAGATTAGCAACATCGTTACCATCTACGACCCGCGAACCTGTGCCGTTAAGCGCGGTCTCCACCTTCTTCGCACTTTTCTTTAACTTACGTGCGTAGCTGGCTTTGTCCTGCGCTTTCTTCTGATGTTTTTCTTTTGCCTTCTCTGCTTTGCGAACACGAGCCTGTAAAGCACGTCTGGCTCGTTCAGCACGAGATAGGTTGTAAATAGCCTTGGGAGCGTTAGGGTCCTTCTTAGGACGACCTCTACCCTGCTTTTTCGGCTGATTTTGCTGCTCGTCTGCCACGGGAACCCTTTTCGGTAATTAACTTCATACCGTCGATATCTTCGTACTTTTCTTTTTTACCTCGGTTGCCGAATAGCTTTGCGCCATAATAAGCAGCCATAGGTTTGAAGAAGCCCGAACCTACGGGAGCCTTCAGGGTTGCATCTAAGGGGCCTGTTGGTCTGTTATCTTCTTTTAAGTCTTCTTTGGTTAGAAGTTTCTTTTTCTTGTCAGCCATCGATTACTACTTCCTTCTTTGGCGGCAGTAATACGACACCGTGGACTGCCTGTACATTATGGTTCATGGTTTCTTGCTTGCCCAAGCCTACGCGGTTAAGTATGGCTTCCGCTGCACGTAGCTTCAGGTCGTCCCCACGTTCTATCACAGGGGTATCGACCAGTTCTACCATCTTGCTAGCGGCCTTGAGGCTATGTCCTGCCAACACGGCTCGGGTACGCTCGACGATTTCGTCGGCTAGCGCATCACGAAGCCACGTAACAGAGCCACGGGAGTACCCGGCAATCTCTGCTGCTTGGTTGAAGTTACCATTTGATTCGAACAGGGCTGTCAAGAAGTTTTCTTGCTTCTCAGACAGCTTTTTCTTCTGCTGCTGTTGTACTAAGTTCATAGATTTGCCTTGAAGTGTTGCTGGGAAGCGTTCTGTCACTCGGTTTCTGCCTGTCTTTTAAAAAACTAGCGTTATAGGTGAGGCGAACCAGCGTTTTGCAACCCCAGCAACCTAATTATGGTGATAATTGGGTGAACTGTCAACTGTTTTCCCTAATAATTATAAAAAAAATTACGCGAAGGGTGTTTTGGGGGTTGACAGATTGCGAAATCGTTGTCATACTGGCTGTATCTAGCCGCCGGGTAAACCCCCATACATAACTGCAGGGCCTAATAGTAGGGCTATTAGCAGGGCTACCTAACAAGACTGCCGGGAACCTCACAAGGGTTCCCTTTTTTATTGGCTGCTGGGGGTTACCCTACACGTTCGCCGGGAAGCCCATACAGGAAACCCCAAAAATAGAGAAAATATGTCGGGATTGCATAGCAAATGCAGGGGGACCCGGGTGGCCCATGCGTACCCGCACGGGGCAATATTTATTTGCTAGGTACATCTCACCGAAACGGTCACCCTTCCCGACAAACTAGCCCAGCAACCCCGCAAGGCTAACCCCCAGCAGTTAATCACACCCGCCCCCGCGCGTGCGCGTTTTGTCATTTGTCATAATAACGATATGGTTAACCCCAAAGGGCAGGGCTTTACGGTTATAATAACATGCTAACAGGGGACAACCCCCGCCCAGTAAATCCCAACAATATCAACCGCTAGGGTATTATTCAGGCTTTACGGCAAAAAAAGACCCCGCCATATAGACGGGGCAAGTTTCGCGGGAGGAATGCGCTTAGTCTAGAATAATCCAGACAATCATTATTATAGTTATTATTTCCATTATTCAGGCCGCTT
>Ga0181380_1000402_pt1 | contig 19834 bp, 20 predicted proteins | sample 3SPOviralmetaG_FD_130116 | JGI IMG/M metagenome (GOLD analysis project Ga0181380, IMG submission 130116) | Marine viral communities from the oligotrophic San Pedro Time Series (SPOT) site, San Pedro Channel, CA, USA - 3 SPOT_SRF_2009-08-19 | ecosystem: Environmental > Aquatic > Marine > Strait... | reverse complement strand
GGAAGATGTAGACTTAGACACTCCTGAAGGCCAAGAACGCTTTGTAGCGTTAAATAAAGCGGCTGTAGACGGTGGTTACGAAGGAGTTATGATTAAGGACGTTGATGCTCCTTATGAATGTAAACGAACTCATGCATGGCTTAAAGCAAAGCCGTTCATTGAGGTAACATTAGAGGTAAAGGATGTTGAAGAAGGAACAGGACGAAATGAAGGACGACTTGGTGCATTTGTTTGTGAAGGCATTGATGACGGAAAGAAAATTAATGTTAATGTCGGCAGTGGCTTTAGTGATGCTAATCGTGACGACTTTTGGAATAGTCGCACTGATATCACAGGTCAACTTGTAGAAGTAAGAGCTGATGCTGTAACACAAAACCAAGACGGAACTTATAGTTTACGTTTTCCAAGATTTAAAACATTCCGTGGCTTTGAGCCAGGAGAAAAGTTATAATGAATAATTTTGAATTATTATTTGTTAGTTTACTAGTTGTTACATGGATGTCATACGGTATTCATGTAATAAAAGAGTTTATAAGAAACCACGTTGATTAGGAGAAAGGAAATGATACAACCGAGTTTAAAAAAGCCAAGTCTATTTAGACGAACTACAATGAGTCTCGTAAGTGGCTGGAGACGAGTAATGGATGTTAAATATAATCCACTAAAATATATCCCAGACCCAAGTTTACAAACTTACTTTATGTTGGTATTGTTTACTATATGGAGTGTATGGTTTGGATTCTTAGCTGCAAACTACCTAGGGTGGTTTGGTTATAATACTGTAGCAAGTATTATTGTTCACTTTGCAATCTTAGTACCACTGGCAATGACTAATGCAATCTTTGTTGATGCAGAACGTGATGGTCATAAGTGGTTAAAAGAATGGAAAGCAGAACAGTCACGATACAACATTGTTGTAAATAGACTTAAGACTAAAAATTTAACTATTTGGAACCCTAATAAAGAGGCATAAAATGAAACATATCTTATATTTTGTAAAATGGAACTTTACAGATATGCAACCCCATTCAAAACGAATGATAGCATATTTTGCGATTGCAATTCTAAGTGCTATATTTGTTCATGAAGATTTATTTTTTCTTGCACCAGTATTAATCTTCATTGATCTTACGCAAGATATTATTCGGCATCGCTATGCTGATTTTAAAAAAGAACAAAACGAAATTGTTCAAACGCTCAAAGCGCCTTATAAAAAGCATCTAAAAGAGTAAGATGGACAGATACGTTCTGTATACGTTCAACATGGCAGACGTAGAGGATCCTGAACTCTACGTTTCTGCACCAATCTACAAGTGGCAACAAACACCAGAAGGAAAACTTTGTATGAAGCACGGTTCAGACATTTCATACCAGATTAGCCCCGATGATTATTCGTACGGATATAAAGTAACATTAACAGGATATATAAACGACAAGTACGTAACTTACCTTTCATTGAAGAAAAAGAATTAGAAAAGACTTGACTTTTTTTATTTTTGTATATATACTTTTTATAAACTTGATTTGGAGATTGAAAAATGGCACTGCCAAAGACTAAAAGAAAAAAGCCTAGAGCTGCTCCCCGGCTTCAACGTGGAGCAAAACTTAAGGAACCTTCATGGGAGGGCTGGGAAGAGTGGAATGGCGAGGAGATACATCGCTTTAGACGTCATACACATGATTGGTATTACGAACACTTTAAGCCTGCAGACTTATACTCGTATGTTCCTAAGTGGATGGAAGACAACGGTTATGATAAAGAGAAAATCAAAGCCGTAAAAGCCGCTCCTGGCAGAGCTCTTAGTATTACAGCAAGTATTGTTGCACGTATGGATATGATGGGTGCGCCAAAAAAGACAGATAAAGAAGCAGCACATTGGGAAAGTCTTCCAGGTACTAGAGGTGACCTTCGATGTTCAACTGAATTTTTAAAACTACGAGTTGACGAAGCAATCGTTGAAGGCAAAACAGCACTTAAGAATAAAGTTGAAGAAAAGAAAAAAGAAGATAAGTTAGCAAAACCTGTACTAACTATTCAAGATCGTATTCTTTTACAAGCCCATGCCGCATGTGAAGCAATTGATGAGTGGTTAGATGGACATGTAGAAGATTCGAAAACATTTAAAATTGACGGTTTAGATATTAATAAACATTTTATCAGAGAAAAAGTAACACAGGCTCATGCTAGAAAAATTAAAGAAATTTATAGTTCAGAATTACGTGAAGTAGTTGACTGGCACAATATTCCTACTTCAGGACAACTTAAAAAGTTAGCCGAAAAGGACTGGAAAGAAGCAGATGACTGGGAACAGTTAAAAGAAGGTTACGATCATAGAAGTAAAAAAGAAATGGCTACTTGGCTGAAGGCTTTAGAAAAGGTTATGTCAGCATGTGACATGGTTATCGAGAGTGCTAAAGCAACACGTAGACCACGTAAAGCAAAAGTATATAGTGCAGAAAAACTAGTACAGAAACTAAAGTTTAAAAAGTCAGATGACAAGTACAGTATCGTAAGTGTTAATCCTGCAGACATAATATATGCTAGTGAACTTTGGGTGTTTAATTGTAAGACACGTAAACTTGGCAAATATGTTGCTAAAGATCCAGATCCGCAAAAGATGCAACGTCCTGGTAGTGGACTACAAGTTAAAGGCACTACTATTACAGGATTCCACGAGGATGAAAGTATACAGAAGACTTTGCGTAAGCCAGAAGAACAACTTAAAGAGTTTAAAAACTCAGGAAAGGTTGCGTTGCGTAAGTTTATGGATGACATAAAAACCACTGATACAAAGCTCAACGGGCGTATAAATGCGGAAACCATACTGTTGAAGGTATCTTGATAAATACTTACATGAGCGATATCGATAAGAACAATTTAAACACAATAGAACAGGGGTTTGCACAACTTAACGATGTGTTAAGAGTCCTTTCTAATAAACCAGTCACTGTAGACTCACTACCAGATAGGAGCATAAGTGGCGATAAAATCTATGCAGGTAAAATTGCAAAATTTCAAAGTATTGGCATAAAAGATGATGCTACGCAACTAATAGTTCAAGTCGATGATGACGGTATAACTACCGATAATATTGATGTTGAAAACATTGTTGGTGAAACTACTGTCACAGGTAGGCTTCATATGCGTCAAGGCGCTCAAGTACATGGCAATATTTTTGTTGATGGTGAAATGACTGTTACTAAACTTCACGTTAATGAATTAATTTCAGACGTAAGACAAGAAAGAAACAGTCCTTTAACTTTTACACCCGACGACAACGGATCAATTAACGGAAAAGGTTTGTTGTTTATAGGTGATGGACACACTAGACAATTTGTGTATCAAGGTAGTAAGTTTTTCTCAACTGAAACTATTGATTTACACAAAGACTCGTCTTTTGCTATCGGAGGAACTAGTGTTCTTTCGCAAGACACGTTAGGTACTAACGTCCTTAGTAGTAGTTTAAGAAAAGTCGGAACACTAAGAGACCTGAAAACAACAGGTTCATTAGATGTTGATCAGTTTATATTCTGGGACACGAATACAATGCGTTTAGGTATTGGTACAGATACAGGTAATGCACTTGTAAGTATCGTAGACGGTGACTCAGAATTTATTATACAACCAGATACTAACAGTGTTACTATAGGGTCGTATACTACAACTGATTTAAATATTGTTACGGACAATACAACCAGATTATCTATTTCCGAATCTGGTAAAATTACTATAGGATCAAATATTGAGTCTAAGACTGTTGTACAAGGAAAATTAGGAGTTAATATAACACCTGATTGCGATGTAACTACAGCAGGCCCAGTTCGATTTGAAGGCAAAAAGTTCGAAGTTGGAAACGATATTCCAACTACAGGATCATACAGAAAAGGTGATATAGTATGGTCTGACAATCCTAAGCCAACTGGTTATGTTGGTTGGATTTGTGTTCGTGAAGGTACTCCAGGAAGCTGGAAGCCTTTCGGACAGATTGCTTCTTAAACTCGGAACTGGAATAAAATATGCAAAAAGACTCAAGTCTCTATGAGAAACTCAGAACTATAACATCACGACAAGCAAACGCATGGAAAATATTTGGTAAATCTGTACCACTGATTGTTCTCGCTGTCTTCTTTCTATTACATGTATTTGGTTTTAATACACTGTCAGAACAACTATTAGTAGTTGGGGGTGCATTTTTCTTTGCTGTCGCCTGTATATGGTGGTGGTGGGCAATTAATGTAATGGTACAGGTTGCAAACTTAATGACTCGAGCAACTGAAAAGTTTGAGGAAGTTAAAGATGACATAGTTGATGTCAAAAAAGAAATTAGTTCTCGAACAAAAAAATCTAACAAAAAATAATTTTCACTAAATATTTTTATGTATGTATTCGGAAACGGCGAAAGTCGATCAAAAATTAATATAGATTCCTTATCTGGACTAAAGTTTGGATGTAATGCTATTATGCGTGATTACCAAATGGACCATTTAGTTTGTGTTGATCGAAGAATGGTTGACGAAGCCGTTAAATCTAATGCAAATCAACATACAATAATTTATACCAGAGAAGATTGGATTCAAAGATACGAAGGTATTGAAAGAGTTCGAACAGTTCCTAAGTTACCCTACAACGGAATGACAAGACCCGACCAACCGTTTCAGTGGGGGAGCGGACCTTATGCATTACTACTAGCCGCAATGAAGTCAAAAGGCGACATTGTTAGCCTAATAGGTTTTGATTTGTATAGTAAAACACAAAATGTTAATAATATATACAAAGGTACACCTAACTATGCTAAAGTAGAAAGCAGAAACATTGATCCAAGATATTGGATACACCAAATTGGTATGGTTTTTAAATGTTTTCCAAAAGTTAAGTTTAATATCTATCAAGAACGTTATTGGGAATTACCAGATTATTGGAATTTTTCTAATATTTCACTTGACAACTTAAATAATTTGTAATATAATAACTATTATACAGAGGACTTTAATACGTCGACCCTCTTTAAATACTCCGCCGTTATTTATATAGGAGAATAACATGGCTTATTATAGCACTAAAACATACGGACACAACATCGGACTATCAGCGGTGTTCCGTCAACCTAAGGCAATGCATTCACATTGTCATTTACTTCATGGATATAGTTTACAGTTCAAATTTGTATTTGGATGTTCAGACTTAGATGAGAAAAACTGGGCTGTTGACTTCGGTGGATTGAAGCCGTTAAAGGCTTGGCTCGAAGATAGTTTTGATCATAAGACAGCAATTGATATTGCAGACCCAGAACTAGAAACTTTTAAAGCATTAGAAGAAAAAGGTCTAGCAGAGATTAGAACTTTTGATGGTGTTGGTTGTGAGAAGTTTGCATATCACGCATGGAAGTTTGCTGATGAACTTATTAGAGAAATTAGCGATGGACGTTGTTGGTGTGAATCAGCTGAATGTGCAGAGCATGGTGCTAACAGTGCAATCTATACACCATACTCAGTGCAAAAGATGTCACACGTAGATGGCTAAGACATATATACCAGGAGAAACAAAGGAGCAACGTAAAGCCCGTAAAGCAATTGAAAAGGGCCTTGCTACTAAAGTTGTTACTCAAGAACGTAACACCAGCGACAGACGCTATATCCTTTGTCTAAAGCACGGTCAGAAGTACTCTGCAGATTATGTAAACAAGTTATACAATATGACACAGCGTCATTGTACACTTGAACATGAATTTGTTTGTATTACTGAAGACCCTGCTTACCTCCTTCCTGGCATACAAACTATTCCTTTGCCAAAAGGTCTTGAAGGCTGGTGGAACAAGCCTTATATGTTTTCAAAAGACTTACCTATTAACGGCACAATACTTTACTTAGATTTAGATGTTGTAATATCTTCCAATATAGATAAATTGTTCACATATCAACCTGATCACTGGTGTACTGTTAGAGACTATACTAGAGCAATGCGACCAAAGTGGCCTAAGTATAACAGTTCTATTGTTAGATTTAAAACAGGACAGTTAGCACATGTATGGGACGAGTTTGAAAAGAATCCTAAATCAGTTATGAAACAGCATTTTGGTGATCAAGATTGGTTATATGCTTCTACACGAAAACAACAAGCAATGCTGTATCCAGATAGTTGGACTCAAAGTTGGAAATGGGAAGTAAGAAAAAGTAGAGATTGGGCACCTGGAGGCAAAAGAGGCAGTCGAACATTTAGACTTATTGAAGATGTGGTTCCAAGAGTTGAATGTTGCGTTGTAGTTTTTCATGGTGATCCAAATCCAGAAATGTGTAAAGATCCGTGGGTGGTAGAAAATTGGAAATAAAGAAACATTATATTTTTGACGTTGACGGAACACTAACGCCTAGTCGTAGAAAAATAAACGACGACTTTGCAGTGTTCTTTTCAGACTTTTGTGCAAATAATCTTGTATACCTTGTTACAGGTAGCGATAAAGAAAAAACAATAGAGCAAATTGGAGAAGAAATATACAGTTTATGTGAACGTGTATATAACTGTTCAGGCTGTGATGTTTGGGAAGGCGAGTTTAACGTAAGATCAAAAGAATGGAGTTTGCCAGAAGTAGCAAGAAATTGGTTGCGTAAAGAAATACAATTATCAGAGTTTTGTTTACGTACAGGCAATCATATTGAAGAACGAGCAGGCATGGTTAACTTCAGTACTGTAGGACGCAATGCTACACTAGGTGAACGTAAGTTATATGTAGACTTTGATACAAAGACAAACGAACGTAATAGAATTGCTAGAGAATTCAATTTACAATTTCCAGCAATGGAAGCCAAACCAGGTGGCGAAACAGGTATAGATATATCGCCAATAGGTTGGGATAAGAGCCAGATACTAGTTGATTTTGATCCTAAAGATGAAATATATTTCTTTGGTGATAGAATGGATAAAGATGGAAATGACTATCCACTTAAAAGAGAAATCATTGACAAGGACTTAGGAATATGTTATAATATTAACAATTATAACGAAACATGGAATATATTGAAACATCTATGATACTAAGACGCATAAAAAACTGGGCTGATGTATGCAAAGTACACTGGAAAGAAATTATATCTCTTGCTATCGCACTTCACTGGATAATGGACTTACTAATTATTATCCCATTATCATTACTAATAGGTTATTTTACCGGAGTACACTTTGGACATGGACACTAAACGTATAGGCTTTGCATGTAAATTCATGCATAACGACCAAACACAAAAGAAAAAATTACTAGAAGAAATTCAACGACCGCTAAATACTCGTAGCACAACAGTACAGTGGTTGAATAGACAAACACGTGATGTTGCTGAAGAACGCTTGTGGGATATTATGGTCCACAATATTGCGTCATACGGAAAGTTGATTGATTATGTGGGGAGCCTTCCTCGAGAGCTTAGAATGGTCAGACTGGGTAGTGATGTACTTCCTGTTTATACCCAGCATGAGTGGTCTTATTATTGGCGTAAGCCTGATGTGGTTGCATACTGTGAGAAAGAATTTGCAAAAGTCGGACAAAAAGCAAGGGAACTCGATGTTAGACTCTCCATGCACCCAGGCCAATTTACAGTCCTTGCTTCGGATAATCCGGAAATAGTAGATAGGAGCGTAGAAGAATTTGAATATCACACCGATGTCATACGCTGGATGGGATACGGCAAACAATTCCAAGATTTTAAGTGCAATGTACACATCAGCGGCCGCCAAGGTCCAGCCGGTATCAAAGCAGTCCTCCCAAGATTATCTCAAGAAGCGAGAAACTGCATTACGATCGAGAACGACGAAATGTCGTGGGGTGTCGACGCAAGCCTCGAACTTGCAGACGACCTTGCACTTGTACTCGACATACACCATCACTGGGTCCGTACAGGAGAATATATTCGTCCAACCGACGCTAGATTTGCTCGCATGATAGATTCATGGCGTGGTGTACGTCCTGTAATACATTACAGTTACAGTAGAGATGAATGGTTACCCGAAGGCTTCACACATGAAAGTTTACCTAACATGGAGAACTTACTAGAAGCAGGACACAAGAAACAAAAACTAAGAGCCCACAGTGATTGGTATCCTAACAACGAAGCAAATGACTGGGCATTAGAATTTTTAGATTATGCAGACATTATGTGTGAGAGCAAGATGAAAAATCTTGCTAGTATTGATTTGTATAAATATTATGACGCAAGGAAAGACTATGAGCTATTTGAACAAAATGTACGGGAACAAGGGCGCCAGCTCGAAACACTCTGAAAAAGAGTCGACAAAAAATCCTAACCGCGTAGCGGGTGGACTTAAAGGTCAAGGTGTCGACCATTTCACTATGTTAGGTGAAGATGGCTCAGAGTTACAAATTCCAAGTCAGCGTTATGTATCTAGTTTGGAAGAACAAATAAGAAAACAGCGAGCAGCTTTAACCGTCCTAGAACGTAAACTGTCTCGCTGTGAAAAAACTATTGAGCAGCATACAGCCGCTATTGCTAGATCTACTTCTTAGAAGCGTTAAACACTTCTTTAACTAAATCGTCTTTCTTTTTCCTCTTGTCAATTTCTACACCAAATTCTCTACCTTTTTCTTCAAGTTGAGCTTTAGTTAGTTTAACAAGATCCGCTTTCTTTACTGTAGCCTTTTTAGCAGGCGCTTTTTTTGCCGGCGCCGGCTTTTTAGCTGCTGTCTTTTTAGGTGGCGTTGACATTACATTGTCTATTACAACAGGTACTGTCCCGGCATCACTAAAAAAACTTTTAAGCCATTTAAACATAATAATCTCCATAATATATATTTTTGGTACATTTATTTATAAATACTAGTACAGGAGATACTAAAAATGGCTAATAGAATGGTTGGAACAAAAAGTTTAAAACTTGATAGAATTACAGGTTTACGTGCAGATGCACAAAATGGAGTTGGAGTAATGACCAAGGTGCCAGTTATTAAACCTGAAAAATTAAAAGATGAAAAGAGAGATATGTCTAACGTATCAACTTTTCGAGGAGCAAAAACATCATGATTAGAGAATGGATTAAATCACGTTTAGAAGAGCGTACATCTTGGGATGGAGCAATGCTTATAGGCGTTGGCGTTATTGTATTAATTGCAGGACCTTTTGCTAAGTTAGCGGCTTATGGCGCTATTGCATACGGTGCTTGGACTATCTGGAAAAGAGAAGACTAATAATGGCAACTACAGACGTTGGTGCATATATCATTGAAATGAACGAATCCGACAACGAACGTGCAACTAATGGCGTTTCAAAAAAGTTATGGAACGTTGCTATTACTAACAAAGAGACTAACGAAACTATTGAAATAGATGACATCGTTAGTCCTTATGCTAGAGAAAAGTGGTGTGCAACTGTGTTTAAAAATGCTAAAGAGGGCTTAGATCACGATGATGGGCCTGATTGCTGTTATGTAACAGCTCGTTACAGATCATAATTTACTAATATCTAAATTACTTGAAACGCTCATGTCCCAAACATGTTTGCGTTCGACTCCCTTTTTCTGTGCAAAAACCTTACTGTCACAGTTCTTACATACATGAAAGTAGTTGTTTGTTAACCGCTTAGGGTCCATACTTCCTCTTGGTCGTTCAAACTCTGTATTACAGTTATCACAACGTAATACTACATGAGTAGACTCTCTAACGTAAGAATGTTTTTTCCCGCATTTAGAATGCCTTACATGCCGCTTCTTTTGTTTGTATTCTTTTATAAACATAACTATATTTACATTAAGATTATAAAAACTATCGATAAATAACAGTAAGGAGACGCAATGATTTTACCTATTACACTCACAAAAAATGCAAAAAACAAAATTAACGAGCTTTGTGCTACTAATGCAGAGCATTTTGGAGTACATTTAAGCCTTAAAGGTGGCGGATGTGCTGGTTTTGAATATGACTGGGGTATGATAGTAAAAGAAGATGTTAGTCCAAACGATGAAATTATTAATACAGGTGAAGGCAATTTAGTTATAGATTCTATGGCTCACATGTATTTGTTTGATTGTACAATAGATTATGAAACAGATGTATTTCAAACACAATTTGTAATTAATAACCCTAACGCACAGAGTGCATGTGGGTGTGGAATTAGTGTAAACTTCGACATGGATGCTGTCGAAAAAAATAACGAGAAAATAACGGAGCTCACATAAAATGGCACAAGGTAAACAAGACATTAATATCGGCGTTGAAGGTAACGACGGAACCGGCGATAGTATTAGAGAAGCGTTTAGAAAGGTAAATGATAATTTTACCCAACTATATGCTGTATTTGGACAAGGTGGTTCGATATCATTTACTGAATTTAGTGATACTCCAACACTAACACAACTCCAAGAGAATCCTAGTACATTTTCAAGACCTACTTTACCAGTAGTAGACGTTGCTGCTGAAGGTAGTAAGTTAGAATTTAGAAAATTAGTTAGTAACAGTTTCCTTGATGCATCTGTTGATGATACTGTACAATTTAGTTTGACACAAGGCGGTTACATTGTTGTAACAGCGGCTGGTGGACAATTAGAAGAAGACGAAAAACCAAAAATTAATTCAACTGGTGGTGGTATTAATGCTTCAGGAAATATTATTGCTGGTATGCCAACCAGTCTTAATGACATTGAAAGTAAGTTATCCGTTCTTAATGCTGCACATGATGGTGCAGGATATACAACTGACAGTGTTGCAATATCAAAAGGATTTGCAGATACCAATTATCTAAAGTCAACTGGTGGTGGTACTGGCGCACAAATTAGAGTTCGTACTGAAGATCAAATCTTTACAGAAGATTACTCATTTACAATTGATAGTTTTACAGCAGGCGTTGCCAACATTACTGGTAGAACTGTAGACGGAACATTAATTACAGTTCCAGCAGGTCACGGACTTGATAGTGGTGCTAATGGTTTACCATTTAGATACGAAACTACAGGCACAAGTGCAACAGCAACACCGGCATCAAGTGCCGTTGCTCAACCACTTACAAATCTAAATCCAGTTTATGTTAGAGTTGCAAGTGCAACATCACTAGAATTTTATGAAAATGCTGAGGCTGCAAAAAATGCTACAGCAAATAGAAAGATCAGTTTCCAAGCAGGTACTGGTTCAGGAACACAATCACTAGTTGATGCAGAATATCAACCAAGTATACTAGACGGTAAGTTCCTTGCTAACGAAGCAATGCCTAGAGAGGCTGCACTTAGACGTCAAGGTGACCAAATGGATGGTACACTTTACCTTGACAAGCACCCAGGTGACTTAGCAAACATTACAACAGGCTTAGAAGATTTACAAGCCGCTACTAAATTTTATGTAGACAACACAAGTTATGCAAGTAATGTAAACTTGTTTGTTAGTTTACAAGGTGACGATAACCAAGTTAATACACCGGCAGGTAAAGAAGGTAGAGCATTAAGTTATGCTTATCGTACACTGAATGCTGCATTACAAAAAGCAGAAGAAATTATTGAAACAAGTAAGTTGGAACCTGGTCCATATATGCAGACCATTACTATTGACGATACTGTTCCAACTCATGTATTAAGTGGAAACACAAACGATCTAGGATTTAAAGTTCCAGCAACATATAACGGACAACAGACAGCAAACTTTAAAGCATTAATGGACAATAACAAAGCATTTGTTCAAGAAGAAGTTATTGCTTGGACTAATGCACAGATTGCGGCAGCCAATGCAGCTGTTAGTTTAGACCCTAATGTTCCAGCAGAAGCAGAATTAATTAAATGGAAAAACTTTACATACGACGAAGATATTTGTAAACGTGATGTAGGATTAATTTACGAAAGTTTAAAACTTGACGTTATTAGTGGTACTAACGCCAACAAACTTGCAAGACAAGCAGGTTTAAGATACTATAGTAATGCCAGCGGTGCTATTGCTATTGGTCCACAGAAAGAACAAACACTTGCATCAATTGCAAAAGTTGAAGAAATTACTAGACAGTATGTTTTAACTAACTCGCCATGGCAAGGTGGCACAGGTAACCCAGGTGTTTATCAAACTGACGTACAACAAAATGTTGTTTCACCAGGCACACCGGCTCCTGCAGATGCTATTGCAAGAGTAGGCGACCTATTTGATATTATTGAAAGCATTATTAATAACGGTATAAGTGGTGCACCAGTATTACAAGAAGGTTCTGTATACGTAATTGAAGTTGATAACGGTGGTAACGGTAATGTATGGCAAGGAAAAGCAACTAACACAGATTTAATTCCAGGTAAAGTTATTACAGGATCTAAGTCAGGCGCTGTATCAAGAATTGTAAACTATTATAGAGGCGACGAACTAGGTGGAGCAGGCAATGACCAAATTGAACTTCAACTTGAAGAACCAATAGAATTTATTGCTAGGTCTGATCCGGGTGTTGCTACAGCAGATGATCCAACTTATGAAGCAGGCGATATACTTGAGTTTGGTAATAAAGTAAGTCAACAAAATATTACAGTATTTTTAGAAACTGGTATATTCTACGAGGACTATCCGTTACGTGTTCCAGCAAACGTTTCCATTAAAGGTGACGAATTTAGACGTACACACATTCGACCAAGAAATCGTGTATCACAGTCAAGATGGGCTAATCAATATTTCCACAGAGACAACTACTTTGATAATATGACACTACACAATCATAGTGTAGAAATTGAAGGTGAAGTAGAAATAACATTAACGCAAGCGGTAACTGTTAATGTAGGTGATAAGGTTACACAAACTGTTGCAACAGGAACAGCAATTGGTTTTGTACAAGAAAAAGCAACTAATTCAACCACTATAGTTGTACAATATTTTGACGGGTATGATCCAGTAACTAATAACGGTGTTCCACCAAGCGAAACAGGAAACGGATATGCTGATGTAGTTCAATTTGATACTGTAGTAAACAACAATATTTCAATTAATAATTCTGTACAAAGCGGAACATACTTAACAACAGCGCCAACACAGTATTCAAGAGATACAAACTTTGGTTATCATTATGGCCTTGACCCAAGACGCCCAATTAACACTCAGGCGAACAGTGTAGTTAATGCAGGAGGCTATACTAATGCTGTTTCTATCTTAGAAAAAAATAGAGATGCTATTGTACAAGAAGTTTTACTATTCTTAGATGAATCGTCAACTAATAATTTAAACAATGGTGGCTTTGGTGATTACACTCAAGTTGAACTAACACTAACAGGCAACGTAACATTTAGCAGAGGCGATACAGTTACACAATCAGGAAGCGGAGTAACTGGTAAAGTAAAAAGTGATAGTACTGGAAATTCAGTAATTATTGTAGGACCAGATGGTATATTTGATACTAGTGGCGAACTTTCAGTAGGCGGAGTAAGCAAAGGAGCAAATAGTGTTCCAGCTACGGTACCAGCGGCAGTTGCATTTACATATGGTCCAAAATGTGCAAGAGACTTAGGACTTATTGTTGATGCATTGGCATTTGACTTAGAAAAAGGTCTTGTTGATCAGTCACTTGAAGCACAAGGAAGATACTATGCAGGTGCTGTAGAAGTAGGTCAAGAAGTTATAACTTCAGCGGCTATTTTAGAAATTGGTAACATTGCACAGGCACTACTTGGTGCATCAGCAACACCAGTTGGAACTCCAAGTGTTCCAAGTTCAAGACAGGCGGCGTCAGCATGGGATATTGCAGTAACAACGTCACAACTTGCTGAATCAGGAACAAGTACTATTGTTTCTGGATTATTAAATATTATAGTATTTGCGTTTAACAGCGAATACAATCCACCTAAACACAATAAAGATATGGATGTCTTCTTAATGAATGACGCAACTATCTTACGTAATATGACTGTACAAGGTCATGGTGGATTTATGTGTGTACTTGATCCAGATGGACAGATACTTACTAAATCACCATACATACAAACAGGATCAAGTTTCTCACAATCAATAAACAAACAAGCATTTAGAGGTGGTATGTTTGTTGATGGTTTTGTAAGTAACATGCCATTAGAAATTGTTGACAACATTACAAGTGCAGGTGTTAATTCACCATTTGAAATATTTGTAAGAAGTAGAAGAGATTCTAAACAAGTTAATAGTAACGGAGTAGGACTTGGATTATTTGCAAGACGTCCTCAACTACCTGCACCATTCTATGTAAACGGTGTACGTTACCAAGTTAATGCTATTAGAAACTATGACCCTACTAACGGTACAGCAGAACTTATACTTGATAAAAATTCAAACCCAGATGCAAATGATGAAGGACAAGGTTGGATTGGTGGAGAAAATTATCCAATCGTACTTCAAACAGCTGGTAACAGATCTATGCTTGGTAATGACTTTACGCAAGTTAATGATTTAGGTTACGGACTATTATGTACTAACAATGGTATATCTGAAATGGTTAGTATGTTTACATACTACTGTCACGCAGCTTATTATGCGAATAACGGTTCAGAGATTAGATCGTTAAATGGATCAAACGCTTATGGTAACTTTGGACTAGTTGCTGCAGGCGGTGACCCGAATGAGGTTGCACAAACTGGTTCATTAGCATTTAATACTTCACAAACAGGTAAAGTATATGTGAATCCAAGTGCTAGTGCAAACGCTAACGCATTACAAACATTTGTATATGCATACGATACAGACTTTGCTCCTTTACCAGAAGGTGAAATTGATGTAACATATAACGAAGAAAAAGAGATTGCTAGTATATCAGCATCTAATCCTGTTGTATTAAATGTTGAAGCTCATGGATTTGTAGAAGGACAACGAGTACTTGTATCTGAAAGTAATATTCCTACTACTGGTGGTGGTGCTAATCCAGGACTAGACGGAATTCGATATGTTGGCCCTAGCCCATCAACAGGAACTTTAACACTTTACACTGACGCATCATTGACTACAACATTAAACGGTTCATCGTATAATACAGGTTCGTTAGGTAACAATGCTGTGATACAAGATGCAGGCGGTACAGCAACATCATCAAGTAGATTTGAAGTTGTATCTGTTACTGATGCACAATCAGCAGACGGTGTTCCGGGCGTTAACGAAGTTAAACTTACTCTAAACGGAGCATTAACTAATGTTCCTTACAACACAAGAGTAACTATTACAGCAGGAACTGGACAAACAGCAACGGCTCCTTTAGGTAGAGTAACTAGACCAATTAAAGATGGTGTTAATAACAGTACAATCTATGTAACACTACCAGAAAATAGAGATCAGTTTAGTGTTGGAGACACAATATACACTGACGGTACTACTACAAGTAGAACTATTGCAAGTATTGAAACTAACTTAGATAAAGCAGGTCGTAAAACTATTATTGGTGTAACAAAAACAAACCCTGTTGTACTTGAAACTATTGGACATAACTTTATAGACGAAGATGCAATTACTATTGTTGACGGTTCAGGAATAACAGAATTAAATGGAACGTATTATGCTAAAGTTAGCACAACTACAGGCGGAACTACTAATGATAAACGATATGTAGAACTGTATAGTGATTCAGCATTAACTACACCAGTAAACGGAACAGGATGGGGCGGATCATACACAGCAAGATCAGGTAAAGTATTTTTAACTGAAATTGGTGGCAACCCACTAATTGGTGAAAACGGTGCTGTATGGAAACTGTCATTCTCTAACTCAACTAATGATGAATCAGTAAGTACAGGCGGACTAGCAAAGCCATTGTTTGCTGGTGAATCATTAAGTATTAGAGCAAGAGCTAAGTTTATCTTAGACAATGTACAGACTGTTCCAATTAGACCTTCAACAGCAGTTGTGTTTGAAGAACAGCCAGAAAACACTTATCGTTCTATTAACTTTGACGTAACTCCAATTAGTACTTTTGATAATGCAGGTGAAGCAACTTTACCAGATGGTCAAAACATACTTACATTTGATAGTAACTATGATTATATTAGACAAAGAGTTGAGTATGATAACTATAAAGCACAGTTTAAACTAGTACTTGCAAGTGCTACAACTGGCACAATAGCAGAAGGATCTGTTGTTAGACAAGGTTCTGCATCAGGTACAATAACAAAATCAGAAGGCGTAGGTACAGAAGAACTTTATATTAAAGACTGGAACGGTACTGATTTTACTGTAGGTGGTGGAAACATTGAACACGATGCCGCAGGGGACGGAAACTTTAGTAGTGTCGGCGGACTAGCAGGAAGCGGCGCTGTTAAATTAAGTTACTTAACAACAAATGGATTTAAAGAATCGTTTGGTGGTACACCAGGTGATAGATACATTGCTATTCCAGCATTAGGTACAGAGTCTACAGTAAGAATTCAAAATGCAGATATGATATTTGCATGGAAAGATAGAGTACATAAAATTCTTGCATATCACGATGGAGCAGGAACATCTACTGGTTCTATTGGAACAAGAGAAGCAGGAGAACCTAATTCACATGCAACAGGATTTGCGTATTTAGAAATTGATCGTAATTCAGTAAGTAACAAATATTATGATCCAGACGAAACAGCACCTACTACAGGTATTGCTGATACATTAAGTCTTGGTAACGAAAGTGATAATGTTAACCTTGCAATTGGTGTTCCGGCAGGTGAAGGTGCAGAGATTACTGTTAACATTTCATTATGTAGAGCAACAGGACATGACTTTAGTAACATTGGTACAGGTGGATTTAATACATCTAACTATCCAAATATTATCTTTGGACAACCTGCTTCAGATAAGACAGCAATCGTAACAAGTGATCCAACAGTAACAAAAGCACAAGTTTGGGAAAGAAACAAAGGGCGTGTGTTCTTTGCATCAACAGACGAAGATGGATTCTTTAGAGTTGGTAAGTTCTTTACAGTTGACCAGGGTACTGGTACAATATCATTTACAGCACAAATTAATATCTCAGGACTAGACGGACTTGGATTTAAAGATGGTGAAATTATTAGTAAGTTTACAAGTAGTTTCACACAGTCAACAGCAGAACTTAAAAATGTTCCTACAGAAGTTGCTGTAGTAGATTACATTAATAGACGTTTAGGCTTTGATGAATTTAACGTAGCAGATCCTGCACCACTTACAACGGTAATGAGTGCAACTAATCCACAGTTAACACCAGTAACAGTAGGTGGAGAAACTACACATACACTGAACATGACAAATGGTAGAATTACTTTACTAAAACGTCCTGTTGCAGATACTGATGCGGCAACCAAAGAATACATTGATAACAGAATATTTGCAAATGATGAATTTGAAGATCTTCGTAACGTAAGTTTTTATCAAACAGATTTTAATAACCAAAATGGTCAAAGTGATTTAATTGTACTAACAGGTAAAAAGAAAATATATGTCAAGTACGTTGCAGGAACTATGTTCTCAGTAAACGATGTTATATATGGTGAAGATACTAATAGTGCAGGACGTATTGTTGACATTAGTGATACATTCAAATTTGACAATGGTGAAAATAGTACAGACACAGCATCAGGACTTGATGTACAAGTTATAACTTATACAGTTTTACCATTAACAATGGTTAACTTAAATGCAACTGGAACTGTTGCTGTAAGAGGACAACTGTTAAGACAACCTTCAACAGGCGCACAAGGTTATGTATTACATCCACAAACAGTAGTTGGATCAGGTAAAACAAGTGCTACACAGATGATTCTAAGAGAAGTAACAGGATCATTTAATGGTACTGCTATTGAGCTTGTAAACAATCCGGGCGGTAGTGAAACTGTAGTTGCAACATCAGCATTGGTTACTAGCACAGCAGCTATTGCAGACGGTGTAAGTGGAGATCCTATAGACTTCCAAGCAGAAACTATATCAAACGGAAATGTATCAAGAAATACTACACAAGGTAGAGATGGTCTTGCTGTATATCCAATGGTTGAAGTTGCAAACGCAAGTGAAAGCAAAACTGGTAGTCCTGGTGATGCATCACGTAGTGATATTAATATAACAGTAACTAGATCAGAAGATGCTACAAGTGTTAACTTACAATATCAAGCAGAAAGTTTACTAGATGCAGATGTTAATACAAACGCAGATATACAACAACAAAAACTATTAATGCAAAAGGCTCCTGTATTACAGGACAGTGACGACTTTGAAGACTTTACTACTAATGGTAGAAGAGTAAGTCAAGCAAACAAAGGTATTGCTGCGTTCTCTGCAGATGCATTTGCTGAAGATCAAGTATTTGTATTCACAGGATCTGTTAGTGCAAACGTAGGCGATATTATAACACAAGGTTCTAATATTGGTTACATTGATAAAGTTATTAATAGTACTACTCTTAAAGTTAGAACAAGTGATACATTTGTTACAGGTGGAGCAACAACATGCTTTATTACACCAATAACAACATTTAACTTACCTGGAAGTGCTAACGCTGTACAACAGACTTCAAGCATAAAAGGAACACCAGTTGATTCAACTAGAACTATTACTACAATAGAAAAAACTGGTTTTGTTAATGTTAAAGATAGAGGTATAACATTTGATAAGATTCAAGATATACCAGAAAAAACTGTAATTGGTAGAGGTGACATTGGTGACCCTGCATACAATACAGACGGTATACCATACGCTGTTAGTTTTGATCAAATTATTGATTTAGGCGGAGCAATACAGGATAAGGATTTTGCAAATAGCACAATTACAGAAGTTGGTGGTTGGGTAATACAAACCGAAGGACTTGTTAGTGTTGCAAACGGTGCAACTGTAAGTTCAGGTGGTGTTAGTGCAACTGTACAAGGCGCTGTTACAAGTGAAAATAAAATTATTGTTATAAATGCAACTAGTACTTTCCCAGGAACAGGAACACTTGCAGGAGTAACAGCAGACAGTCATGCATCTGCAGCAACTATTGTAAGTGCAACTCAATTCTCAAGTTCGGGTGAAGCACTAGTTAAAATGGCTGACGGTGTATATGGTACTACACAGATTACTAAAGCAGGTGAAGGTAACCAATTAGTACGTACACTTGATAATAACGATCAAAACGATCTAACATTTGTTTCAGCAAATACTGAAGGATTTATTAATGTTAAAGGATTGTTAGTTGACAGTCGTAGAGCATTAGATACACGTTCAGCAGGCGGTAGCACATTCTTAGACGTTTATACACCAAACGAAAACTTAGCAATGAGCATATCAGGTGTTACTCCTGGTGCTAGTCAAGTTGACGAAAGTATAGTTGAGATTCCAACAGCAAGTGTTGACATTGGTGATATTGGTATAAGAGTAGAGCAAGTTACTTCACCAGCAACAGGCAAAAACGGTCATGCTAGTGTGTTCCAACAGAACGCATCTGCAAATACACCAGCAAATAGTAAACCACACTTGGCTGTTGATTGGGTGTTTACAAACTTTATTCAAGATCCAGACGATCTAACAGCAACTGGTTCAGGTATTGCATTAGGTAATATTAGTCCATATACAACTGCTGGTCAAACAGCAATTATTGCTAATGGTAAGAATGCGTTACTAGCAGATTCAACAGGAGTTGTACTGAGATCAGGAGATGTTGATGTACTAACAGCATTATCAGGAACAACCACAGTTAAAAATGCATTTACTGTTGAAGGTAATACAACACTTGGTAGTGGCGATGATACATTAAGTATTGGCTCAACTATCATTACTGATGTTGACTTGCAAAGAACTAATGCAGACTCCGCAGGTTATACTTTAGACATTATTAAGAAAACAAGCAGTGTTGCAAACGCAGACGGTGTTGGTACTATTAACTTTAGAAGCAACGATGATGCAGGACCAATTGCTACTTTACATACATACGGTGCTATAAAATCAACTCCTTATCT
>Ga0181380_1000401_pt1 | contig 19866 bp, 8 predicted proteins | sample 3SPOviralmetaG_FD_130116 | JGI IMG/M metagenome (GOLD analysis project Ga0181380, IMG submission 130116) | Marine viral communities from the oligotrophic San Pedro Time Series (SPOT) site, San Pedro Channel, CA, USA - 3 SPOT_SRF_2009-08-19 | ecosystem: Environmental > Aquatic > Marine > Strait... | reverse complement strand
GAGCACACGCAGTACTAGCTACAAGAAAAGATATGCCAGAGTATTTAGTGGCAAGATTTAAAAAAGAAAAACGAGCTGCAATAAGAACAGCTAAATTAAGACTATCAAACATTAAAATTGAAGAACTTACTCAAGTACTAAGAGGTAAGTCCAAACACATAAAACACTAGTCCATGCCAGAGTTAAAAAGAAATTTTGCTCAGGGGAAAATGAATAAGGATCTTGATGAAAGATTACTTCCACCTGGTGAATACAGAGATGCAAACAATATTCAGGTATCAACATCAGACGGAGCTGATGTAGGTACTGTGCAAACAATGCTTGGTAATACTAGATTTATAAATTCCACTTCTTTACCCGCAGACTGTAAGTGTGTAGGTGCTATTGCAGATGGTAAAACAGATAAGTTATATTGGTTTGTGCAAGGACCTGGTAAGTTTAGTTCAGAGGCAATAAAATATGATTTTATACTTGAGGTAAATGTAGAGTATAGCCAAGTTAAATATATTGTTGTAGATAACTGGCAAACAATATTAACAACAAACACTGGTACAACTAACGGTGCTGTTTTAAGATTTGCAGATGCAGCTGGAGTTAGAGCTGGTATGTATGCTGTGTTTAATGATACTAATGGAAACCCACAAAGATGGGAGGTATTGTCTGTTATTAGCAACGTTGTAACTTTAGCACCACTAAATGGTGTTGCAATATCTTTAACTATAGATGCTTCTACAACTGTTGTTTTTGAAGCGCCTAGAGTGTTAAACTTTTCTGGAGATATTATAACAGCAATAAATATAGTAGAAGATAATCTATTTTGGACAGACAATCAGTCTGAACCTAAAAAAATAAATATCACAAGATGTAAACTTGGTACTGGTAAATTAACAAATGTACCTGACACTAATGTTTCTAGTGATATACCTAGCCCGGCCGCATTGCAAAATGCACCTTTCAATGGCCACAATTACAATATACATACTAGACTAGTTTCAACACTAGATGACGCTGTAGGACCAGAGGTCATGACTAACGCTGCTGGTAACAAAGCTGTGTTTTTACAAGAAGAGCATGTTACTGTTATTAGAAAAAATCCTGTAACACCTCTTTACTTAGAAATGTCTTCTACAACAATAGATAGATATAATCAAAATGGTGTTGCTAACAATATTATAACAACTATAGCTGCAACAAAGTTTACAGATGGGAATGGAGTACCACACGCAACCGGCTTTGTAAAAGTAGATGTATTTTTTACTACTGCAGTTGATTTTAGAATAGGAGATGTTATTGTTGCAAAATCTCAAGACAACCAAAGCAGTTATAGTGACTTTTCAGATTATGAGGTTAGAGCTGAAATAACAGCTGTGCCATCACAACATCAACCGCCAAACACTATTATGCCTGGTGTAACAGGTAATGCGTATGAATTAACAATACTTAGCGTTGCTAATAACGCATCAAGTTCTGATGAAACATGGTCAGTAACTTTAGAGCAAAAGAAACCTTTATTTGAGTTTAAATTTCCTAGATTTTCTTATAGATACAAATATGTAGATGGTGAATACTCTACATTTGCACCTTGGTCTGAAGTTGCTTTTATGCCTGGTAATTTTGATTACCTACCTAAACAAGCTTATAATTTAGGTATGACAAACAATTTAAGATCTTTAACTCTTAAAAATTATATAGTTGAAGATTCTTTAAGACCTAGGGATGTTGTTGAAGTTGATATTTTATACAAAGAAAGTAATTCACCTTTATGCTACACTGTTAAAACAATAAAACCTGCTGATGGTGATTTAATATGGCCTAACACAAGTCAAGACCCATACGAAAGAGGTAGACTTAATATTGAGTCTGAAATGATACACGCTGTTTTACCAGCTAATCAATTATTAAGACCATGGGATAATGTTCCAAGATATGCTAAGGCTCAAGAAGTTACAGCTAATAGGCTTGTTTACGCTAACTATAAACAAAACTATAATATTGTAAGCAACGGGTCAATAATAAGGCCTAATTTAGATGTTTCATTAATTAGCACTGGTTTTAAAAACAATACAGGAACAAAATCTATTAAAACAATGCGTAATTACCAATTAGGCATTGTTTATGGTGATGAATATGGTAGGGAAACTCCTGTTTTAACAGATCCTGTAACTGGTTCAATAAAAATTGATGTAGAAGAAGCAACAAAAAGTAATAAATTACAAGTAAAAATAAATTCTGTAGCTCTTGACTGGGCTAAAACTTGGAAGTTTTATGTTAAAGAAACTTCTAATGAATACTACAACTTGGCTATGGATAGATGGTACGATGCGCAAGATGATTGTGTTTGGCTTTCTTTTCCTTCAGCTGAAAGGAATAAAATAGACGAAGAAACATTTTTAATTCTTAAAAAACAACACGATAATGACGTTGCTTTAACTCAAGAGGCTCGATACAAGTGCATAGCAATTGAAAGCGATGCTCCACAATATATTAAAAAGAAAAGGACTTCTTTGGGTACAATAGCAAATGCAACATATAATAGTATCGTTGATAATCTTATTGGTGATTCTTCAAATGGCTATCCTTTTGTAAATACAAATTTTTTTACTATAGTAAGTGACAATGCTGATAATGTTTGGGGTGCAGATTTTTGGGCTTATGACAATTTAGAAGTAAAGTTTACATCTTCAATTGGTGATCAATCAAAGTATTATGAAGTTGTTAAAGCGGCCCCTAGCGGTAACAACGAGTACAATATAACCATAAAAGAAAAGTTTGGAGATGACATGTTATTTGCAACAACTGATGACCCACAAACATGGGCAAACAGATTAGGTGCTAGTGACGCCACCAAATTGCAAGTGGAATTGTCTTATATAGAATACGAAAACAAACCTGAGTTTGATGGTAGGTTTTTTGTGAAAATAAACAAAGACTTAGCTTTGAAACAAAACTTATTAAGCACGGCGGATCCTGATAGTTATGTTGTTTCTAACGCAAGTAGAGTTCAATACATAAACACTACTCAAGGTAGTGGTACAAGTGGTAATGGTATTAACGGTGTTATTCTTGGTGGTGTTGCTGGAATACCATCAGGCTCTAATTCAATAGGCCAGACATCTAGCGGCGTTAGAACTTGGACTAACGGCTCTACAACTTACACTTGGGACGTTGCAAATGCTAATGCTTATTTTTATCAAACAAATAAACAACACACTACTAATTTTGCAAGTACCGCTAGAAGATTTTGGGGTGAATTTGGTAAGTCAAACAAAAACCATGATAAAGGTAATTGGTTTATTGACGAAGCAGCTGTTAGATCAACAACTAACTATAATAGATATGACGGGTTAAATGGCCCTGGAAATAACATTATTTATGACAACGGTATAGCCGGTGGTACTCCTGGCCCTACAGCTGATAGACAAGGTGGCGATCAATTTACACATCCAGATGCTGGTGTTTTAGATTTACATCTTGGTGTATTGCAAGATGCTGATGACACTGCGTTTGCAGGAAGCAATCAGGTCGTAAACGGAAAAGGTATACACGCACAAAACTACGCTATTGATATTTCGTTTTCTGGAATATGGCCTTATGGCGCTAATAACGGCACGCCTGGTATTATAAACAGAATACAAGACGCTGTGAATGCCAAACCACAATACCAACAAGATGTTGAGTTTGCAAAAGCTTTGTTTACTGTTGGTTCTAAATTTAGATTTAAAAACGATCCAGATAGCATTGTATACACCGTGCTTTATGTAAGAGAGCTTTATGGATTAAGAAATTACAGTCCAGATGGTAGTTGGAGTGACGAAAATGATGATGGAGGTATTGATTCTCCAAACCACGCTTATAACAGAAGACAACGCTGGACTATTGTTGTTGACAAGCAATTTGGTAGTGGTCCGTCACAGTTTTGGCCTTTAGATATAGGTCATGATGGTACTAAAGGTCAAGTTATAGAAGTGTTAGAAGTATATAGCGAAGAAGGTGGTTATTCTAGTGAAAACCCTGCAATATGGGAAACAGAGCCAAAAGAAGATGTAGGGCTTGATATATATTACGAAGCTTCTCAAGCCTACCCAATGGATATAGATTTTAAAACAAACGAGCAGTTTATACCTGTAGGCTCAACTGTTAAGCATTTTGTTAGTGGTGAGTGGGTAAATATTTATTACGACGGTAGTTCTAACGATACTACTATCGCTGTAAGAACTTATTCTGCTAGTGATCAAAAAGTAACGCTAGATGGTGCTTCTGTAGCAATATCAGCTAATGAAAAAATTAAGTTTGTACATCCAGACGGAAGTGCTGTTCACGCTTATGTAAAAACGGCTGTTTCAAATGGAGACACGTCTATAATACTTCATGGTGATGGAAATAATACAGTTCAAGCATATAGACCTCACAATCAAGATATAATTTTACCATATTTTAATTGTTATTCTTTTGGTAATGGTGTTGAGTCTGATAGAGTAAGAGATGACTACAATCAAGTTGTAATTGGTAAAGGAGTAAAAGCGTCTACAGTTTTAGCAGAGCAATATAAAGAAGAACACAGGCCAAATGGCTTAATATTTTCTGGTATTTACAATAGTAATAGCGGTGTTAATAGATTAAATCAATTTATACAAGCAGAACCAATAACAAAAGATTTAAACCCTAGTTACGGAAGTATACAAAAGCTTTATGCAAGAGATACAGATTTAATAACCTTATGTGAAGACAAAGTATTAAGAATATTATCTAAAAAAGATGCCTTGTTTAATGCCGATGGTAAAGCAAACGTAACTTCTAATGCAATGGTGTTAGGGCAAGCAATACCTTTTGTTGGTGACTACGGTATATCAACTAACCCAGAATCTTTTGCGGTAGACAACTATAGAGCTTATTTTACAGATAGACAAAGAGGTGCGGTCATAAGGTTGTCAAGAGATGGTATAACACCAATATCAGAACATGGTATGAGAAGTTGGTTTAGAGATAATTTTGGAAAAGTTTATGTAGACCAAGCAATTGGTAATTTTGATAAAGACAAAAATACTTATAATTTAACTATAAAAACAACAACAGACAGAGGTGGTGATAAACAAAACAATGTTAATTATACACTTGCTTTTAAAGAGTCTGTTAGAGGTTGGCAAAGTTTTCACAGCTTTACACCAGAATATGGTATAAGCTCTAACAACAAGTACTTTACATTTAAAGACGGCTTTCCTTGGCAACACCACGTTAATAATGTTGCAAACAACTATTATGACACTCAATACTACTCTGATGTAACAGCAATATTTAACGATCAACCTGGTATGGTTAAAAGCTTTAACACTGTAAATTATGAAGGTACGCAAACAAAAGTTACTCAAAACTTACAAGACAACAACTATCATAACTTAACAGCTATAGACGGTTGGTATTTAGATACTTTTATAACTGACTTACAAACTGGAAAAGTTACTGAATTTATAAATAAAGAAGGTAAGTGGTTTAATTATTTAAAAGGAGAAACAACTTCTTTAAATAATTTAGATGGTTTAGAATTTTCTGTACAAGGTATAGGTAATCCATCTTCTGTAGTTCATGATGGTGATGCTAGTGGATCTGGAGGTTCTTATAAGTTATACGTTGAAGATAGTTCTAGTGGTACAGATGGTACTGGCTGGGACGATGGAAACACATACACATAAAATAACATGGCAATAAATAATTATTCTTTTTTATCAACAACAATAGGTGGTGGATTTCCTCAGACAGGTGGTAGTAGTATAAGTGGTAGTTACTTTACTTTTATTATATCTCCAGTAGGTGGTAATCCAGGCTCGCCAGTTGTTATAGCTGCAGATGATTTTAAAATTGGTAATGCTGCTGAAAACCCATCAGGTTCTAATATTTGGTTTGCTGGTAACGTAGACGCTTCTGTTGAAAAAGTTGAGTTTGTAGATTTAGCAACACCATATGATATTTCTAATACTGTTGAGGTTAGAGTTTACCTTTTTAGTGGCACCACAATGCCAAATGCAGATTTAACTGTTCTAGTAGATGTTGATTATACAACACCTACGTTTGGAGATGATGACGATAGAAGCACCTCTATAGGTAGACCTATGTGTTTAAATTTATATCCACCAGCCACTACAAACGAATGTGACGGTAGTGGGGGAACAAACCCTGCTTACACTGGTATATCTAGTTTTGATTTTACAACTTTTTATTTAACACCTACAGGCAATAATCCTGATGGATCGAGTGGAAATCCTTTTTGTAGTGGCTTTAACCACTATAGACTAAGCGGTACAATAACAGATCAACCAACAATGTTGTTTTATTTAGTTGCAATTGCTGACACTGGTTATTATTTTCCAGAACCAGGTATACAACCAATTATAAATGTTAACTCTCAAGGTTTAGATTTTTCACCTTATTGGAGTACGAACGATATAATTACTAGAAATGCAGACAATCAAATTACAGTTCATAAAATAGAGTTTTGGTACACACCACCAGATCCTCCTTTAGAAGACACAAGTGGATCTGATTCTGATAACATAACTAAATTTTGTAATTTAGACCATTACATTACTTTTACAAACTACACTCCTGTGGAAGTAACAAGCACTAACAACGGTACACAACAAATGTTACAGTTATTAACTGTTAACGGTCAAACTGGCGTTGGAAGCGCTACTGATGGTTTTTCAGGACCAACACCTATAAGCGTTGATGGCGAGACTAGGTCAATATATATTTATGGTAGTGATTTTTCGGGTTATGATTTAAGTGTAAAGCAGGTTACAGGTGGTACTACTAAAACATTAGATTTTACATCAACACATCCAGCTGAAGGTTTAGAGGTTAATAACACATTTACCTCTTCAACTACAAGTACTGGTGTAATACAATTAAATATATTAAATCCTAAGGCTGGTAGAGCAACTTATTACCCAAGCGGAAAGCCATATGCTGTTGATTATGCAAGAAGAAATGAAAACTCGAGAGAAGATTACCGCGTGGATATTGCTTACCAAGAGTATAAAGTATTTTTTCCTAAAGTTGCGGCTACAACTTATTACGATGTATATGTAACGAAAAGCGATAGTAACGAAAGTGGTAATAGTGATGCAGCAAAAGAAAACGTAACAACTGGCTATGCTATGTCAGGTACTGGATCGGGAGCAACGTCAAGTAATCCAATAAGAATATATCAATACGCAGACCCTAGTATATCTATACAACCATCTACAAATGTTGCTTCAAGCTATGACGCTATGCCTAGTGCTGCTGAAAAAACAACTATAAGAGCTAATGTGCAGTTTACGCAATCATCAACTGGAACTGTAGATAGCTCTGGGCACATGGCTCTTAGCTTTGCTATTGGTGCGGCTTCTGATAAAACCTTGTCTTTATCAAGACAACCAGTTGCTAGTGATTTTTCGGTAATTAGTGGTGGTAACGGATTAGTTATATACTACGAAGATTTGGTAGCTACAGTTGTTGGTGGTGGTGATAACAACACTGTGAACGTAACAGGTATAGCATACATAGAACAAACACCTGTAGATGATACTGTAATACATTTATTAACACAAAACTTTATATCACCAGACTAATATGCCTACAATAACTTTAACATTTCCAAACTCAATAAACACTTCTGTTCAAGTTGGTGATATCGCTTATTACACCTTGTCACCATTAACTAGTGGAGGATTTTCAACATCGTCACAATCTGACATAGTAGAAATAGGTGCTATTACATCTATAAACAACACTACAAATGTTATTGTGTGTGATACAACACTTCCTTATCCACAGCAACCGACAACAAGTAGTTTTATATTGTTTAGTAAAAATAACGAAGCAAATTTAAGTACTGTGCTTGGTTATTACGGTGAGGTAAAGTTTAAAAACAGCTCTACAATTAAATCTGAACTGTTTAGTATAGGCACGGATATGTTTGTTAGTAGTAAATAAATTGTAAAAAGTGTAACTATAATATATACTTAAATATAATTATATGTCAACACAAAGTTTAGTTTCTAGAAAAAAAATACTAGAACTAGAAGAAATACTAATAGACAATACTGACGGTACTAATATAATTAGTAATCAAGGAAAAAGTATTGTAAGATCTGATCAGTTTCCTTTAAAACATTCGTTTGCTGACGGTGTGTATATTAGACAGATGGGTATGGCTAAAGATTCTGTAGTTGTAGGAGCAATACACAATCATTTACATGCTTGGTTTTTATTAACTGGTAAGATAACTGTAATAACAGAAAACTCTGAAGAAGATTTTATAGCACCGTGCTACGTGGTATCAACACCCGGTGTTAAAAGAGTTATATATGCAGTAGAAGAAAGTATATTTGTAAATATACATAAAAACCCAAGTAATACTCAAGACTTAGATAAACTAGAACAAGAAATAGTTTCAAAAAATTACAAAGAATATGAAAAATACATTAATCAAAAAAAATAACACATGTCGTTTATATTAGTAGGTGTAGCCGTTGCTGCCGGTGCTACCCAAGTTGTAATGGCTAATCAAGGTCGAAAAGGCAGAATAGCAGAGCAAAAAGCTGCGGCAGCCGAAATGGAAGCAAATAAAAAAGCTTACGAACAAATTGATACTAGTAACACATACGCTAATTTAGAAAATAAATTTGAAGACATAACTGTAAATCAACAACAAGCACAGTTTGAAGCACAACAAAACCAACAACAACAAGCTAACTTAATGAACTCAATGAATGCTGCAGCTGGTGGATCTGGTATTGCAGCCTTAGCACAAGCTATGGCTAACCAAGGTCAATTATCTGCTCAAAAAGCATCAGCTAGTATTGGTATGCAAGAAGCACAAAATCAAAAATTAGTTGCTCAAGAAGCTAGTAAAAACCAACAGTTAGAAGCTGCTGGGGAACAAACATCTCAACAAAGAGAAGCTGATAAACAAGCAACACTATTAGGTATGTCACAACAAAGAAAAGGAGCTGCAGATCAAGCTAGAGAAGTTGCTAAGCAGCAAGCTATGGCTGGTGTTGGTACAATTGCTAGCGGTCTTGCGTCTGGAGTAGATGCTGGTATGGCAAACTTAGCAACAGGTGGAGATTCAACGTTTTTCAAACCAAGTTCAACAGTATAATAAATAAATAAAAATATATGGCAGCAGATGCAAATTTAATAAAAGGGGCGGCGGCAGCATATGGAGCTGGAACAGCGGCTAAACAAGCTGGTGGTAATCAATTAGGTGCTGTGGCACAAAATCTACTAGGTAAAGTAGATAATCGTACAGCTGACTTGAAAAAAAGAACAGAAGAAGCTAAAGAACGTGGTAGAATTTTAGATGCTGAAGCTAATAAGAGAATGGAAGACGCTTCTCTTAAAGCCAACGCTTTAGGCGAAGAAGAATATAGATTAAATGCTAAAAAAGTTAACGGTTGGAAAAAGCAATTAAATCGTTGTGCTCTTGGTGATGATGCTTGTAAAAGAGAAGTCATGGCCAAAATGTCAATGCAAAGTCAAAATTTACAAGCAGAAAAAGAAGCTAGAGGTGACAACCAAAAACTTTATAAAACTCTTTCTCTTGGTGTTAATCCTGTTGATAAATATGCAATGTCAGTTTATAGCGATCCTCAAAGAGGTGATTACACTATAACAGAAGACACACAAGGTGTTAAGTCATATAAAATAAAGTTTCCAGAAGGTATGGAACTACCTATTGACCCAGAAACAAACAAACCTAAAGATACTTATACAGAAGACGAAATAAATAAACTTTTTAACAAGCAAGCAGATTTAACGTCTACAAAAATGACTAAAGATATGGCTGTTGATCAAATTAAAGTTGGTAATGAAGGTGGGATATTTGATGAAACTAAAATAAAAGGTAGTTATGAAGACGCTATAGGAGACGATTTAATGTCTGCAATAAATGATGATTGGGGTGTTGGTTCTTTTAGAAAAAATGCTGAAGATCTTATAAAGGTAGAGCTTGAAGCAAGCCCTATTGATTTAGATGGAGACGGAGTAGATGACGATATAAAAGCTGTTATGTCTGCTTTAACAAACCCAAGCGATCCTAACTATGCTCTTATGCCTGATGATGTAAGAAAAGGTTATATTGTAAATTACTTTGTAGATGCTCAAAGACAACAATACGATAAAGGTGTAAACGAAGCACGTGGTGCAATGCTTAATGCACAGAAAAAAGAAGCTAACAAATATCTTTTTGCGGAATTTCAAAATAATTTGGCAAAAAATCTTGACGGTGCGCAAACCACTAATGACATGATTAAAGCTCAACAAGATCATTTAAATGATTTAGAACAAATAAATAAAAAAGAAGATAATCTTATAAATAGAGGTGATAAAATAAAAGCAAAAGATCAAAAAGCTGTTATGGATTATTGGAATAACAGTGTTATACCAAAAAATGACCAAGAAAGATTAGAGTTTAATAAAAAGTATGAAGGACCAACTGATAAAGCAGTATATTTTTCAAAAGAACTAAAAACAGCAACTGGTAATAACGATGTAAATATAAAATATTCATCTAAGCCTTTTACAGACTCTTCTGGCATAAAAGTTTCTAATGGTTACTATATACCACAACTAGAAGACGTTGTTAATGATAAAGGTATTGCAACTGGTGAGAAAAAACAAGTATTCCAACTTATTAGTGAAGGAGATAATATTGAAGCAACAGATATACTTTCTTTTATTAAAAAAGGATCATCAATAGCATCTTTTGTTGGTAACAGTGATGATTTAAATAACGCAGGAAATAAAAGGTAAATATGAATGAACAACTACTAAAAGACTATGTTGCCACTGTGCAGTCTGGTGATCACGCCGATTATGACAGTGTTAATGCTAAGTTTCCAGAGTTTAACGATGTTGATCCACAAATTTTAAAAGATTATGTGGCTACAGTTAGTTCTGGTGATCATAGTAGTTGGAGTGAGGTAAACGCTAAGTTTCCAGAATTTAGCTCTGTTGGTGCTTATGGTGCTTTAGATATTCCTAAAGCAAAAACAAAAATACCAGATATAAAAGCAGTAGCACCTGTAGTTGACGAACCAAATCCGTTAGAAAAAAATATTACAAACAACAAAGTTAAAGATATTTTTGATATTAATAATTCTATTACGGATAAAAATGAAAAAGCACAAAAGATTGCTGCAGAGTCTTATTTTAATTTAGACAAGTTAAAAAGACCTTTAGAAGAATACGATGGTGAAAGTGATTTTAGATCATTTAAAAATGATGAACAAACTGATATAAAAAATTTCTTTTCTACAGGAGAAGGAGGTGCAAAAAAATATGAAGAATATTTAAAATATCAAGAAACTGGAGAACTACCTGAAAGCGATGATTTTGTTAATATTTTAAATCAATCTGTTAGAACTGAAAAAAGAAAAGGTATAGAAGCTTACATTAGCAATCTTGATGAAGACGAAGTTGATGAGGCTATCTTAAATATGCCTGATCTTATGAACATGCCTGGCGCTGATGCAGAAAAAATAGAGCAAAGCTTTTTATCTGAGTTTCCTGAAGATAGTTATTACCGTAGATTATATGAAGGTAAAATAAAAGGCCAACCACAACAAGACCTTACTCACGTTAAAAAAATGATTGTTAAAAACAATCCTAAAAAAGCTTTACAGTGGGAGGCAAATTATATGTCAGCCCTTGGTAATGAGTTCACAAAAACAAAAGAAAATTACGAAAAAGAACTAACAAGTTTTCAAACAAACAATAAAGAAATCTTAGACGAGTTTTCAGAGTTAGATAAAAAACGTAAAGAGCTTGGTAATGTTACTGTAAACTCTGATGTTATGATTAAAACTATGTATAACGACATTGTTACAAAACAACAAGGTATACAAGAGACTATGAAAGAAAGAGGTATTTTTAAACTACAAGATGGTTTGATTGCCAAACAAAAACGTTTACAAAGTAACTTAGATGATTTAATTGACAAGTCCGAAATATTTGACAACAAGTCAATGGCTACAGAAGCTTTAGTTAGAGATTATAGTTTTTTAGGCAGAACTGCTTTGCAGCTTGAAAATTTTGCTCAAGGAGCAAGTGTTCTTGGTTTAGCGGCCTTAACAAAACTTAGTGAAATACCATTGTCAGCTTCTAGCGCTAAGCAAAATCCTGACGATACAAAAGCAACAACTCTTTTAAAAACAGCTTATAACAACGCTGTAAACCACAAAGAACAACTAGGTATAGAGATAGAAAACTTACCACTATCAATTAAAGCTGATGAAATAACTAAAGATAACGTTTGGAGAGCTGCAGGTCAAATGTTTGCTAACAACTCTCCTAGTATATTAATAGCTTTAGGAACTATGGGTTATGGTACAGTAGCCACTAGAGGTTTAGGTGTGGCTATAAATAGTGCTGCTCACAACAAAATACTAACACAAGGTAGTAGAATGGCTATGGCCGCTTTTGGACTTGGTGAAGGTGGTGGTAAACTTGCAGATATGGAAATTTTGCAAAAATACGCTGGCGAAAGTCTTAAAAAAATAAAATCAGAACTGTACAGTGAAGATGGTAGTTTTAACACGGAAATAACAAACGATAGAAAAACTCAATTACAAGCTGATTTAGTAATGCAAGAAAGAGCCTTAAACTACTCGCAGTGGGAAAGAGGTTTATCTGCATTTTTATATGGTGGTACAGCTGCTTACGCTGAGAAACTAGGTACACTAGGTTATTTAAGAAGGATTCAAACAATGAAACCAAGAGTCGGTGCTTCTTGGTTAAAAAGTAGATTGTACAATACAACTCAAGCTTTAGCTATTCAGCCTGGTATAGAAATAGTTGAAGAAACAGCAACTCAATTTGCACACAACTTTATTGACATACAGTTAGGTGAAGATCGAAGCATGGTGGATGGTATTGACAAAGACTTTGCGCTTAACACAATTTTTACAAGTTTAGCAATACAAGGACCTACTAGATCAGTTAACATGTATAATGGAATTAAAAGTGCTGTTAGTAATAGAAAAGAAAGACAAGAAAGTCTAGGCTTAACACAAGACTTAATAGATACACAAACAGCTTTAAGCAAAGACAAGTTAACTGTTGTTGAAAGAAAAGCTCTTGTACAACAAAAAAGAGATTTAATAGAACAACTTGGTATGGCAGATGTTCTTACCGTGCAAAAAGTTGCTAGAATGAAAGATCAAGATATTAGAGATCTTTTTGATATTGATAGACAGCAAAGAAAAGTTTTAAGAGATATAAGACAGTTGGGTGGTCAAAACGAATCACAAACAGACAAAAAACTAAAACAAGATCTTATTGACAAGTATAATTCTTTAGACGCACAAAAAGAATTTTTAACTGGCAAGCCTCAAAAAAATAACGAGCAAAAGTTAAAAGAAGTTATGAAAATGTTTGGGCTAGAGCTTGGTGTTGACGTAGACCCTAAAAACGTACCTGATATACATTACCAAATGGGTAAATATCAAGCTTTAAAAAACATGACTGATGGCTCTGGCGCTACACCTAGAATTATTTTTGAAGGAGAAAATGCTCAAGAAGATTTTAACACATATCTTGACAAAAGAGTAGAGGAAAATAGCTTAACACAAGCAGAGGCTGATAAATTAAAAGCAAAAACAAAACTACCTTATGCAGCTGTTGTTGGTGGTCAAGAGGTTTTGTTTCAAGATGAAATATACAAGGCTATATCTAGCGGTGGTGCCGCTGCTAAATTTGCTGCAGTTGCACCTTTACACGAATTAACTCACAAATGGCTAAGAAGCGAAGGTGTGGTTGATAAAAATGGTGAGATAGCTGATTGGTCTCTTAAATCTATACAGTCAATTGAAGGTAGATTAAACGAGATGATTGAAAATAATCTTGTTAATGAAAATGATAGTAAAAGTATATTAAAAAGAATTAAGCAATACAAAGAAGGAGATAAGGTTGATCTTGAAGAAATGGTTACCTTACTTGGTGATTTAAAAAACCAAGGCATAATTGATAGAGAACAAAAAGATATTGTTAGTGATTTAAAAATATTTTTTGGAAAACTAGTTGGTAAGTCTTTAGGTAAAGTTGGTCTTGGCGATATGAATATGTTTATGCGTTTTGACACATTTGAAGATATATCTAGGTATATTGACAACTTTCAGCAAAACGTTTCAAGAGGAGCTGTAATACTACCACCAGATGATGAGGTTCAACCAGGTTCACAGTTATCAGAAGCTTACGCTGGTTTAGAGGTTGATTTGTTAATAGAAATTACAAAAACTTCTAATGATAGTAAACAAATAAAAGACGCTCAAGCAGAAATAATTAAACAATTTGATAATTTAGCTCTAAACGCATTAGGTTTTGATGCACAGGCTGGTGATATAAAAAGAGCTAACGTAGTTGCTGAAGCTAGAAAATTTCTTGTTGATAGAAAAGATAAAAAGACTGGTGAAATTATACCTGGTATTTTAAATAGATTTGATCCTACAACAGCTAAGTTTTCTACATTTGTAGATGTTAACATGCGACCTAAAAGAGCACAGATATATGAGTTGGCTAAAACAACACAAGATCGTACGGCACAAAAGCTAGACGCACCTGAGGTAAAAGAATTAGAAGGTGATGTAAATGAAACTACAAATACAGAAGATACGTTTGTACAAAAAATTGATGTACTTGGCTTTGCTACTGTGGGTAAGTTATTAGATCAAATAGCAGGGCTTGTTAAAGTAAAACCTGGTGATACGTTTAAGCAGATAATTCAAAAGTTTGCTGGTAAAGTTGGTGAAGTTGTTTTTGATATACCTGCTAAGAAAATTATGGAAGGTGGTGCTAACTTAACAGCTGTAAGAAAGTATGAAGAAGGTATGCCAATACCATCTGAAGGTCAAAACATACAAAAGTTTTTTAACGCTGGCAACAACGCGGAAAGATTTATTAAGATATTACCACCTACAAACGTTACTAGTAAAACTGCTGATATAAATAAAATAGGAGAAAACATTGACGTATCAAGAGATGTGTATGGGCTTGCTATAGGTTTAAAAGGTTTACCACTTAATTATTTTTATAAAAAGACTGGTAAAAGATCACAAGGCTTGACATCACAAACAGGTGTGTTTGAGCTTAAAGATAAATTTAAAAACCCTACGCCTGAGGTTGTAGAACAGTTTAAACAAGATATAGGTATAACGCCAAAACTTCAAGACAATGTGTATAGCAGAGATATAGGACAACTGCTAAAAGGCGTTGCTAAAGTATATTCTATTAACGCTGCTTTATCACTAGCACAAAGAGCTTTAGAAACAAAAACAGAAGCTGCGCCGGTTACAGAGAAAAAGGCTATAAAACAACAAACAGCTGATATTACAACCGCTCAAAGTAAAACAGCTTTTAGTGATGCTGTTGATATTGGTATTCTTGATCAAAACGCTGTTGAGGAAGTGTTTGAAATGGACGATATAACACACATAGACAAGCTTCTTGGTTTAAAAAATCAAAAAGGTATATTTAGACATAGAACTCAAAAAGAAATTGATGAGTGGTTTGATGCTTTTGAAACTATAATAATAGCTAATTTACCAGAAAATGTTTTACCAAAAAGTAGATTAAACACTATACTAAGGCCTAGTAAAAGAATTTATGCTGGTAAAAAATTTGGACTAGAAGGTAAAGGACAAGATTTAATTGATGTTAATGGTAAAAAAATGTCTATAGATGATTACTATAAACAAAAAAGAGAAGAGCTACTTAAAAAAGATTTAACTTACGGTGATAAGTTTAAAGGTGAAGGAGCTAAATATATTTATGGCCAAACCTATGGTAAGCAGTTTGGTAAAACTGAGTCAAAGATTAAACAATCTTTTGAAGATGGTACTGTAGAAAAGCAAAACAAAATAAACCTTAGCATGCATGAGCAAATGTGGGGTAGAATAAATGATTCAATAAGAACTACAAAAAACAAATCATTAAGAGCTTGGGGTAGTTGGTTAAGTATGGTTGGTCAAGACACTGAGCACCCGCACAGAATGGGTGCTGAGCTCTTAGGTTACTCTGTAAATCCAAAAGGACATAAAGGCAAACTATATGAGTGGGAGCATGCAATGCCAGCAACAAGAGCTTATTTGTATTTGTTAAACGCTGCCGCTGATAAAGCACTTGATTTTACAAGTTCTTACGTTCTTGTTTCAGAAAACTTTAAACTTATAGCTTTAGACGGCGCACAAGATTTAAAGTTAAAAAACGCTAAAAGAGCAACAAGCATGGGTAAAAACTGGAGTATTCTTACAGACTCTTGGTTAGACAGATACTTTGATATTGAAGTTGCTAAAATAAGAGGAGGTATAGATCCTTCAACTATTGTACATTTAAGCGGTAAAAATTTTGCCGATCAATACAACATAGCCAATGTAGGTAAGGTTGTAGAGCAAAACAAACTAGCAGAAAACAAAGCTGACCAAGCTTTAATTGTTAGTAGCAAAACTGTAGAAAGCAAAGGTATTAGTATATTAGATTTTGATGACACACTTGCTACAAGCAAATCTTTGATAGAGTATACTAAGCCAGATGGAACAAAAGGTACGCTAACGCCAGCGCAATACGCTAGTACTTATGAGAGCTTGTTAGGTAAAGGCTATGAGTTTGATTTTTCACAGTTTAATAAAGTTATAGACGGTAAAACAGCACCATTGTTTCAAAAAGCTTTAAAGCTAGCTAAAAAGTTTGGTACTAAAAACATGTTTGTATTAACTGCTAGACCAGCTCAGTCAGCTGTAGCAATACAAGAGTTTTTAAAAGCTAATGGCTTAGACATATCTTTAGATAATATAACTGGATTAGCTAACTCTACATCAGAAGCAAAAGCTTTGTGGGTTGCTGAAAAAGTTGGTTTAGGTTATAATGACTTTTACTTTGCTGATGACGCATTACAAAACGTACAAGCTGTTAAAAACATACTAGATCAATTTGATGTAAAGTCAAAAGTTCAGCAAGCAAAAACTAAGTTTAGTGAATCACTAAGCGTTGATCTTAATAAAATGATAGAGGTTAACGAAGGTATTGGTGCTGAAAAAATATTTTCTAGTGCTGAAGCTGCTTTAAGAGGTGCTAAAAAAGGTAAGATGAGATTTTATATACCGCCTGGCGCTGAAGATTTTATGGGTCTTATGTATATTATAGCAAATGCTAAAGGTAAAAAAGGTGAAGATCAAATAAAGTTTTTTGAAGATAATATATTAAAGCCATATCAAAAAGGTGTAAGAAAAATAAATTCAGCAAAACAACTAATACAAGATGCTTATAAAGGTTTATTAGAAGAGTTTCCAGAACTTAAAAAAGGTTTAAGAGATTTAGTACCTGGCATGAACTTTACTATAGATGCTGCAGTAAGAGTTTATTTGTGGGATAAAGCAGGTTTTGATATACCTGATATATCTAAAACAGCTAAAGGAAGATTAATTAAGCATGTTGAGTCTGATGCTAGGTTAATGCAATTTGCTGACGGTCTTAGCTTAATATCAAGAAGAAAAGAAGGTTATACAAAACCAGAAGTTGATTGGGTGTCACAAACTATATTATCTGATTTAGATGTAGCTACAAACATTGTTGGTAGAAAAGAATTTTTAAACGAGTTTATTGAAAATATAGACGCAACATTTACTAAAGAAAATTTAAGTAAACTAGAAGCTATATATGGTCTTGATTTTGTAGAAGCCTTACGAGATATGATATACAGAATGAAGACAGGTAAAAACAGAAGCTCTGGCTCTACAGATAGACAAGTAGCTAGATGGACAACTTGGATTCAAAATTCTGTAGGTGCTATAATGTTCTTAAACATGAGATCTGCGCTACTACAAACTATATCTGCCGTTAACTTTGTTAACTGGTCTGATAATAACCCTGTAAAAGCAGCTGCAGCTTTAGCAAATTTACCACAGTTTACAAAAGACTTTGCAATGATATTTAACTCTGACTTCTTAAAACAAAGAAGATCTGGTTTAAGAACAGATGTAAACGAAGCTGCATTAGCAAACGCAATGGCAGGTAAGAAAAACAAAGTACAAGCTTTATTATCTTATTTACTTAAAAAAGGTTTTACACCTACGCAAGTTGCTGATAGTTTTGCAATTGCTTCTGGTGGTGCAACTTTTTACAGAAATAGAGTTAATACATATTTAAAAAATGGTATGGATAAAAAAGCTGCAGAAGAAAAAGCTTTTGCTGACATGCAAGCCATATCTGAAGTTTCGCAGCAGTCTGCAGATCCCTCTTTAATATCTAAGCAACAAGCTAGTATATTAGGTAGATTTATATTAGCTTTTCAAAACACACCAATGCAGTATGCTAGGTTGACTAAAAAAGCTGCAATAGATTTAATAAAAGGTAGAGGTGATTGGAAAACTAATGTAAGTAAAATAGTTTACTATGCAGCAATACAAAATATAATATTCTCTGCATTACAGTCAGCATTGTTTGCTTTAGCTTTCCAAGATACTGAAGAAGAAGAGAAAGATAAAAAAATTAGTAGACTAACAAATACTGTTGTTGATTCTTTACTAAGAGGTACTGGTATATATGGTGCTGTTGTTTCTACAGCTAAGAATATAATGCTAGAATTTTGGAAGCAAGACAAAAAAGATTATAGAGCAGATCACGCGTACACGCTTTTACAGTTTGCAAACATATCACCACCAATAGGCTCTAAGCTTAGAAAAATGTATTCATCTACACAAACAAGAAAGTTTAACAAAGATGTGATGAAAGAAGTAGGTTTTAGTATTGACAATCCTATAGTACCAGCTTTAGGTACAGCGGTTGAAGCGTTTACAAATTTACCTTTAGGTAGAGCAATACAAAAAATAAACAACGCTAGAGCGGCAACGCAAGAAGATGTAGAGATGTGGCAGCGTATGGCTTTGCTAATGGGTTGGAACACTTGGGATCTTGGAGTTGAAAACAAAGAGCTTGAGAGTATTAGAAAAAGAATAAAATATAGAAAGAAAAATTTAAGAAAAAGCAAAAAATCAGGAGGATTTGGGTCAAGCTCATTTTAATATGAAAAAACTATTGATACTTCTTTTATTGGTTTCGTGTTCAAAAGAAGTTGATGATCTTGGCTTTAGAGTTTATACAATACCAGCTGGTGAGCATAGCTCAGGCAGTTTTATTAACCACCCAGACAACTCTAGAATAAGTTTTCAATTTATATTAAATGAATCAGCTATATATGAAAGTGAAATACCAGAGAACCAACACGATGTAAATAAAATTTATGGTTTTAGTGATTTTGGCTTGAGGCATCAGAAATACTCTATAAGATTAGGCTGGAGATATTTAAATGGTAACATAGAGCTTTGTTGGTTAAGACACGAGGAAGGTAGACATACATCTGCCACGATAAGAACTATAGAACCAGATGAAATATACAGTGCTACTATTGATATAAAAACATTTTATTATGTAATAGTAATAGATAATGATACCACGCTTGTACGTAGAAGACCTGAGGGTAACTGGGGTTTATTGCGTAGATACTATTTATACCCATATTTTGGTGGCAATGAATATGCACCACATGATATAACAATTAAAATAAAAGAATGAAAAAACTAATTATAATAATGTGTATAACATTGGTAGCTTGCGCAGCACCAAAAGACTGTTGTTCACAAAACTTTAAAAAGTATTTTAAGTTTGCTACGTTTTATGCCGCAGCTAATGGTGGTAATTCAATATCAGATGTAGATGTGTTTTCTGTAACTAACGGTTTAGAAACTGTAACAGTAGAAACTCCTTACGATTACAACTTAGCTTTAGGTATACGTAAAATTGCTAGGTTTGGTTATGAAAACAGAGCACAGACTT